>Ga0075163_10004533_pt1 | contig 18634 bp, 16 predicted proteins | sample JI1023141ADNA_FD_71478 | JGI IMG/M metagenome (GOLD analysis project Ga0075163, IMG submission 71478) | Wastewater effluent complex algal communities from Wisconsin, to seasonally profile nutrient transformation and Carbon sequestration -... | ecosystem: Engineered > WWTP > Effluent > Algae...
CTCGACAACCAGAAGGCGCTGACCGTGCGCTCGGCGTTCCTGCAGAACCGCAGCTACATGGACGTGTTCTACCGCGAGGGCTACACGGTCATGGAGATGGAGGCCGGCCCGTACCTGTCGGCGATCCACGAGACCAACTCGCCGCAGCGCCACCCCAAGGGCGAGATCGTCAACCTGACCGAGCTGACCCACGGCGAGGTCGGGATGATCCACTACGCGTCGGATACGCCGTACTCGCGGCGGCAGAGCCTCTTGTCGAAGAGCATGTCGTACTTCGGCATGGAGTCGACCTACGGCTGCGCGCTGGCGATCGCCCGGCGCATCCTGACCCGCGAGCTGGCGCGGTGACCTGCGAGGCGTGCGGCGGCAAGACCGCGGCGCCGGTGTGTCCGCACTGCGGGCATCGGCGCGCGCCCGGCGGCGCCGGCCTGGGCGGCGTGGGCCTCAGCAAGGAAGAGGCGCGGGCGCTGTTGACGATGAGCGCGCCCAACACCGCCAGCGAGGCCAAGCCGATCGCGGCCTACGTGCTGCCGCACCCGCGGACCACCGGCGTCGGCCACACCGCCGAGACCGCGCTGACGGTGGTGACCGCGCCGCTGTGGGTGCTCGGGGTGTTCGGCTTCGCGCTGGCGCGGATGCGCTACCGCTCGGGCACCCAGGTGCCGATGGGCGAGCTGCGCGCGACGTTCACGATCGCCGGGTTCGGCGCGCCGCTCCTGTGGTTCCCCGCGATGTGGGGGCTGGGCGCGACGGTCGCGACCGCGGTGGTCGTCGCGCAGGTCGGGGCGTGGCTGGCCCGCGGCGTGGTGCGCGCCCGCGCCGACGAGCGGATCAGCGCCCAGCTGTCGACGCTGGATCGCCCCGCGCCCGCGGCGGCGCTGCCGGCCGCGACCGCCCAGCCGCGGCTCGCCCCGCGGCCGACGGCGCCCGCGCTGACCCCGACCGCGGGCGAGGCCCCGGCCGAGGTCGAGGCCGCCCCGCTCGAGAGCGGGCCACGACTCCTGCGTTGACGCGGAGTTACATTCGTCACCGGATGATCACCGGTTCGTGCGATCTCCCACACCCAGGTCGCCGCCGCGGGGTGTAGTGTGCGCGGCCTATGCGCTGTCGATTCGGATTCATTGCATCGATCGCCACGGCGATCGCCTTCGCCCTCGTGGCCTGCAGCGACGGTGGCGGCGGGACCAACCCGGACGCGCCGGTCGTCGACGCGGCGATCGACGGCAGCGGCGACGCCGGCCCCGACGCGATGACCGACGCCGGGATCGACGCGCCGCCCGCGACCGCGGCGTGCACCGTGACCGCCGGCTCGACGGCCAAGCTCCTGACCGGCACGGTCCTGACCCCGACCGGCCCGATCGCCAACGGCCAGGTCCGCATCGACGCCGGCGGCAACATCACCTGCGTCGGCATGGCCTGCGCGATGGGCGGCGAGACCCGCATCGACTGCCCCGGCGGCGTCATCTCGCCGGGCCTGATCAACACCCACGATCACATCACGTACACGCAGAACCCGCCGTACACCGACACCGGCGAGCGCTACGAGCACCGCCACGACTGGCGCACCGGCGCCCGCGGCCACACCGAGATCAACACGCCGGGCAGCGCGACCGGGGATCAGGTCCGCTGGGGCGAGCTGCGCATGCTGATGGGCGGCGCCACGTCGATCGTCGGCTCGGGCGGCCAGGCCGGCCTCCTGCGCAACCTCGATCAGGCCACCAACCAGGAGGGCCTGGGCCAGGCCGCGGTGAAGTTCGAGACCTTCCCGCTCGACGACGCCAGCGGCACCCAGCAGACCAACAACTGCAGCTACGGCGCGGCGCCCGACACCGCGGCGACGATCGCCAGCCTCGCCGCCTACGAGCCGCACATCTCCGAGGGCATCGACCAGGTCTCGCGCAACGAGTTCCTGTGCACCAGCTCGACCACCTACGACACCACTGCGCCGGGCCTGTCGAACGACGTGGTCGCGCCGCAGACCGCGATCATCCACGGCGTCGGCCTCAAGCCCTTCGACTACGGCGTGATGGCGCTCGACGGCGCGGCGCTGATCTGGTCGCCGCGCTCGAACATCACGCTCTACGGTGACACCGCGGCGGCGCCGGTGGCGGCCCGCATGGGCGTGCAGATCGCGCTCGGCACCGACTGGAGCGCGACCGGCTCGATCAACCTGCTCCGCGAGCTGACCTGCGCCGACCAGATGAACCGCACCTACTGGAACAGCTACTTCACCGACCAGCAGCTGTGGGAGATGGTGACGTCCAACGCCGCGGCGGTGACCGCGACCGACGACGTGATCGGCTCGCTGGTGGTCGGCCGGGTCGCCGACATCACGATCTTCGACGGCCGGGTCAACACCGGCTTCCGCGCGGTGATCGACGCCGAGCCCAAGGACGTCGTGCTGGTGATGCGCGGCGGCAAGCCGCTGTACGGCGAGGCCGCGACGATCGCCGCGCTGGCGACCGGCTGCGACGCGGTCGACGTGTGCGGCAACGCCAAGCAGGTGTGCCTGATGAGCGAGGTCGGCAAGACCTACAGCCAGCTCATGACCGGCGCCGGCACCGCGTACCCGGCGTTCTTCTGCGGCCGGCCGACCAACGAGCCGACCTGCGTGCCCAAGCGCCCGATGGCGGTGGCCGGCTCGTCGGTCTACACCGGCGTGACCAGCGCGGGTGACAGCGACGGCGACAGCATCCCCAACGCCAGCGACAACTGCCCGATGGTGTTCAACCCGGTGCGCCCGCTCGACGGCGGCGCCCAGGCCGACAACGACAGCGACAACGTGGGCGACGCCTGCGACGTGTGCCCGACCACGCCGAACTCGACGACCTGCACCCCGGTCAACCCCAACGACCGCGACGGCGACACCATCGTCAACGCGATCGACAACTGCCCCGACATCGCCAACATGGGCCAGGCCGACGGCGACGGCGACGGCAAGGGCGACGTCTGCGACCTGTGCCCGACGGTCTCGAACCCCGGCACCGCCGGCTGCCCGGTGACGATCTACGCGATCAAGAACCCGGCCGACCCGGCCCACGTGCCGGTCGGCACCGCGGTCCGCATCAGCAACGCGCTGGTGACCGGCAAGGGGAGCAACGGCTTCTTCGTCCAGACCAAGGTCGGCGACGCCGGCTACGCCGGCAGCGACTACTCGGGCCTGTTCATCTTCACCGGCGCGACGTCGCCGTTCCTGCCGATGGTCAACGTCGGCAGCCGGGTGACGGTCGACGGCACCGTCGCGCTGTTCAACGGCCAGCTCGAGCTGACGCCGATCGTCGACGTGCAGGTCACGGCCACCGGCGAGGCGGCCCCGGCGCCGGTCGCGGTCACCGCGGCCGAGGTCGCCACCGGCGGCCCGCGCGCCGCGGCGCTCGAGGGCGTGCTGGTGTCGATCGGCGCGACGGTCTCGGTGACCGCGGTCGACGCGGCGTTCAACGAGTTCACCGTGATGCAGATGGCGGGTGGCTCGGTGGTGGTCGACGACTTCTTCTTCCTGACCACGCCGCTGCCGACCGTCGGCACCCAGTACGGCTTCGTCACCGGCGTGCTGGCGTTCCGCAACATGGCCAGCAAGATCGAGATCCGCTCGGCGGCCGACCTCGGCCCGGCGGCGCTCGACGTCGCCAGCCTCGGCCCGTCGCCGACCTTCGTGAACGTCGGCGGCACGATGACCTACCCGACGACGCTGACCCTGACGCTCAACCAGGCGGCGCCGGCGGCGACCGCGGTCGCGATCACCTCGTCGAACGCCGCCGCGGTGGCGGTGCCCGGCAACCAGGTGACCGTGCCGATGGGCGCGACCTCGGTGACCGTGCCGGTGACGTCGACCGCGGCCGGCACCGCGACCCTGACCGCGCAGCTCGCCACCGGTCCGGTGGCGATGGTCACCGCGACGGTGCGCGCGCTCGACGGCACCGAGCAGCCGGCGCTGGTGTCGCTGACCCCGGCGACCGCGACGATCGCGCCGGGCGGCATGGCGACCTTCACCGTGACGCTCGACATCCCGGCCCCGACCGGCGGCACCGCGGTGACGCTGGCGGTCGCGCCGGTGGGCGCCGGCACCGTGCCGGCGACGGTGACCGTCCCGGCCGGCCAGCTGTCCACGACGTTCACCTACGCGGACGCGTCGATGGCCGGCTCGATCACCGTCAGCGCGACGCTCGGCGCGACCACCCGCACCGCGATGGTGACCGCCGTGACCTCGACCGCGGGCCTCATCATCAACGAGGTCGACTACGACATGCCGGGCGCCGGCGACTCGGTCGAGTTCGTCGAGCTGTACAACGCCGGCGCGACGCCGGTGACGCTGGCCGACTACACGCTGATCCTGATCAACGGCAACGGGACCCCGGCGGCGTACCGGTCGCTGGCGCTGGGCGGCGCGGGGACGACGCTGGCCCCCGGCGGCTACCTGCTGATCGGCGCGGCCGCGGTCACCGGCGGCGGCACCAAGTTCACGCCGCCGGTCGGCGCCGCCGACAACCAGTGGCCCGCGACCGACGCGATCCAGAACGGCGCGCCCGACGGCCTGCTGCTGGTCAACACCGCGACCACCACCGTGGTCGACAAGCTCGCCTACGAGGGCGCGGTGTCGATCACGTTCGTGGCGCCGAGCCCGTTCGTCGCGTTCGGCACGGTCAACCTGGTCGAGATGACCGCGGCCACCGCGATCGACGATCCGGCGGCGACGGCGTCGATGGTGCGCATCCCCAACGGCACCGACACCAACAACGCGGCGGCCGACTGGGCGATGACGACGACGCTGACGCCCGGCGCCGCCAACGTGCCCTGAGCGCGGGCGGGGCGTGCGTCAGGAACCGGCCGCGCGGACGCGGTCGGTGCAGGCGCGGGCGCGGACGAAGGCGTCGTGGAGCGCGCGGGCGTCGGTGGTCGCGCCGACGACGCCCAGCCCGGCGGCGTGGCGGGCGTTGACCTCGTCGACGCACGCGCCGTCGGTGCACGCGCACAGCGCGTCGGCCAGCCCGGCCGCGAAGCGGACCGCGTCGGTGGGCAGCGATGCAGTGCCCGGCGCCACCGGGTCGGCGGCGAGGTCGGCGGACGGTTCGTCCGCGGCCACGACCGTCGGCGGGGGCGGCGGCGGTGTCCACGCGGGCGCCGCCGCAGCAGCCGGGGCCTCGGCGACGGGCGGTGGCGACGGAGGGACGCGGCGCGCGACCCACACGGCGGTGACGAGCAGCGCCGCCACGACGACCAGCGATGCGCGGCGCGCGGTCACGGGCACACCGGCGCGGCGGGCGGGGCCTCGATCGGCGTGCACGCGCCGGTGAGCTGGAACGCGGCCAGCAGGTGGGCGCGGGCGCCGGTGGCCCACATCTTCGACTGCACCCGCTCGGCCTGTGGCATCGGCACCGTCGAGTTCTGGTTGCAGACGTAGTAGCCGATGTAGCCGGCCGCGTCCTTGAACTCCTGGTAGGTGTTCCAGTCGGTGGTGTCGTGCGAGACGTGGCAGGTGCGGCAGAACGGCTTCACCACCTCGGTGTAGACCTGCTTGGCGGCCTTGCTCTCACCGGGGACGTCGGTCCAGCCGGTCGGGATGAACGTCGGGTCGAACACCGCCGCGGCGTCCTTGGGCCCGAGGTTCGACGCCGCCGGGTACATGCCGCGCAGCAGCTCCTGGGTCGACGTGGTCATGCCGGTGTCCCACACCAGCGCGTTGAGCTGCTTGAGCTTCGGCAGCGTGCTGGCCTTCGACCACGTCGCGTTGTTCGTCGAGTAGATGAAGTTGTCGGGGTCGAACGGCAGGAACCGCGCGCCGTGCACGACCGAGGTGCCCGACGCCGCCGGGGTGTAGCTGCTCGACGTGCCGTGGCAGGTGAGGCAGTTGTCGGGCACGGCGGTGTTGGCCGCCGACGCCGTCGTCTGGTGCTTGAGCGCCTCGACGCCGGGGTTGTCGAGCGCGGCCTGCTCGGTGAGGTCGCCGAGCTCGTTGTAGACCATGAACTGCACGCGCTGATCGGCGGGCTTGGTGCTGTCGTGGACCATGGCCACCGTGGCCACCGGCGCGTTGGATGAGAAGCCGGGGATCCCCTGGGGGCCGAGGATCTGGTCGATCGCGGTCTGCGGGTCGCTGCCGAACCCGGCGAACGCCAGCGGCGGCGAGGTGCGGCGCCCGTAGTTGCCGACGTAGCAGGCGGTCGAGGTGCCGCCGCCGATCGCGGCGGTCTTGCAGTGCATGTCGCGACCGACGCCGAGGTCGCCGTCGTTGTAGTAGACCGCCCGCACCTCGTTGCCGGGGAAGCCGTACTTGGTCTTGAACGCGGCCAGCGTGAGCGGCGCGCCGATCGACGCGTAGTAGTTGGCGCTCTCGTCGACCGTCGACGCCGGCGTGACCGGCGCGCCGGGGTACGCGCCGCCGCGCACGCCGAGGTAGGCGATGTCGCCGAAGTGCTGCGTCGTCGGATCGGGCGTGGTCGAGACGACGTGGATGACCTCGTTGTGCGGGTAGGGCGACTGGCAGTCGTTGCCGGCCGCGACCCACGAGCTGCCCTGCTGGATCTCGTCGTAGGCGCAGGCCGGGCCGTCGGTGTCGAAGCCGAGCAGATCGGTCGGCGCGCTGCCGCCGTTGATCTTGCTGCGCGCCTTGAACCGCGCGACGCCGCCTTGCTTCCACTGCGCCGACGACAGCGCACCGGAGGTGATGTTCCACTGGTAGGCAGCGCGGCTGTCGTTCAGGTTCAGCGGGCTGGCGCTGGTGGTGCCGCTGCCGATCTGGGTCCACGCGCCGCCGGTCGGCGGGCAGTACGGCTTGGTCTGGACGTACGCCGTCACCGGGGTCAGCTTCATGTCGGTGTAGCCGAAGAACGAGCGCGTCGAGCCGTTGGTGGTGCCGCCGAAGATGTCGCCAGTGGTCGGTCCGGCGGCACAGCCGGCGACGGCGAGGGACAGGAACAAGAAGCGGTGCATGGGGCGGCAGAGCGGCCTGGCGTGATCGCGTCCCGCCGCGTCGACCGGCAGACCGCGGCGGCGCGCGGCAACCGACGGCAGGCCCCGATACTGGCGACGGCGTCGGTACGCGGCGATACTGCGCGCGATGGAGCACGTCGACTACCTGGTGATCGGGGCGGGCATGTCCGGGCTCGGGTTCGCCAACTGGATCCGGGCCGAGGCGGCGACGCGCGGGCGGCCGGCGCCGACGGTGCGGGTGTGCGAGGCGGCCGACGAGCCGGGCGGCTACTGCCGCACCGTCGTCGAGGAAGGCTTCGTCTGGGACTACTCGGGGCACTTCTTCCACTTCAAGCACCCGGCGATCGAGGCGTGGCTGCGGGCGCGCATGGACGGCGAGGTGCGGACCGTCACCAAGCTGAGCTCGATCCGGGTGGCCGGCGTCGACGTCGACTTCCCGTTCCAGAAGAACATCCACCAGCTGCCCAAGCCGCAGTTCATCGACTGCCTGGTCGACCTGTACTTCCGCGACGAGGCCACCGTCGACGCGACGCCGGGGTCGTTCAAGGAGATGCTGTACCGGCGGTTCGGCCGCGGCATCGCCGAGGCGTTCCTGATCCCGTACAACACCAAGCTGTACGCGACCGACCTGGATCGGCTGGATCGCGACGCGATGGGGCGGTTCTTCCCGCACGCCGACGTCGCCGACATCATCCGCAACATGCGCGCGGCCGACAACGCCAGCTACAACGCGACGTTCACGTACCCGGCGCGCGGCGCGATGGAGTACGTGCGCGCGCTGTTGCGCGATCTGCCGGATGACTGCGTCGCGCTGCAGACGCCGGTGACCGCGATCGATCTGCGGCGGCGGGTGGCGACGACGCCGCGCGGCGAGGTCGGCTACGGCCGGCTGGTGTCGTCGGCGCCGCTGCCGGCGCTGCTCGGGCTGTGCGGGCTGCCGGTCGAGCCCGGCGTGTTCACCGGCAACCGCGTGCTGGTGTGGAACCTCGGCTTCGATCGCAAGGGGCCGACCGGCGTGCACTGGATGTACTTCCCCGACCCGGCGCGGTCGTTCTACCGGGTCGGCTGGTACGACAACATCATGGGCGGCGATCGGATGAGCCTGTACGTCGAGATCGGGCTGCCCGAGTCGTCCGAGGACGGCGCGCCGGTCGACGCGCTGGCGCTGCGCGATCGGGTGCTGGCCGACCTGCGCGCCGAGGGCATCGTCACCGACCACCAGCTGGTGGCGAGCCACACCGTCACGATGACCCCGGCCTACGCGCACATCACGCAGCGATCGATCGCGGCGGTGGCCAGCGCGCGCAAGACGCTCGAGGCCGCCGGCGTCTACAGCGTCGGGCGCTACGGCGGCTGGACCTACTGCTCGATCGAGGACAACCTGCTCGAGACGCAGGCGCTGGCGGCGGCGCTGGGGCCGCTCCTGTGACAGCCGCGCGGTTCGCGGTCCGCGATCCGGCGACCGACGCGGTGCTCGACTGGGTCGACGAATGCGACGACGCGGCCGTCGACGCGGCGATCGCGGCGGCCGAGGCCGCGGGGCCGGCGTGGCGGGCGGTCCCGGCGCCCGCGCGCGGCGAGCTCTTGGCCGAGCTGGCGCGGCGGATGCGCGCCGACGAGGCGCGGCTGGGCGCGCTGATCACCGCCGAGGGCGGCAAGCCCACGGCCGAGGCGATCGGCGAGGTGCGCTACGCCGCGAGCTTCTTCGCGTGGTTCGCTGGCGAGGCGCCGCGGATCTACGGCGAGACCATCCCGGCGACCCGCGCCGATCAGCAGATCGTCGTCGAGCGGGTGCCGGTCGGCGTGTGCGCGCTGGTGACGCCGTGGAACTTCCCGGCCGCGATGCTGGCGCGCAAGCTGGCGCCGGCGCTGGCCGCCGGGTGCACGGTGGTGGCCAAGCCGTCGGAGCTGACGCCGCTGACGACGCGGGCGCTGGCGGCGCTGGCGGCCGAGGTCGGCGTGCCGCCCGGCGTGATCAACGTCGTGACCGGCGAGGGGCCGCGGGTGCCGACCCGGCTGATCGCCGATCCGCGGGTGCGCAAGGTGTCGTTCACCGGCTCGACGGCGGTCGGCCGCGCGGTGCTGGCGGCGTGCGCGGCGCGCGGCGCGCGGGTGTCGGTCGAGCTCGGCGGCAACGCGCCGTTCGTGGTGCTGGCCGACGCCGACGTCGAGCGCGCGGTGGCGGCGGCGCTGGTCGCGAAGTTCAGGAACGCCGGCCAGACCTGCGTGGCGGCCAACCGGTTCGTCGTCGAGCAGGCGATCGCGGCGCGGTTCGAGGCGGCGCTGGTGCCGCGGGTGGCGGCGCTCACCGTCGGCCCGGGCGCGCAGCCCGGCGTCGACCTCGGGCCGCTGATCGACGATCGCGCGGTGGCCAAGGTGCGGCGGCTGGTCGAGGACGCGCTGGCCAAGGGCGCGCGGATGGTCCACGGCGCGGTGCCGGGCGGCAGCCGCTTCGTCGCGCCGATCGTGCTGGCCGAGGTCACCGCCGAGATGGCGATCTGGCGCGAGGAGATCTTCGGCCCGGTGGTGGCGATCCGCGCGGTCGCCGACGAGGCCGCGGCGATCGCGGTGGCCAACGACACCGACGCCGGGCTGTGCGCGTACGTGATGACCCGCGACCTGGGGCGCGCGCGCCGGGTGGTGCGGCAGCTCGCGGTCGGCATGGTCGGCGTCAACGAGGGCCTGATCTCGACGGCGCAGGCGCCGTTCGGCGGCGTCAAGGCCTCGGGCTATGGTCGCGAGGGCAGCCGCCACGGCCTCGACGACTACCTCGACTACCAGTACGTGATGACCACCGCCCTGGATACCCCATGACCGATCAGGCTCGTCAACCGAAGCTCGCCGAGGATCCCGCCACGCCGCTGGCCGGCGCGGAGATCGTGGTCGCGGTCGGCGGCGGCATCGCCGCGTACAAGGCCTGCGAGCTGGTGCGCCTCTTGACCAAGGCCGGCGCGCTGGTGACCGTGGTGATGACCCGCCGCGCCCAGAAGTTCGTCGGCGCGTTGACGTTCCAGGCGCTGAGCGGCCGCGCGGTGATGACCGAGCTCGTCGATCCGGGGCAGGAGCACGACATCGGCCACATCCGGGTCGCCGATCGCGCCGACCTGATGATCGTCGCGCCGGCCACCGCCAACCTGATCGCGCGGCTGGCGGCGGGCATGGCCGACGACGCGGTGACCGCGGTGGCGCTGGCGACCCGCGCCCCGCTGCTGCTGGCGCCGTCGATGAACGTGAACATGTGGGCCAACCCGCTGACCGCGGCCAACGTGCGCCGGCTCATCGACGTGGCCGGCGCGCACGTGGTCGGCCCCGGCGACGGCTTCCTGGCGTGCCGGTGGACCGGCCCCGGGCGGCTGGCCGAGCCGGCCGACATCGTGACCGCGGCGGCGCGGCTGCGCACCGCCCCGGATCTCGCGGGGCGGCGGATCGTCATCACCGCGGGGCCGACCCACGAGCCGATCGATCCGGTGCGTTACCTGGGCAACCGCTCGACCGGCAAGATGGGCTACGCGCTGGCGGCGGCGGCGCTGCAGCGCGGCGCGACGGTGACGCTGATCGCCGGGCCCACCGCGCTGCCCGATCCGGTCGGCGTCGAGGTGGTCCACGTCGAGGACGCCCGCGCGATGGCGCGCGCGCTGGACGCGCACGCGTGGGGCGGCGACGCGGTGATCATGGCCGCGGCGATCGCCGACTTCCGGCCGCTCACGCCGGCCGACAAGAAGCTCAAGCGCACCGAGATCGGCCTGGCGCCGACGATCGCGCTCGACGCCAACCCCGATCTGCTGGCCGGGCTGGGCGCCGAGCGGGCGCGGCGCGGCGGTGGGCCGCTGCTGGTGGGCTTCGCGGCCGAGACCCACGACGTGGTGAACTACGCGCGGGCCAAGCTGGCGTCCAAGGGCTGCGATCTGGTGATCGCCAACGACGTCAGCGCGCCCGACGCCGGCTTCGCGGTCGACACCAACCGGGTGATCGCCGTCGACGCGGCCGGTGCGGTGGCGCTGCCGTTCGGGTCGAAGGCCGCGGTCGCGCACCGCATCCTCGACGCGGTGCGGCCGCGGCTGCGCTAGATCACAGCGCGCCGCGCAGCGTGTCGTAGCTCTGGCGGCCGAGCCACGCCTTCTTCGCGGTGCCGTCGCCGCGCAGGACCAGCGTCCACGGCACCGCCTTGATCTGCAGGCCGCGCACCAGCTGGCCGTCGTCGACGAGCGCCGGCCCGGTCCAGCCGACCTTGGTCAAGACCGCCTGGCCGGCCTCGGCGCTGCCGGCGACCTGGACCGCGACCGCGGTGACGCCGCGATCCTGGGCGGCGCGGGCGGCCTCGGGCAGCTCGGCGAGGCAGTGCGGGCAGCCGGGGCGCCAGAACACCACCAGCGCGGGCTTGCCGCGCAGCGTGGCGGGATCGAACGCGGCGCCGGCGGCGGTCGGGACGGTGAGGCGCGCGGCGACGTCGCCGGGCGGGACCGGGGCTTCGCGCTTGCACGCCGCAGAACCGAGCGCGACGGTGACGGCGAGCACCAGGGCAGGGGCGATCCGTGGCATGACTCGTGGGTAGCATGAACCCGTCAGGCCCGCCCGAGGACCCGCACGCCGAGCTGCTGGCGCTGGTGACCGACGTCCGCGCCGCGCTGGCGTGGCGCGCGCGCGGTGGCGCCTACGCCGCGCCCGGCGGTCGCACCGCGCGGCCGGCGGTCGAGCCGCTGCGCGAGGTCGCGGCGCGCGCGTCGACGTCGGCGTCGGCGACGGTCGGCGCGGCGTCGGCCGCGGTAACGGCGCGGGCGAGCGACGTGGCGGTCGATGGCGAGGCGGTGGCGGCGCCGGCGCGCACGCTGCCGGTGATCCGCGAGGAGCTCGGCGACTGCACGCGCTGCAAGCTGTCGCAGACCCGGCAGAAGATCGTGTTCGGCGTCGGGCCGGCGCTGGCGCCGCTGATGTTCATCGGCGAGGCCCCGGGCGCCGACGAGGACCGCCAGGGCGAGCCGTTCGTCGGCCGCGCCGGCGAGCTGCTCGACAAGATGATCGAGGCGATGGGCTGGGGCCGCGGCGACGTCTACATCGCCAACGTGCTGAAGTGCCGGCCGCCGGGCAACCGCAACCCCGAGCCCGACGAGGTCGCCGCGTGTCGGCCGTTCCTCGACGCGCAGATCGCCGCGGTGCGGCCGCGCATCATCGTGACGCTGGGCCGGCCGGCGGCCAACGTCGTGCTCGGCAACGACGCGCCGATCAGCGCGCTGCGCGGGCGGTTCCACGAGCACCGCGGCGTGCGGGTGATGCCGACGTTTCACCCGGCGTTCCTGTTGCGGCAGCCCGAGCGCAAGCGCGACGCCTGGAGCGATCTCAAGCAGGTGATCGCCGAGCTCGAGCGGCTCGGCGTCGCGCCGCCGCGGCCCGCGCGGGGATGACCGCGTTCGACGACGAGCTGGCGATCGAGGCGTGGGAGGGCCGGCTGGCGCCGCTGCTCGACGCCCACGGCGCGGCGGTGATCGCGGCGCTGCGCGGCGGCACCGCGCGCCCGCCGTGGCCCGCCGCGCTGCGGACGCCGGCGGTGGCGCGGCTGGCGGCGCGCCACGATCCGGTGTGGGCGGCGCGCGCGCGGACGCTGGCGCGCTGGTCGCTGGCCGCGCGGCTCGCCGCGGCGCCGCCGATGATCGCCGCCCACGCGGCGCCGGCGACGGCGGCCGGGCTGGCGATCCGGCACCGCGCGCTGGTCGCGTGCGCGCCAGCGATGGGGTGCGCCGACGCCGCGGCGCTGGTCCACGCGCTGTTCGGTGCGCCGCTCGCGCCGGCGGCGTCGCCGGAACTCGACGACGATGACGCCGCGCCGCCGGCGCCCGCCGCCGCGCTGCCGGGTTGGCCCGCGGTGCGCGCCGCGCTGGCCGACCACGCCGGGGTCGACCCGGCGGCGGTGCGCGTCTGCGACGACGGCCGCGCGGCGGCGACGGTGCTGACCACCGCCGGCGCGGTGTGCGTGTTCCCGCCGGTCGGCGATCTGGCGAGCCTGACGGTCGCGGCCCACGAGCTCGGCCACGGCGTGTACGCGGCGGCGCTCGCCGGCTTGCCGCTCGGCCTGGCGGCGGCGCCGAGCCGCGCCGTCGATGAGGCGATCGCGGCGTGGGCGGTGCGCGCGCTCGAGGAGCTGCTGCCGCCGGCGTGGGCGGTGGTGGCGCGCTGGCGGCGACGGCGCGGTGAGCGTGCCCGGGCGCGGCTGGCGCGGTGCGAGCACGCGGCGCTCGTGCTGGGCCACGCCGACGCGTGGGCGCGCGCGGTGGGGCCGTGGCGGCCGGCGCTGGCGGCGGCGGTGCTGGCCGAGCCGGGGATCGCGGCGGCCTACGCCGCGGCCGACGCCTGGGCGCTGGCGCCGGCGCGCGGCGAGATCGCGGCGTGGGGGCAGCGCGGCGCGGCGTGGGCGCCGGCGGGTCTGGCATGATGCCGGGCGTGCGCGCGCTCCTGCTGTCGCTGGCGATCGCCGCCGGGTGCCGCGCGCAGGTCGACGTCGCCGGCCTCGAGCGCCGGCTCGGCCCCGACGGCGCCGCCGACGCGCTGACGTTGCGGCTGGCCGCCGATCCGCGCGACGCCGCGGCGTGGCGCGCGCTGGCGATCGTCGAGACCGATCGCCAGCGGCCGGGCGCGGCGCTGGCCGCGTTCGAGCGCGCCGCCGCCCTGGGTGCGCCGTTCCGCGCCGGGCTGGCCGACGGCGACGCGCGCCGGCTGGCGGCGCTGGTGATCGCGCGCGCCGAGGCCCGGGTGGCGCGGCGCAGCCCGGGCGCCGACGCCGACGTCGCGCGGGCGGTGGCGCTGGGCGCCGCGGTCGACCCGACGCTGCGCGCCCGCGCCGCGCTGCTGGCGATCGCCGGCGAGCTGGCCCACGTCGACGCGCAGCGCGGCGCGGCCGCCGCGGCGCGGCTGGGCGCGATCGATCCGGGGCTGGCCGCCGGGCTGGCCGCCGACGCCACCGACGCCGACGTCGCCGCCACCGCGGCGTGGCTGCAGGCGGCCGGGGCCCGGCGGCGGGCGTTCGAGCTCCTCGATCGCCGCGTCGAGGAGACCCGCGGTCGCGGCGCGCGCCCGGCGTTCGCGCCGGCGACCTGGGCCGCGTGGCTCGCGCTGCGCCGCTGGTGGCGCGGCACCGTCGACCCGATCGATCAGGTCACGCTCGACGAGCTGCGCCGCCTCGGCGTCGCCACCTGCGCCTACGCGCGCGGCCCGCGCGACCCTGGCTGCGACGTGATCGCGGCCGCCGGCGCCGCGGCGGACGCGGTCGCCTGGGAGCCGGCGCTGGTCGCCGCGTGGCAGCGCGACGGCTGGCGCGCCGCCGACGCCGATCAGGCGATGGCGTGGATGATCGTCGCCGCCCGCGCGGTCGAGCGCGGCGAGCTGCCGTCGTGGGAGCACGCCGTGCGCGCCCACGTCGACGTGCCGGCGATCGCGGCGACGCCGGGCCTGCCGCCCTGGGCCGCCGCCGCGCTGGCGGTCGTCGCCGGCGCGGCCACCGCGCTGCCGACCGGCGACGCGCCGGCGCCGATCGCGCGCCTGGCCGCGGCGCGGGCCCACGGCGCCGCGGCGGCGTGGCCGGCGGTCGTGGCGGCGGTGCTCGACGACGGCGGCGGCGCGGCGCTGGCCGACGTGGCGCGCGCGTACCGCCGCGATCCGGCGCTGGCCGATCGCCGCGCCGAGGCGGTCGCGGCCGGCGCCATCGACGTCGCGGTGATCGCGCCGCGGCTGGCGCGCACCTTCGCGCTGCTCGGCGATCCCGCGCGGGCCCGGGCCTGGTGGCAGCGCGGCTTCGACGCGAGCCCCGAGGAGCCGGCGCTGGCGCTCGGGCTGGCGCTGGCCGCGGCCGGGACCGGCGACGGCCCGGCGGCGCTGCAGCTGGTGCTCCGCGCCGCCGCCGGCTCGGGCGACGCGGCGGCGACCCTGTACGCCGCCGCCCGCGGGCTGGCCGCCGCCGGGCTCACGCTCGACGCGCTGACCCTGGCCCGCCAGGCCATCGAGCAGGCGGCGCCCGGCGACGAGGACGCGCCGGCCGACCTGGCCGCGGCGCTGTTGCGCCAGCTCGGCCGCGATCGCAACGCCGCCGAGGTCGCGCGCCTCGTCGCGCTGCCCGGCACCGGCGACCTGTCGGCGGTCGACGTCGAGGCCGCCCGGCTCGCCGCCGCGCCGCCGCCCCAGGCGCTGGCCCGCTGGGTCGAGCTGGCCCGCGCCTCGGATCCGGCCGTGGCCGCGCGCGCGGTCACCGCGCTGGCCGCGATCGCGCACCGCCGGCCGCCCGCGCCGGCCGCCGACGCGGTACGCTGATCGGGTGGCGGACGCGCACGACCTGGCCCCGGATGAGCGCCGGGAGTTGCTGCGCATCGCCCGCGCCACGCTGCGCGAGTTCGCCGACTCGGGGCGCATCCCGCCGGGCAAGCCGCACCGCGCGTCGCTGGTGGCGCCGGCGATCGTGACCGTCGCGCTGACCGAGGGCGGCCGCGAGGTGGCGCGCGCGACGACGCCCGAGGCGCGGCCGCTGTACCGCGGCATCCAGGAGCAGCTGGTGGCCGCGGCCAAGGCCGCGGGCGGCCCGATCGACGACGACCGCCTCGACGAGCTGGTGATCGCGATCGAGATCGCGACCGCCGGGGCGCCGGTTCACTTCGCCGAGTCGCCGCGCGCGACGTAGACGCCGCTGGCGATCACCAGCGCGCCGCCGACCAGCGCGAACCGCCCGAGCGGCTCGTGCCACACCAGCGCGCCGACCGCGACCGCCACCAGCGGCTCGAGGTAGGCCAGCATCGCCGCGCGGGCCGCGCCGATGATGCCCAGGCCCCACACGAACGCGGCGCCGGCCAGCGCGCCGGTGAGGATCGCGCCGATCGTCAGCCACGCGACGCCGCCCAGCGTGGGATCGCCGCCCGCCGCGATCGCGAACGGCGCCATCAGCACCGCCGCGCCAGCGGCGTGGAACGACACCGCGCGCGCGACGCCGATGCGCTGGCCCAGGCGGCGCACGACGAAGACGTTGCCGGTGTACGCGACCGCGCTGATCGCGCCGAGGATCGCGCCCAGCGGCGCGCCGCCGCCGCGCCACGGCTCGAGCACCAGCGCCAGGCCGGCCACCGCGACGACCGACGCCGGCACCGCCCCGCGCACCCGGTAGCCGTCGATGCGCGGCGCCGCCAGCGCGACCAGCACCGGCGCGAGGTAGTGGGTCAAGACCGCCACCGCGACCGTGGTGGTCTGGATCGCGCCGAAGAACGTCAGCACGTTGAGCGCGTCGAACGCCGCGTTGCCGAACAACAACAGCGCGGTGGTCCGATCCCAGCGCGGCGCCGGGGCGCGGCGGATCGCCGGCAGCATCGCCAGCGCCATCACCACCATCACCAGCGTGCCCGCGGTGGCGGCCGGCAGCTCGGCGGGCCGCAAGAACACGCTCCACGTGCCCCACGACGCCGCGGCCACGGCGACCGTGGCGGTGGCGCGGGTGGACGACGGCGATGGCGCGGACACGGGCCGTCCTATACTCCCGCGGTGTCGAGCGAGGAAGCCTTCGTCCGCCGCTTTCACCGCGATCACCCCGGCGCCACCGCCGCGGCGCTGGGCCGCGGTCGCGTGCTCGGCGGCGCCGGCTCGTCGTACGACGGGCTGGCCGCGGCCACGCCGCGCGGCGGCCGGGTGCTCGACCTCGGCTGCGGGGACGGCTACCTGCGCGCGCGGCTGATCGCCCACGGCCACGCCGCCGGGCAGGTGGTCGGCCTCGACGTGTCGGCCGACGAGCTGGCGCTGGCGCGGGCCGGCGCGCCGACCGCCGCGCTGGTGCAGGCGCGCGCCCAGGCGCTGCCGTTCGCGACCGGGGCTTTCGCCGCGGTGGTCTCGCACTTCGCGTGGACGCTGATGCCCGACCTCGAGGTGATCGTCGGCGAGCTGGCCCGGGTGCTGGCGCCCGGCGGCGCGTTCCTCGCGGTCGTCGGTGGTGGCCCGCGCGGCGACGACGCGTTCGCCGGGTTGCTCGCGCTGGCCGCGCCCTTCGCCGCCGCCGCGCCGCCGACGCCGCGGCTCGGCGATCCCCGCGCGCGCACCGACGCCGGCCTGGCGGCGCTGTTCACGCCGGCCGCCGGCTTCGCGGCGCCGCGCATCGACGACTGGTCGATCGACCTGTCCGGCGATGCGGAGGCGGTCTGGGACGCGCTGGCGCCCAGCTACCACCTCGCGACGGTCCCCGCCGTCGACCGCGCCGCGCTGCGCGCCGACTTCCTGGCCGCCGCGCCGCGCTGGCGTCGCCCCGATGGCCCGATCGCCGCGACGATGTACGCCCGGCTGGTCGAGGTCCGCCGAACCTGAGCCGGCCCGTCGGTCAGCCGATCAGCGGCCGCAGCCGGACCAGCGCCGCGACGACGTCGCCCGACAGCTGGTCGTAGCCGTCGTCGAGCGTCGCGTGGCGCGCCACGATGTCGCCGGCGCGGCGGTGAAACGCCGCGTGCTTGGTCACGAGCTCCTTGAACTCCGGGCGGTCGCGCAGCGCGGCGGTCTCGCCACCGTGGAGCCACTGCCCCAGCACGCACGCCCGGTCGGAGCCGACCTGGCGCGCGTCGAGCGCCTCGCCCTTGCCAGCCAGGAACGCCCCGAGCCGGACCTTCCACGCGACGTGGGCCGCGATCGCCTCCCGCACGTTGACCTTCGCCATGCGGGGTGGATTCGGCCGCGCGCGCCGCGCGTCGAGAGGCGCGACGTTCGGCCGCGGGCCCGCGGGTCGCCGAGCGCACAGCGACGCCGCGGACTCGGAGGGTCGATCAGAACTCGGATCCCCGAGCAGGATCTCGCGTATCGGAAGGGGGACCCGGCGCGGGCATGACCCCGCCGGGGGAAGGTTTGTCGACAAACCTTCTCAGGAGTTCAGAAGCCCGGCGTCTCCATCGGGCCGGTCGACTGACCGGCGATGAACTGCTGGACGATCGGATCCGGCGACGCCGCCAGCGCGGCCGGCGTCGCCAGCGCGTGGACCCGGCCCTGGTACAGGAACGCCACGCGATCGGCGACGGTCATGATCGACGGCAGATCGTGGGACACCACCACCGCGGTCACGCCGCGGCTCCGCGACAGCTCGCGGATCAGCCGGTCGATGCGCCGGGCGTTGACCGGGTCGAGGCCGGTGGTCGGCTCGTCGAACAGCACCACCTCGGGCGCCAGGGTCAGCGTCCGCGCGATCGCCGCGCGCTTGCGCATGCCGTCGGACAGCTCGGCCGGGTAGCGATCCGCGAAGTCGGCCAGGTACACCTCGGCCAGCCGGCGCCGCGCGTCGGCCAGCGCCGCCTTCCAGCCCAGCCCCTGGTGCTTGCGCAGCGGCAGCGCGACGTTCTCGGTGAGCGTCATCGCGTCGAACAGGGTCGCGTTCTGGAACACCATCCCGACCCGGCGCCGCACCGGGTAGAAGCCGCGCTCGTCGAGCTGATCGACGCGCTGGCCGTCGAACCAGATCTCGCCCTGATCGATCGGCAGGAAGCCGACCAGGTGCTTGATGGTCACCGACTTGCCGACCCCCGAGGTGCCGATGATGTAGAGGATCTCGCCCTTGCCGATGGCCAGGTCCATGCCGCGCAAGACCGGCTTGCCGGCGAACGCCTTGGTCACCCCGACGAACTCGACGAACGCGCGCGCGGCGCTCACAGATCACCGCCGAACACCCACAGCGCGCCGACCGACAGCGCGAAGTCGAGCGCGATCACCGCGAACGAGC
>Ga0075163_10004534_pt1 | contig 18632 bp, 11 predicted proteins | sample JI1023141ADNA_FD_71478 | JGI IMG/M metagenome (GOLD analysis project Ga0075163, IMG submission 71478) | Wastewater effluent complex algal communities from Wisconsin, to seasonally profile nutrient transformation and Carbon sequestration -... | ecosystem: Engineered > WWTP > Effluent > Algae...
CCAGCAAATGCAGGTATAGATACGTCGGTTTGTTTAAATTTGACCAATGTAATTTCGTATAATACTTCTGTGCCTTTGAATGCAACAGGTGGTGTTACGTATTCTTGGAGTCCGGCGGCTGGTTTAAGTGCTACAAATATACCAAACCCGATAGCATCTCCTACTACTACAACAGACTATATTGTTACCGTTTCGGATATTCAAAATTGTATTGGATATGATACCGTAAAAGTAGTGGTTTTGAACCCTGCTTTAGAGTTGATACAAGTTACTACAGATTCGCTTTGCTTTGGCGATACTGTGGTTGTAGATGTTTTGGAACTAGGAAATGTAACTACTTATGCTTGGACACCAGCTACTTTTGTAACCGATGCTACGGTAAACGAGCCTGGTTTTTTTCCTCCGATAAATACTATATATACCTTAACGACTACAAATTATTGTTATCAAGATGCCGATACGGTTTTGATAGAAGTGATTTCACTTCCTGTTTTAGATGCTGGACTTTTGGATTCTATTTGCTTGGGCAATCCGGCTTATCAGCTTGAAGCTACGCCAAACGATTTGGAAATATACCAATGGACATCTACTGACCTTTCGATAAGTGATGCAAGTATTTATAACCCAACTATAACGCCAACGGTTACTTCGATGTACTATTTATATGCAGTAGATTCTGTAGGTACTTTGGCTTGCGCAAACAGAGATTCGGTGCGTATTTTAGTATTTCAAAACCCTACTTTAAATATAAGCCACGCAGCAGATTATGCAGGTTTTATATGCCAAGGCGATAGTGTGGTGATTACGGCAAACTCTAATGATGCCATATTTTATAATTGGGATGCAGACTTGAGTTTAACTTCTTTGACTACAGCAAATCCAAATGCATTTCCGCAAGATACCAATGAGTATTTTGTAACGGTAGAAAACATACACGGCTGTATAAACAGAGATTCTATAATAGTAAATGTACAAAGCCCTATAACAGGAACTATAGCAGGCGACTCGATAATGTGCGAAGGTTTTTATGTTGACTTAGAAGCAAATGGCGGACTATACTATAATTGGTACCCAAGTGCAGCCAACTTTAGCAATGCTACTTATAGAATTACACAAGCACATTTAGATAGCAGTATGACCATTTTTGTAGATGTGAGCAACGACTGTTTTAATGATACACTTTATAAATTTATTACCGTAAATAAATTGCCGGTAGTAGATGCTGGTGCTGATTTTAGAATATTGAGAGACGATGTATCTGGTTTTTTAGATGGTTCTGGCGATGGGAAACCACTTTGGTACACCGATAAATTGAATTTTTATGGTATTTTAAATTCGCCAGCGCAGTATGGGCCAGAAGTTCAACCAGAAGTAACCACTAACTATGTTTTAGAAATTCAAAACCCTGTTACAGGTTGTAGAAACTACGATACGATGACGGTTTATGTAGATGTGTTAACATTATTGGCTTTCCCAACAGGTTTTAGCCCGAATGGCGATGGTGTTAATGATTTTGCAGGTATTATAAAGTATTTGAACATAAAAACACTAGAAGACTTTTCTATTTATGCTAGAAATGGCGAACTTATATTTAGCACCACAGACTTAAAAGCGAAGTGGGACGGAACCTACAAAGGTGTAGATTTGGAAGTTGGCGTATATACCTATATGATACGTGCGGTAACTAAAGATAACGAGTCTATTCTGCGCAAAGGAAACATAACTTTGATAAGATAATATTTTTGTTTTGCCCGAAATAGAAACATATTATGCCATTGGCGCAATGTCTGGCAGTTCGCTGGACGGTTTGGATATAGTATATTGTAAATTTACTAAAACCGAAAATTGGAGTTTTGAGATTTTGAGTGAAACCATAGCGAATATGAGCTGCTGGGAAACCAGACTTCAAAACGCCAGAAACTTAGAAGCAGAAAAGTTAGAGCTTTTAGATGAAGCTTTTGGTGGTTTTGTTGGTGCCGAAATTCAAGCATTTATTTCAAAAAATGAGATTACAAAACTTGATATTGTAGCTTCGCACGGGCATACTATATATCATTTTCCAGAAAAAAGAGTTACGAAGCAAATAGGACTTGGTTCAAAAATTTTTGAACAAGTAAAAGTTCCTGTTTTAACAAATTTGCGCCAAAAAGATATGGACAAAGGTGGACAAGGCGCACCGATAGTACCTATTGGCGATTTGTTTTTGTTTGCAGACTTTAAATACTGTTTGAATATAGGCGGAATAGCAAATATTAGTATTAAAGCCAAAGATTCTATTGTAGCTTTTGATATTTGTTCTGCCAATCAAGTACTGAATTATTTTGCTTTTTTGAAAGGGAAAAAGTATGACGATGGAGGCAAATTTGCACGAAGTGGAAAACTAAACCAAGTACTTTTTGAAGAACTAAACACACTTAGTTTTTATGAAAAAGCTTATCCAAAATCATTAGACAACGCTTTTACAAATGATGTTTTGGCCATTATAAAAAAACACGACCTTTCTATAGAAGACAAACTAAATACCTACTGCCAACATATAGCTTTTGAGATAGCGCACGCTATAAACACAAAAGAACTAAGCCAAGAGCAAATACTAATAACTGGCGGTGGCGCTTTTAATGTTTTTTTGGTGGAATGCATTTCTAATTATGTAAAGAAATTAAATATAGAAGTAGTGATTCCAAATGCTGAAATTGTAAACAACAAAGAAGCATTAGTAATGGCGTTTATGGGTGTTTTGTACCTTAGAAACGAAAACAACTGTTTGGCCTCGGTAACGGGTGCAAGTTCCGACACCAAATCTGGAGAATATATAGACTAAAAAGGAAGTACTTTTTAGTTTTAATGTTTACTTTTGAACTTGAATGAAAACGGCTGAAAAAATATTGGTAACTGGCGCAACTGGATTGGTTGGCGCAGCAATGGTTTCAGCTTTGGCAGCTAAAGGTAATGTGGTAAAAACGTATTCGAAGCACAAACCAAATCTTAAAAATTTTCCCGAAAATGTAGAAGTAATTCTTGGCGATATTTTAGATGTTAGCGTTTTGAATGATGCGATGTTGGGCGTAGATGTTGTTTATCATTGTTTAGATTTTATGTCTTTTTTAGATTCTGATGCTGAAAAAATATTTGATATAAACGTAAAAGGAACAGAAAATGTAGTGAACGCAGCTTTGGCAAACGAGGTACGAAAAGTAGTTTATATAAGTAGCACACAGGCATTTGGAACGCACCAACACAAAGAAAAAATAAGCGAAAAAACATCTTGGATAGAACATAAAGACAACACGCTGTACGCTATATGTAAAAATAGAGCCGAGCTCGAAATTTGGAGAGGAAAAGAAGAAGGTCTTGAAATGCTTATCGTAAATCCAAGTATTATTTTGGCTCCGCAAGAAAACAAAATGTACAACTTTGCTCAAGTAGCAATGGCAAACTACAAATTTTACCCCAATGGTAAAAACGGCTTTATAGCTTTGCAAGATGTAGTAAAAGCAACAATATATCTTAACGAAAACAATGTTTCTGGTGAAAGATTTATTCTAAACGCAGAAAATTTGACATACTGGGAAGTGCTTACTGCGTTAAATCCTTTAATAAAAAAACCACTTTTGGGCGAAAGAATGAATTTGGTAAAGGCAAATATAATTTGGCAATACAATAGATTTAGAAATATAGTTTTTGGTGCAAAACCTTTTTTAAGCAAAGAAATATACACTTTCAATGCTAAAGAATTTGAGTTTAGCAACAGCAAAATATTTGATACCATCGATTTTAAGTTTACGCCAATAGCTGAATATATTGCCGAAATAAAGTAATATTGGTTTATGAAGTTTTACAATTCCATAGTTTCTTATGTTATGAAAAGAAGAGTTCATCAAATTGATTTCTTCAAAAAATATCCTTTAGAAGTTCAAAAAGATTTGTTTTTTGAACTTATAGATACAGCGAAAGATACCGAATTTGGGAAAAAACATTTCTTTGAGAAAATACAAAACGTAGCCGATTTTAAAAACAATGTTCCTATTCAAAGCTATGATTCTTTGAAAGAATATATAGACAGAATACGTGATGGCGAGCAAAATATATTGTGGCCTACCGAAATAAAATGGTTTGCACAGTCGAGTGGAACAACAGCTGGCAGGTCGAAATTTATACCTATTAGTAAAGAATCTTTAGAATATTGCCATTTTAAAGGAGGAAAAGATTTAATGTCGCTTTATTTAAATCATTTTCCAGAAACCAATGTTTTAGATGGTAAAAGTCTGGCTTTAGGAGGCTCGTCTTCTATACATTCTTATGAATCAAAATCTCATTACGGCGATTTGTCTGCTATCATTACTGAAAACTTACCATTTTGGTTTAACATAGTAAAAACGCCTTCAAAAGCGGTTGCCCTGCACCCCAACTGGGAAGATAAAATAGGACTAACGGCAGAAATTGTTTCTAAAGAAAACGTAACCAACTTGAGTGGTGTGCCGAGTTGGAATTTAATTTTGCTTCAAAAGATTTTAGAAATAACAGGAAAAGAAAATATTTTGGAAGTATGGCCAAACTTGGAACTGTTTATACACGGCGGTGTAAATTTTGAACCCTACCGAAAGCAGTATGAAAAGCTAATTCCATCTGAAAAAATGCAGTATTTGGAAACATACAATGCTTCGGAAGGTTTTTTTGGAATGCAAGATGAGTTGAATAGCACGGAAATGTTGCTAATGCTTGACTATGGCATTTTTTACGAATTTTTGCCAATGGAGGAATTGGGGAAAGAAAACGCACAAACACTACAACTAGAAGATGTGAGTTTAGATACCAATTATGCCATAATTATAAGTACAAATGGCGGTTTGTGGCGTTATATGGTTGGCGATACGATAAAATTTACCAACTTAAATCCTTACAGAATAAAACTAAGCGGACGCACCAAATACTTTATAAATATTTTTGGTGAAGAACTGATAGAAGACAATGCCAACCAAGCCATAAAAAAAGCTTGCATAGAAACCAATGCAGCTGTAAAAGAATATTTAGTAGCTCCAATTTTCCCAAACGAATTTGGTAAAGGTGGACACGAATGGATAATAGAATTTGCGCAAGCGCCAAAAAATATGTTAGATTTCACAAGCGCTTTAGACAAATATATACGGGAAGAAAACTCTGACTATGACGCTAAAAGATTTAAAGATATGGCACTACAAATGCCAAAAATACATTCGGTAACAGAAAATACATTTTATAATTGGCTAAAAAGTAAAGGTAAAATTGGCGGGCAACACAAAGTACCCAAATTATGCACCGACAGAGAAACGATTGAAGAAATATTGACTTTAATAGATGAGAGAAACTAAAACGAGACTATGTTTTTAGTTAGCTTTGCGGCTTCAAAATGTTAGAAAAATACAAACCACATATTGCTATATTTTTAGCAAATGCACTATACGGAGCCAACTACACTATAGCAAAGTTTGTAATGCCCGAATATATGCAACCATCGGCTTTTATTTTGGTTAGAATATCTGGTGCTTTAGCAATTTATTTTATGTTGCAGTTTTTCATTAAAACAGAAAAAGTAGAAAAGAAAGATTTAATGCGTTTATTCTGGTGCGGTATATTTGGCGTAGCTATAAATCAGCTCATGTTTTTTGAAGGTTTAAATAAAACTATTGCTATAAATGCATCTTTAATAATGATAACGACGCCAATAATTGTGCTCGTTTTTTCGGCATTTTTTCTTAGCGAAAAGCTGCAATGGTACAAAATATTGGGAATGGTTTTAGGATTAATAGGCGCATTTTTTATAGTAGGTGGTAAAGAGCTAAATTTTAGTACTTCTACAGCAAAAGGCGATTTTCTAATTTTTATAAATGCAGTTTCGTACGCCATTTTTCTTATTATGGTAAAACCACTTATGCAAAAATATGAACCACTTACGGTTATAAAATGGGTTTTCTTTTTTGGTTTTATTCCTGTATATTTTATAAGCTTTAAGGCATTTAACCAAACCGATTTTAGTGTGTTTACAGCGCAAACTTGGTGGTCGGTAATTTTTGTGGTCTTGGGTGCAACGGTTCTGGCATATTTGCTAAATATTTATGGTTTAAGCAAAGTAAATCCTTCAATTGTGGGTGTTTATATATATTTGCAACCAATTTTAGCAATACTTTTTGCTTGGTTGCTCAAAAACGAAATGAATTTAACGCTTGAAAAAGCTTTGGCAGGAATACTAATATTTGCGGGTGTATATCTGGTTTCCTTTGGAAAAAACCATTTTGAAAAAGCAAAAAAATTAAAACTTGAAAATTAAAACGAATTTATGATATACTCAATGACAGGATTTGGCAGAGCTACATTTATGCTAAATGGCGCGCCTTATGCTATAGAAATAAGAACACTAAACAGCAAACAGTTAGACCTAAACGTAAGAACACCATCTTTTTTGAGAGAAAAAGAAATGGAAATACGAACCATAGTAGGCAATGAGCTGCAAAGAGGAAAAATAGATGTTTCTATAAATTCTGAAAGAAAAGATGAATCGACTTCTTTTGTTATCAATAAAAAAATAGTACAAGAATACCGAAAACAAATTAGAGATTTGAATGCTGGTTTGGCTTTAGACGACAAAGATTATTTAGAGCAAATTTTGAAACTTCCAAACGTTTTGCAAGCCGAAGAAAACGAATTAGACGATTCTGCTTGGGACGAAATACAAACGTGTTTGGTAGAAGCTATGAAAAATCTAAATTCTTTTAGAAGTCAAGAAGGTTCTGCATTGGAAAAAGATTTGTTGGAAGGTGTTGCCATTATAGAAAAACTTGCTGCAGAAGTAGAAGTAAATGCACCTTTGAGAATAGAAAAAGTAAAACTTAGAATAGACGAAAACTTAAACAAAATAAGAGAGCGTGTAGAAATAAACCGTGACCGTTTTGAGCAAGAAATTATTTTTTATATCGAGAAAATGGATATTAATGAAGAGATAGTTCGTTTGAGCAATCACTGCAAATATTTTAACGAAGTAGTACACGAAAACATACTTTTGAAAGGAAAAAAGATAGGTTTTATAGCACAAGAAATTGGAAGAGAAATAAATACTATTGGCTCGAAAGCAAATGATGCTACTATTCAAAAATTGGTAGTACAAATGAAAGACGAATTGGAAAAAATAAAAGAACAAAGTTTCAATATTTTGTAATAAAAAATTTAGAACAAATGAATAAAGCTATTGTTATAACAGCGCCATCTGGAGCTGGAAAAACTACCTTAGTAAAACTACTTTTGGAAAGTCGTAAAGATTTACAATTTTCTGTTTCTGCATGTACGCGTAGCAAAAGAGAAAATGAAACAGATGGTAAAGATTATTATTTTTTAAGTCCAGAAAAGTTTAGAGAAAAAATAGCCGAAGATGCTTTTGTAGAATGGGAAGAAGTTTATACAGATATGTTTTACGGCACTTTAAAATCTGAAATAGAGCGTATTTGGAATCATAAAAACATCGTAATTTTCGATATTGATGTGCAAGGCGCTGTAAATATAAAAAAGCAGTTGAAAGAACATGTTTTGACCATTTTTATAAAACCGCCAAGCAAAGAAACACTATACGAAAGGCTAAAAGGCAGAGGTACAGAAACAGAAGAAACTATAAATAAAAGATACGAAAAATCTGTTCTTGAATTGGCTTTCGAGCATCAGTTTGACCAAGTAATTATTAACGATAATTTGGCAGAAGCTTTTGAAGAATTAAAATATCAGGTAGAAAAATTTATAGCTAACTAAAAGCTAAAAACGTATTGCAATATATTTGCGCCCATTTGTAGTGCAAGTTTTCTTTTTTCGTCTGGGTCGTTGTGCACAGGTGCATCTTCCCAACCGTCGCTTAAATCGCATTCAAAATCATAAAAAACTACAAGTCTTCCTTTGTGAAAAATACCATAGCCTTTTGGAGCTAAATTATCGTGTTCGTGTATTTTTGGCAATCCGTTTTTGAAGTCATAGTTTTGGTGGAAAATAGGATGTGAAAAAGGAATTTCTACCAACTCTTCGTCTGGGAAAACAGATTTAATTGCTAAACGAAAATATGGGTTCATGCCATAGTTATCTGAAGCGTGCAAAAAACCACCAGCCAATAAATAGTTTCTAAGATTTTGTGCTTCTTGGCTCGAAAAAACAACATTTCCGTGCCCAGTCATATGCACAAATGGATAATTAAATATTTCTTGACTTCCTACATCTACCGTTACAGGTTCATCTTCTATTTCTGCTGAGAGGTTTCTGTTTACAAAGTTTATTAAATTTGGCAAAGCAGTTGGGTTGGCATACCAATCACCACCACCATTATATTTTAAAAGTCCAATCTGATAAGACTTTTGAGCATTTAAACTCAAAAAAGCCATCATAAAAAATGTTAGAATTCTTAATTTCATTTATTATCTACATTCCAGTAAAAGCCAAATTTACTCTACTATTTTTTAGATGATCGCTTTTAGTACAAGGTGTATCTTTTGGTTTTTCTGGTACACAAATACACTTAGAAACATTTTTTTCTTTACCCCAAGCAGCAGCTTTTATGCGTTCATAGTTAATTCCAGCATTTGTTAAGTACGTAAAAACTACAGTTGCCCTTTCTACTGAAACGCTATTGGCATCGTCTGTCGTTAGGTTGCAAGACGCAAACCCATTTACCTCTAATTGTATTTGTGGATTTGCCTTTAAAATCTCAATAACGTTATCTAAAATTACTTTATCCATTTCATCTAAAGAATAGTTAAATATATCAAATTCTATATTTTGAATAAACTGCAAACCACCTTTCTGAAAAACAGGTCTAATGTTTACATTAGATTCAATTTTGTTTCCTTCAGCTACACCTTGGGTATTAAATTTAATAGATTTTTCTTGAAAAATGACAATACTTGAGTCTGATTCTTTAGAAACAAAAATTTGATAATCCATATTTGGAAACAAATCAATACTCACGTTTCCATTGAAATTAGTTTTTTTACTCATTTTTTGATTTGTAGTTGTATTTACAACTTTTACATCAACAAAAGATAAAGCTTCTCCCGAAAATTCGTTAAATACATTCATCTCGAGGTTAATAACTCCTTGTGAAAAAAGTAAAAAACTACTGAAAACAAATAGGATAGTGATGAATTTTTTCATAATAGTAAGAAATTATTTTAAAGATTTAATGAATTATAAATTGATGTTACAAAAAGTCCAGCAGTTTCGGTTCTCAACCTACTACTGCCTAATGATACGGCTTTAAAACCATTTTGTTTCGCATATTCAATTTCATTTTCACTAAAACCACCTTCAGGTCCTATAAATATAATTGATTTTTTATTAAAGTCTAACTCAGGCATAATTTTTATAGCATTTTCGCCACAATAAGCAATAAGTTTAGTTTCGTAATTACCTTTTGCTGCAATGTCTATAGCAGATTTAAACTTAAAGGCTTCTGTAACTTCTGGCAATACAAATTTTAAGCTTTGTTTCATGGCACTTAAAGCTTTTAACTGCAACCTATCTGCTTTCACTTCTCTTCTTTCAGAATTTGAAGAAATAAACAAACAAATTTTTTCAATACCTATTTCCACACTTTTTTCTATAAACCATTCCAACCTGGCTAGGTTTTTAGTTGGTGCAATAGCAACTGTTAAATTAGAATAAAACTCTTTAGTTTCGAGAAGCTTTTTAGCTTCAAGATTACATCCTTTTTTATTCAATGACAAAATTTCTGCTTCAAAAAGCAAACCTTTACCATTGGTAACATGAATTATATCTCCTATTTTTTTTCTTAAAACCTTAGAAATATGAATACTTTCTTGACCATCTAAAATTATTAGTTGGTTCTCTTTAACTAAATCTTCTGAGTAAAATAATTGCATAAAAAAAAGCACCACTTTAGGTGGTGCTTCAAATTTAGTTATTTTATTTAAAACTTAGTCAAATTTTAAAATAGAGAATACAGTTCTTCTGTTTTGCTGATGCTGCTCTTCTGTACAATTGGATTGAACACCATCTTCACAAGGACAGTCGTTTGTCAATTTAGTTTCACCATATCCAGTAGCTGTAAGTCTTCTATAGCTAATTCCATTTTTAATTAAATAGTTAACCGCTGCTTCAGCTCTATTTGCAGATAACAATGCATTAGAAGCCTTAGAACCTCTACAATCGGTATGTGAAGAAAGTTCTATTTCCATACCAGGGTTATCGTTCAATATTTTAATTAATTTATTCAATTCGGGCTCAGCATCTTTTCTAATATAATATTTACCTAAGTCATAGTAAATATTTTCAATTCGAATTTCTTCATTCTTACTAACTTTTCTTAGCTCTATAGTAGTATAAAGATTTGCTGGCGACTCTACATCATAAGTGTTAAAATCCTTACTAACAGCTAGGTAAACCTCGTCTCCTTCAGTTTTTTTACTAGCCTTAATTCTATATTCGATTTCTTCATCTAACATAAAAATAGTTTTACCATAGGCATTTGCTGTATTGGTTTCTGTTTTAGCAGACAGTAACACAATCAATTCTATTTTAGCCGCTGGTATTTCTTTTTTGGTTTCAGCATCTATAACAGTAACTTCCAATACAATACCAAAATCTTTTACTAATGGTATTTCAGCATAAACCTCATCATCAATTGTGCTAAAATTAGCTTCTTCTGGCAAAAAACCACTTTTTTCAACCCTTAAACTATAATTAGAAAAAGGATCTATTTTGTGGCTTACTTTTCCTTCCTTATCGGTGTATAAAATAAATTTTTCTTTGGAATCTAAATTAGTTAATGTAACTTTTACAGAGTCAATAATCTGTTCAGACTTACTATCATAAATCTTAGCTTCAAACATAAATGCTTTCTTTTTGAAAGAATAAATATCATCACTACCAAATTTACTAGGTCTGTTTGAAGTAAAGTAACCTTCAGAATAACTATCGTTTATCCAAAAACCAAAATCATCATATTGACTATTTACTGGTGCTCTTAAATTAGTTACATTTCCAAATGTTCCATCTGTTTGCAGTTCACAAGAATACATGTCATAACCACCTAAGCCCAAATAACCATCAGAAGCAAAATAAAGTAAACCATCTGGCATTATAAAAGGAAAAGCATCATTACCAGGAGTATTAATTTTATCCCCTAAATTTAACGGATTTGACCAAATACCACCTGCATTTTCGGCTACATATAAATCTAAACCTCCAAAACCACCAGACATATCACTAGCAAAAATCATATAATTACCATCTGCCGTAACAGTTGGATAGCAAACTGAAAAGTTTTTATCATCAAAAGAAATATTATCTACAAGCATTGATCCAAAATCACTATTTTCAGGAACATAAGCCATTTTAAAAATCTTCAAATTAACTTCTTTGTTTTCGCCTAACATAGGTTTTCCTGAAGAATAATTACTTCTTGTTATATATAAATCATTTTTACTTCTGTCCCAGCCCATTGGCCCTTCGTGAAACTGCTTACTTACTTCTTTATTGTATAACTGAGCAGAACCTTTAGTTTTAGAAGTATCAGCAACATTAATACTATATATTTGAGTAAATGGCCTACTAGACCAAACATCTTCTCTTTGCATAAATACATCGTTTTGCCTGTTCGAAACAAAATAAAGATTATCTCTAACTCGTACCGGTGCAAAATCTTCAAAAGCAGAATTAAACGCTTCTACTTTTACTTTATATTTATCATTTTCGGTAAATAATTTATCCTGAAAATCAGTAACCTGCAACTCAGGTTTATCTATACTTACATAATAAGAATTGTACATTTTTAGTGCTTCTCTATATTTGCCGTTAGCCATTAAAGATTGAGCATAATAGTATTTAAAAATATTATCAGAACCATCTGCATTGGCAACCGCCGAATACCATTTTTCAGCATCTTTTATATTGCTCAAAAATTTGTAACAATTTCCGATTCTACCTTTTATATAAATATTGTCAGGATTCTTCGCATCTGCTTTTTTATAATACTCTAAGGCAGAAGTGAAGTTAAAATCATTATAAAGTTTATCTGCTCTCTTTACAATTAATCCATTATTTTGAGCAAATGTATTTGTAGAAAAAAATACAAACAAACTCAGTAAAATCAGAATAAAATAGTTTTTCATAAAATCAATTTTTTTTAGGGCGTAGTTAGTTTTTGTAGTTGTGTTTCAATCTAGAAATATGTTCCATATCTCACATTTACAAATCTATTTTTTTCAAATCCAAAGGTATAACCAACCATAAACTCATGACTTCCTTTTGAAACAGCGTTTAATTGCGAAGTTTGCCAATCATATGAATAACCTGCACGCAATTGTTGTGTAATTAATACTTCAAATATTCCTACAACATCCGAAATATATGGTCCTGAAATATTTCCACCAGTTCTAGCCGAAACTCCTAACCAAAATCTATCTACAAATAAAGCACTAAAGTTTACGTCGAAATCTGGGACACTTTTTGGAACACCTGTAACCCACTTAATTAAAATAGAAGGCTTATATTTTACAGTTGCATCTTCTCTACCTATTACTACACCTGCTGTTGCAAATAAATGTCTATATAGTTTCGAAAATGTTTCATCGTTGCCAGCTATATGATATTTATCTAAAATATTAGACTCTAAAATATGTGGCATAGAAACTCCAGCATAAAATCTTTTGCTATGTACATAAATACCTGCTCCAAAATTTGGTGCAAATACAACATCACCTACATTAAGTATTCTGTCTGAAGGGTCTAGCAAAATAGAATTATTCTTATTGTCACTAAAATTATAAAAACCACCTTGAAGGCCTAAAGAAATTTTTATGTTTTTAACTGCTATTCTATAAGCAAACATACCTAATAAACTATAGGTGTCAGTATATCCAATATGGTCATACCCAGCCATTAGACCAAGCGAGTATTGCTTTTTGCCCAAAGGAGAATGTATTGCAAGCGTTCCAGATTGCGGAGCTCCACCATTGAATTGCCCTGTCCATTGATTTCTATATAATGCCGAAACATCAAGTGCATCTTTAGCTCCAGCGTATGCTGGATTGTGATACAAACCATTAAACATATACATACTGTATTGCGGGTCTTGTTGTGCTTGCACATTTTTGCCAAAAGCAAAAACAACCAAAATGATTAAAACTAATTTTTTCATAACTTATATTTATATTGAGCAGTAAGAAAAACTTACTGCTCAATGTTTAAACTTTTATTTTTCTCTATATACAACTACAAATCCAGAATATGGTTTCGTCTTGCCATCATTATAGTTAAGTATTACAAAGTAAGTACCATCAGCTAAGTGTTTACCTTCCATGTTAACACCACCCCAGTTATTTTGATATGGTCCATTGCTTCTCCATACTTCATCGCCCCATCTATTAAAGATGCTTAAATCAGCATTCGGGAAGTACAATAATAAATCTTCTATAACAAAGTTATCATTGTCACCATCAAAGTTTGGTGAAATACCCGTTGGAATCAATAAATCTGGTCCAGCTAAATAAACCCAAGCTGTATCACAAATAGTATTTACACAAAGTATGTATTGGAAACTATCTGGCAATAAAGCATCAGAGTCTGGCGTATAAGAAATTGTTCCATCTGGATTTACAGATACTGTTCCATTTATTGGTTCCGTTAATATAATTACCACAGGTTCTCCTGTTGTAAATGTATCATTTCCTAATACGTTGATATTAATAGTACTTGTTCCTGTTAACGGTGCAAAATCATCTACAGCAATAACATCATCTGGTACTACTGTAATAGTTACCGTAGCAGCATCACAGTTTCCAAAGTTATCACACAATATGTATGTGAAATTATCAACTCCTGCAAAACCAATAAATGGGGAATAGATAAATGTTCCATCTGCATTAAACACTACTGTTCCGTGCTCTGGTTGCGAAGTTATCGTTGCCGTTACTGTTCCATTTGATGGGTTAATGTCATTATAAGTTACATCTTCTTGATCTGTTGCTATATCTTGATTAGTAACATAAGCATCATCTACTGCAAAAACAGTGTTATCATTAGAAGGAGGTAATACTGTAATAGTTACTGTAGCATCATCACAGTTTCCAAAACCATCACAAATTGTATAAGTAAATGTATCATCACCAATAAAACCAGGGTTTGGTGTATAAGTTACCGTTCCATCTGGGTTTATAACTAAAGTACCATTAGATGGTCCACTCGTTGTATCAATCGTAGCTGTAAAGCTGTCTCCATCAGGGTCAAAATCATTTCCAAGTATATTTATTACTATACTAATTGGATTTGTATCATCTCCTGCCATTACTACATTATCATCTACTGCCACAGGATCGTTGTTAGTATTAGGATCGTATGTAGAAACATCTATTGTTACTATAGCTGTATCGCATAATGCTGGGTTTCCATCATCACACACGATATAACTAAATACATCTGTTCCAACAAAACCAGCATCTGGACTATAAGTATATGAGCCATCTGGGTTCAGCACTAAAGTACCATTTGTTACATCGTTTAAAAGAGTTACTGTTAAAGGATCTTCATCTGGGTCGAAATCATTTGTTACTACATTTCCTGATACCGGCAAGCCATTAAATGTTGTATTTACATCATTTACAGCTATAGGATATTCATTAGAGTTATAAACTAGAATATAAACCGTAGCTGTGTCGCATCCCATAGGCGTTCCATTATCACAAAGTACATAAGTGAAATTGTCTGGTCCATAATAATCTGGATTTGGTGTGTAAGTATAAGTACTATCAGCGTTCATCACCACTGTACCATTAGTTGGTTGCGTTACTAATGTAACTGTATGCGCATCTCCATCATTTGGTAAAATGTCATTAGTCCAAACATTACCTGATACTGGCGTATTTACAATAGTACCATTAGCATCATCAACAGCAAAAGGTGGTTGATTGTCTATTGCATTTGGAACTATTGTTACAGTAACATTTGCAGTATCGCAAAGTACAGGAACACCGTCATCGCAGATTATGTAACTAAAAGTAAAGTCACCTGTTGCTCCACTTGGAGGTACAAACGCTATCAAAGTAGAATCCCCGTTTATAATTACTATCCAACCGTTCGGGTTAATAATATCAGTAATTAAAATAAGATCTCCATCTATATCAAAGTCATTTGCTAATGGATGAATAATAACCGGTATATTGATAGTGCTTATTAAGTTATCATCATTTGCAACTGGATTGTTGTTTGCGCCATATGTTACATCAAAATCTTCAACACTTATTACCACTTCTGAGGTATCACACAATGCAGGAATACCATCATCACAAACTATATAGCTAAAAGTGAAATCTCCTGTAGCTCCTGTTGGTGGAGTGAAAGTATATGTTCCATTTGTATTAAATACTAGCGTACCACCAGAAAGACTTCCTGCAACCTCAGTAAATGTTAATACATCTCCTTCTGGTTCAAGGTCGTTTGTACCTACATTACCAGAAACTGGCACATTGATATAAGTAAGGTTGATATCGTTAATAGCAATTGGAGGCAAATTAGTATTGTATATTAAAATATATACTGTTGCCGTGTCACAACCTACTGGTGAACCATTGTCGCACAATACATAAGTAAAGTTATCTGGTCCAAAATAATCTGTGTTTGGAGTATAAACAAACGTTCCATTATTATTAAACACTACACTACCGTTGGTAGGTGAGTTAACTAATGTTACTGAATGAGAATTACCGTCATTTGGCAAAATGTCATTATCCATAACATTTCCGTTTACATTCACATTTGTTTCTGTACCATAAGCATCATCCACAGCAAACGGTGGTTGATTATCTACAGCATCAGGAATAATGTTTATAGTAACTTCTGCAGTATCACACAATACTGGTGTTCCGTCATCACATATTACATATTCAAACGTAAATTCTCCAGTTACACCTGCTGGTGGTGTAAATTGAATTCCAGTACCAACTAATACAACATTGTATCCATTAGGATTTATTATAGAGGTTATAATTAATGAATCTCCGTCTATATCAAAATCATTTGAAAGAACAGAAATAGTAACTACGTCATTTACTGTTATCACTACATTATCATCATTTGCAACAGGGTTGTTATTGTCATTAGGTATTATTGAGAAATCCTCAACACTAATCACAACTTCAGCAGTATCGCAGAATGAAGGAATACCATCATCACAAACTACATAGCTAAACGTGAAATCTCCAATAGCTCCAGTTGGTGGCGTAAATACATAAGTTCCATCTGGATTGAATACTAAAGTTCCTGAAGAAATAGAACCTGGCACTAAAGCAAAGCTTAATGAATCGCCATCTAAATCAAAATCGTTAGTAGAAACATCTCCAGATACTGGTACGTTTATGAACGTTACATTGATATCATCAACAGCAATTGGTGCAAGGTTATCTAATACTACAGTAATATAAACCGTTGCCAAATCACAAAGTATTGGTGTTCCGTCATCACATACATTATATGTAAAGTGATCTGGTCCTTGATACCCTGAGTTTGGTGTATAAGTATATGTCCCATCTGGGTTCATTACTACTGTACCGTGTGCAGGTACGCCTACTTGGGTAAATGTTAAGTTATCTCCATCTACATCGAAATCATTTGTTGAAACATCTCCTGATGTAGATTGGTTTACATAAGTATAGTTGGCATCATCTACACCATCTGGTGAATGGTTTAAATTAGGGTCTCCAATTGGTGTAATGGTAATCAACACAGTTGTTGTATCACACAACACTGGGTTTCCATTATCACAAATAAAGTAATCGAAAGAATCTTCTCCTACAAAATTTGGATTATTTGGTGTATAAAACATATTTCCTAATGCATCTACAGTAACCGTACCGTTAGTTGGTAAGGTTAATGGAGTAATTGATAAAATATCACCATCAGTATCAAAATCATTACTCAATAAATTCGTAGTGATTGGACTTGTACCATCAAAAGCTGTTACAATTACATCTGGATTTGCAATCGGGGGATTGTTGTTTACCAAGTTGTGTTCTAATACTTCTATATAGATTACAGCAGTATCACATAAACCAGCATTGTCGCAAAGAGAATATACAATTGAATCTTCTCCAACGAAACCTGCACCTGGTGTATAAGTATAGTTACCTGTTACTCCAATATTACCAATAGTACCATTTGAACCATCTGTAATAATAGAAACAATCATACCTGTTCCATCAGTAGCATCGTCATTAGTAAGTACATTACCCGTTACTGGTATTCCTACTAAAGTGTTATTTATGTCATCAACTGCTAATGGCGCATCGTTGACACTTGTAACATTAAAGCAGATATAAGATGAAGCGCAGAAACCTGGACAGTCATTATTACATACTGTATAGAAAGCCGTATCATTTCCAAAGAAATTAGCAAATGGAGTATAGGTAATTACATCTGTAGTTTCATTTATGGTAAATACACCATTGTTTACATTATTTGTAATAGTTATATCCAAATTCGCGTTCAAGTTTCCTGATCCATAGATATTTGACATGTTATCATTACCATAAATGTTGTTTATTATAGAAAGTGTTATTGAACTATCTTCTGGTAAAGAGAAACAAGCATCAGCAACTAAAATTGGATTTCCGCTTACTACTACACAAACTGTATCGTAATCTTTACAACCCGTTACTGCATCAGTATAGGTAGCATAATAGCATCTATTCGCTAATGGTGTAACTGTTATAGGATTTAAAGTAGGTGTAGCTGGCGTTATATTTAAGTTATTGTTTAAATATCTCCATTCTATAGTAGTTGTAGCAGGAACAAACGCTTGTGCTTCAAGAAGTACAGATGTTCCAGAACAAATTGTATCATTATTTGCAGAAAGCAATACCCCTAGGTTTGGTTTAGGATTTGAAATAGTAACAGGTCCTAAAATATTGCTATAACAACCAGGTACTGCTGCTGTTTCCACAACAATGTTAGTATAAACACCTTCACACAAGTTATTTAATATAATGTTACCAGTAAAAGTAGACGTAACAGTAACCATTTGCGGAGCATTAATTCCATTTTGGAAATAAACATTATAACTTGTAAAGTTAGCAACATGAGTTATAGTGAAGCTTCCATTACAACTAATACACGTAGTTGGGTTTATAATATTTATTATAGAATCTATTACCGTTCCTCCTGGATCTACTAAAGATAACGTATCCGCAATCAATTGACTAGAACATCCAGAAGTCGTATTTAATGTGAAATTAGAATAATCCCCTTGGCATAAATTATTAAAAACTGCATTACCAACGGCATTCGAAGTTATAGATACAGGTTGTGCTATAGATCCATTTAAACTATAAGCTAACAAGAATGTACTACTTGGTGGTACTCCAGTAAAAGTTATAGACCCATTGCAAGAACCACATGCTGTAGGATTTACTGAGAATGTATTTCCTACTACAAAATTCGGATAACTTAAGTTAATAGTACCTTGAACAAAATTACTTGTGCAGCCAGTAGTAACATTAGTTAAATGGAAATTAGAATAACTTCCTTCTCCTAAACCACCAAATGTAACTTGACCACCTACAGCTGTTAATACAGGTGTACTTGTAGCAGGAGGCAGGTTATTTAAAACATAATCTACA
>Ga0075163_10004535_pt1 | contig 18629 bp, 16 predicted proteins | sample JI1023141ADNA_FD_71478 | JGI IMG/M metagenome (GOLD analysis project Ga0075163, IMG submission 71478) | Wastewater effluent complex algal communities from Wisconsin, to seasonally profile nutrient transformation and Carbon sequestration -... | ecosystem: Engineered > WWTP > Effluent > Algae...
GAGATCTTTCAGAGTGCTACGTCCGTCGTGACGCTTCTCGACAGACTCACACACAACGCCGAGATCGTGCAGATCGAAGGCGAGTCCTATCGCCTCAAGGAATCCCGCGAACGCGCCGACACCCGCCAGTCACGCCGAGCCTCCCTCAAACGCAAAAAGCCCTAACCCGCAACTCGCCTCCCCATCAGCACTTCCAGCCCAGCGCCGACCGCGCCGCCCCTTCACAAACCAGCATTTCCTCTACACTTTCTGACCGGCGGCGACACATGACAAAGAGCTTGTGTGTGACGACAACCTGAAGCGTGCCGACACCCACGGCAGACAAGACAGCGGCAAACTCAGCGGCGGCGTGGTCAAGGTCCGCGTCGCTTTGCGCCCGATAGGCGGTAACAAGCCCCTCCTTCAGCGTCCCGGCCAATTCCTCCACTACCTTCGGCACATCCCAAAGCGCCCAGGCCACCAAGATCGCGTTAACCGCGACCCCCACCGGACCCCCCACAACAGAGGCCAGCAACCAGCACGCAAACACAAGGGCAAGCGCCCACAGGTTTTCTGTGGTTAAAAGGGATAACAAATCGCGAGCTACAGTCTCGGGGAGGAGCGCAATAGACCGCCCCAGCGCGACACCAAGCCTTGACGCCACGCGCTGAAGGCTCTTTACGGTCGCGGTCGTCGAAGACCAGTCCAGCGGCTCAAACATCTATGCACTCCCTTTGGGACCACGCCGGATTCGATCGATCTCATCTGGCGCATATCCCAGCGTGAAAAGGTGAGCCACCATCGTTTCCTCAGCGGATAGTCTTGGAACGGGGGGCAGGCTTGGTGGTGTTCGGAAGTCTGCCGAATCAAATCGCTCGCTTCGGGTTTTTGGCTTCGCTTCGGCACGGTCAAACCGCTCGCTTCGACTGGCTTTGCCTATTTCTTGTTTGCGAGGGGCCGGTTCTGGTGCTTTCGCATCACTTGGACGAGCGAGCGGCATGCCCACCGCCGCTTTCGGGGCAGGTGCGACGCTACTTGTGGAAGCCCCGGACGACCGTGTAGTCTTGTTCGGTATTCCAAGAAACTGCGCGCTCAACTCGGGCGGGCACGGAAAAGAGGCCAGAAAGTTTTCGCGAATTGCGGCCACCCGAGGCGACGCCAGGGCTTGTTGCACAGTGGGGACGCCAATCTGCGCCAGAGCAGCCAGAAAGAACACGGCGGATTGCTGGATCTCCGACTCATCCGTTGCTGACCACGCCGCCCTGAGAAATGGCACCAGTCGATCCCGATACAGTGACAGCACGGACGCAATACCAGCGATCTCACTCTGCCCAAACGTGTTGACAATCGAGTCAGCATCAGGCTTCTGCAACTCACCGCTGCTTCCGAACCAGATTGCAAGAACGGCGGACAGAAACCACGCCTCGTCAGGGGTGAGTCCTTGCCACAACGCCAGACTTACAGTCTGGGCTGTCGAACGGCTGCGCAGAACGGTAAGATAGATCCGCCCCACAAACGCAACAGCGCTTCCCCGCTGGAAAACATCCATAGCAAGCTCCTCCAACCGATGTCAGCGCGAGCTACGAACCTTGCAACTTCGCGAGGTCCGCCTTCACCTTTGCCAGTTCAGCGAGAGCCGCCGTATGTTCTTCCGCCGCCCGCTTCGCGTCGGCGCGACGCACACGAATCGCACGAAACAGGTTGGAAGCGCCCAGGAGCATAAACACCTTGGCCCACTCGCTCACCACTTGACGCCCGAAGCCAGCAAATACGGGACTGCCATCCTTGGGCTGGCGCTTCCGTGAAAGCAACTCCCCCCAATACACAACTATCCCCAGGATCAGGTGAGGAATGCTCTGCCAGTAGTCCGAGTTTTCGCCAAACTTGGGCCACTTGTCCCCGATGTATCTGACCATTGCGTTGATGGACTCGTAGGACACGACGCCAGAAAGTGCGCCCAGCCCGTCAACACCGGCCTTGTGGACGGGGCTATTCTCTGCCTTCGCACTTTCCCAGAGCTTCGCCAGCTTTCCTTCCGCCACCACGGCGTTCTTGGCAAGTTCCTTTTTGGCGACTGTATCTGCAACCGCGTAGAGCGGCACGCCGTTTGCTGCGGTTAGTTGACGCTGCCGCACTGCCGTCCGTGCTGCCAAGGCGGTTGTTGTTGCTGCACGCTTGCCTGCCATCGTCGGTCCCCCCTCTTTCTCTTCGCAATTGCAAGGTTTCTTCACGACGCCCCCGCCGTGTCATAGTTTCCACGCTGATAGATTTCTCCCAGCCCCGTAAGCGTGGGAAGCTCAGATTGCACCGCCAGCCATCGTAGCAGTTTCTCTTCAGGTCCGTCCAATACCGATTTGTGTCCGAGGCTGCCCAACCAGCGGAGGGCAAGCTTCGCTGTTTCAAGTGCGGTAAACGTGGGGCCAACAAACACCACGTCCTCCAAAACGAAAATCCGCCATTCCAACTCGCCTACTTGGGCCACGGCTCGACCATTATTGTAGGCCGTCTCAAGTCGATAACTCTCAGAGCCGACGACCACGATCTCGCGATCGTCGGCCACTCCTTTTGCAAACTCTCGACCCCACCAAGACTTGGTGGCCTCATCGGTCACTCCGAAGCGGTGCCGACCCTGCTTAACACGCTGAATTAGCTCCGCATAGCCGCCGTTAGTCGGGGGAACAATTGACGAGAAGTCGCCAATAGCGGCACTCCGAAACTCTACAGTCTCGGCAACGCGAACAGGGACCATCCGGCCTTCAGACGCAAGCGCCGCCACCAAACGGACGCCAAACTCATCCCAGATCATGACCCGCCAATAATCCGGGGCGTGCGAAAGCCGAAGCTCGTCCCAGCCATTCCTGCGGTAGCGCCAATCATCGATCGACGCAGTAAGGCTAGCGCGCCACTGAACTCCGTCATCAAACCCGAGAGTCTGATAGGAGGCGGGCACGCTGGCGTCAAGTGCGGCCATTAGTTCCTTGTCCAGTGCGAGGCCATTCGTGCGGGTCCAGACATGCGAACCGGACCACCGATAGGACCAATAGCCGCCAAGGAAAGCGGCAAAATACACAAACCGCCCATTCGTCGATGGCAGAACCAGTCCCTCCCAAACAACACGCGAGACAAGCGACTTGCTGATTGCCGGGTCAAGAAAGCTGACTTTCTGGGCCGCTACACCTGTCTTGATTAGGTCCACCAAGAAGCCCCACGGCCAAATATCCGGCGGCACCGCACGCAGATAGTCTGCGGTGCTTTCGGAGTTTTGTCTGGCCAATTCTCTCTCCAATTCCGTATCGCGCATGAGTGCCATACGTAAATAGGAGAGCAGTTCGGAAATCTTCACCCAAGCGCGATCGGCAGCTTGCTCCCTGCGAATCAGCTCGTTCCTTTCCTGTATCTCAACTAGAGCCTTGCGCGCTGCCTCTGGATCGTCAGCGAGCATCATTAGTAGGTCTTCCTGGGACAAGTCCATGCCCGCTGCTGGATTAGCTGTTTCCCGATCCGTGCCCTTCAAAATATCAGCCATCCAGCGAAGCTTACCCGTGATCAATGACAGCCGCACTCCGTCCATGGATTTATCCGATAGCAGGTAGTAAATTTCGATCACGCTACTCATATTTCCTTGCCTGACAGCACGCCCATTGCGTTGCTGAATCGTAGCTGGCTCCCAGGGAAGGTCCAGGTGATAGACACGACATGTCCGAATCTGAAGATCGATACCCTCGTAGGCGACCGAATTGCAGATTACAACGTCAAACTTAGGCAAAATTGCTTCTTGCACCATAGCGCCATTGTCATCGTAAATCGCTGGCGTCCCATTAAAAGCCTCTGCAATTTCCTGCCTCATTAGCGGCGTTGGCGCTTGGTCGGCATTCAGAACGGCGATCCGCTCGGCACGGATACCCGCCGCAATCAGCACAGCACGCAGCCACTTATGGACGGCCACGTTCTCGACAAAAAAGATATGACCACAATCCAATTTTTCAAGCACAAGTCTTGCAGCCTCCCGAAGCTTCGGGGACTCTGGATTTCGGACCTGATCTGCATTCTCCCATGTCCACTTTTTGATCTCTTTGCCCTTTTTAGAAACTATGCCGAGACTTGGTGGTTCATCAAGTTCCGGGTGTAAAGCCACAAGCGCCATTTTGGTCAAAATTGACAGCGCCTCGTAGCGTTCCTTTCCCTGAACCCTCCCCGTAACAATTCTTTCATAGTCGTCTCGATAGCGCTTGTATTTGTCCTTCTGTGCTTGGTCCATCGGAAGAAAGACACGCTGCTGAGTGCTTTCAGGGAGCTTCAGACCCACCTCGATAGCATCCTTAAAGTCACCGTAACGGTAGACTCCATCGCGCATGTCGTTTAGCGCTCTAAAGCCGACTACGGCTGCTCTGTTCTCCAAAGTGCCGTCGGGCTTTAGATTAGACTTCATTTCGATGCGAAGGTATCGATCGATGAAGGACTCGGCGTCGGTGATGCCCTTGCGAGTCCAGGCATAGTGATCGACTAAGCCCAACATTGTAAAGAACTCAAGTGGGCTATTTTTGGCGGGGGTCGCACTCAACAAAGCGACGCCCGAACCACCCGTTTGTCTTTGGGTCAAAAAAGACCGAAGCGCAAAACTCATTGCCCGGTCACTAGCCTCACCAATAGCGCCCAGATACTTTGGCTCGCCCCCTTCTCGTCTTTCTACTGGCCAAAGATTCTTCATATTTTGGGCTTCGTCTAGCATCAAAAAATCTACATGAAGATCCTCAAATGCTATTCCATCGGTTCTGTCCTCATTTTTTTCACGATACTCAGCAATCCATTCATCGATCGACTCGTCCAAAATGGCCCGTTGCCTTTCCGTCTTACCTGAAAGAAAGCTAAGTCGATTCTTAAGGTTTTCCAGTTTTGACAGCCGCTTTTCCAGTCGCTCAAGCTGTCCGCGAGCGCGAGCCAAAGCCGCCGATTCCTTTTTCTTCTTAGTCATCTTGAGTGTCCCCGTCTGCTTCGCCGTCACGCTCCATCTCCGCGATGTCAACCAGTAGTTGCTTGCGCTTCTTGTAGAGTTTTTCTAGGTCTTCCAGCTCCTCCTCCAATTTCGCACTTTTCAGCCCAAGCGCTCGAAGCTGGGCTGGCGTTTCCTCAACGAATAGCTTGAGAGACTCCTTGCTTATGGAGGTGTAAGAGAATACCGAATAAGTCACCAAAGCCACATCATAGAGCCCTGCCTGAAAACTTGCCCATTTCGTGAGTCTTTCGGCGCTTTCATCAAGGCGTGAGCGATAAACACCACCGCGCCCCAGATAGCGCACAGATCCAATTACGGCCACCGAATAATCTGGAAGGGCTCTGGTGATCTCCCGGTGCCACTTCCAAATTATGCTGTTTGGAACGATAATCAGCGGGCGACGAGCGCGACCAATCTGACGCAAATAGGCTATTGCTGCGATTCCGGTAAGGGTTTTGCCGACGCCAACGTCATACGCAAGCAAACCGCCGTTGGACTTGATCAGCCTCCATGCGCCAGATCGTTGGTGCGGTTTTGGAGTGATTCTATTGCCCCAGCGCTGGATCGGTAAGGGATCGGGCGGAAACTCCGGTAGCACATAGCCGCGAAAAAGACGTTGATAGGTCGATAAAACCGACTCTTGATGTTCTGGCTTTCCCGCCAACCATTTGGTAAAGTCGTCACTAATCCGCTTATGGAAATCCATCCGCACACGGTCAAGCGCGGCCTCTGCCGACTCCTCCTGTCCGGTTGCGGGATCTTCCTGTTTTTCGTATGGAGGTCCAAACAGTGCGAGATCGTGATTGAGGTACCCAATCGCGACCTGAAGCTCAGGCGCTAGTGATGAAACCTCTTTGTAGCTAATGCCGGTGGGTTTTAGCAATCCGCGATACCAGTGCAGTTTCGGAACATCCTTATTTAGCCAATCGGACAGGAACTCGCGCAGCATATCGGGCGGAATCCACTTTGACCTTGCCTGTGGCTCGGCGTCTTCCAGTGTCACAGGCCCGACCCGCTGCATTAGCCGTGCAAGCTGTGCTTGGGCAAGAATGCCGCCGTCAGCCTTTGCCCGGTCGATTTTGGGCCAAAGATCGCCACTGTAATACTCTGACCCTGGCACCCACAGCCCATCGTCAATACACCAGCCTGCCGAAAGCAACTCGGCCTGTAGTGTTTCGGGTTCGTCTTTGTAACCAAGGGATTCGCGAAATTCAGCAAGGTCGGCAATAGTCAAGCGACGCCGTTTTGCGTGCAGCCATTCCGCATGCCCCCCGATCGTGTGTGCCCCATTGTATTCGGTGGTGTAGCTGGGCGGATCTCGAAGCGCCGGTATTAGTCCGCCCGAGTCATCGACAACGGCGAGCAATGATGCAAGACTCGGAAGCTTTTGCGCAGAGGACACAAGCTCTTTGTCCTCTCTTGGCTTGTAGATTCCAAATTTGGCTGTAGCGGTGGCCAGCCACGCCTGAAGCGCCTCTTTTAGTTCCCCAAATCGATCCGCTGCGGCCTGCAAGTCCTTTTGCCGTCCCGCCGATAGGAGCGCCAAGTAGCCCTCGACCCGTTGCCCGAGAAGATGTAGGCCAAATAGCTCTGGTGATAGGCTCTCCTCTGGCCGAAGCTTTCGTTCTAGTCGGGTCTGAAACGGCACAACTGCGCATGTGCTGCAAAATCTTCTGGCCTCTCTCTCCGGCAATCCGCTGAAGTCTCCTTTGACCTGATAGCGGCCACGCGCACTGGTCTGCTCCTGCCCCAGCACGTTGTTTGGGAAGACGGAAAAGTAGTTGCCGTCGGCAATCGCCTGATCATCTGGCAGAACGGACGGAAGCTCGCCGCCACGGGCTTGCCAGAAACTTACGTCCGTTACGATGTCCGCCCCAAGATACAAACTACTCGGAAGACGATAGGCGAGTAGCAGGTGGTGGCGTCGCAGCACCAATTCCCGAACTCGCTTGTGCGCTGGGCCGCTGCCCGAAAGGAAGCCCTGCGGAACAAGAGCCACGCCAATACCGCCTGCCCTCAGAAGATCGAAGGCTCGCCTGATCATATAGACATAGGCGACTTCCTCTCGATAGGATTTATCTGGGTCTAGGGTCTTATTCCCTCCGCGCTTGCCATACGGAGGGTTCGTGACCACCAATGCCACGCCACCGGATACCTTGTTAAAGTTGTCAGCGATCCAGCTCTCAAATGGGGCATGGTAGACTGTGGCTTTGTGGCTATAGAGAAGGGAGGCGATGGTTGCACTGATCTGGCTAAACTCTATCCCATTCCATTGCAGGTTAGAAAACTCGGGCCGATCGAGAAAAGCACCGATGAATCGACCTACCCCGCATGACGGTTCAATGGCGGGACCGCTTAGATCGCCCAGGCCAATCTCCCCAACAAGTCGTGAGACGATTTCCGCGATTGCAGCGCACACTTCGGGAGGCGTGTAATACTCATCCACCAAAGCCTTACTTGTCGGCACCCAATCAGCGGGCACAAGCTCGGCAAGTTTTTCTAGCGATAAGCCACCGTTGCCCGTATACTGCCAAAGTATTTTTCGCTGCGCGTCCGTTGGCGGTTTTCCAAGCGCTGCAATTCGGATTGCTTCGGCATTGACCGCCAACCGCTCCGACGGGGTTGATGGGAGCGTCCAAGCTCCAGTGTTCGGGCTCTGCCTAAAGGACCGGATCATGGACTCCGTGACAACTCGCAACAGCTCTGAAAGTTTCCTTGCGCGTTCGGCCATCGGATGCTGCCTTGCCTCAAGTGCAGCAAGCAGATCGCCAACAATTGCGACTGCTGAACGGTTTTGGATGTCGTCTCCGATGCGAGCAAACTGCCGAGCGAGGGCATTCGCCACAGGCACGATGAAAGCGGCATTCACCTCAAACCAGTGATCTACCGCCGTTGTCTTGGTAGGATCAACGCCTATGAGCGCGGCTTTTGCTACACGAATAGCTTGCTCTGCTGCCTGCGTAGGATCACTCATGCTTTCCTCGCCAGATCGTTGATAAGCTCGTCACCGATGTCTGGATCGAGTCCCTGCGGAGCCTTTTCGACTTTTTGAAGTTCGGCCTTTGGGGAAAATCTTTTTCTTGTTCGCTTGGGTTTCTCTATTTTGGATGCTTCTGTAACGGCTGTCCAAGGGCTAGGCGGTGGCGAGTCGCGTTTATGCCAGTAGGCGCTTGCTTGGGCTGCCTCGATATCTGTCAGAATCTTCTGCCGTTGGTCCAATAGCTTGCGAATTGCTGGCTCTCGCTTTTTGGGATCTTGCAGACGCTCATCGACCATTGCCAGCTTAGCCATCAGCTTGCCGACTATCCCGGCCTCTCTTAACTCGTCAACACCGAAGATCGTGCCAGGAATGGCGTTCGCAGGCGCTTTAGCAATTCCTCGCCGCTTCTCTAAACGAATCTTGGCTCCCTCTGAAGGGTGAACATGCTGACCGTCGCACGAGCAAAGCTGTCTTACGATCAAGTTCACCTGTCTGCCGTTTCTCCATTCATCAACCACTAGCTCGTATAGCTGTTCTAGGACTTGACGGTCCAGCGTGGCACCTGGGAAGATTACATCGACGTTGGCTAGAAAGTCCGCCCAGAAATCAGGCGAGGGTAACTGATCAATACGCGACTTCCACATTAGTTCGTCCTCCTTTTGATTCCAAGCTTTCGTCTAATTGCCTCAGCCCCGGCCCGAATCATGTCTGCCGCAAGACTTCCGCCTTCGTCTCCAACCACGGCCAATAGGTCGCCTATTTGATGACGCAAGGCGTCTCCATATAGACGTTGGCGGTCAGTTTCCGAGAAGAGTAGTTTCGTTCCGCACGCCGCACAATGTGCTGTCTGATTGTCGCGTAAGGCATGCACGCGATTCACTGAGAAGCAATTTTCACAAACAACGTGGCCTTTCGCTCCGGCTTCTGCTCTGTAGGCGCGTTCCCATGCTTCCCGTTCTTGGGTTTGGCTCAGAATCGTGAATGCACTGCACACTAACTCGAAATCTTCACGCCTGCCGCCGTGGTCCGGGTGTGTTTCTAGCGCCCGTCGCTTCCGTGCTTCTATTAGTTCCTTGGTTGTTGCTGCCGTGGTTACACCAAGTATGCGATAGTAGTTTGGGCTTTGCATGGCGGTTAGCCCTTCGCCTTCTTGCTTTGTCGCTTTTTCGTCGGTTTTTTCTTGACGGACGTGTCAACGTGTGCTTCCGGTGCGGCCACATTTTTTTTCTTGACAGATCGCTTTTTTGTCGATCGCAATGCGGCCAGTTCTGCCTCAAGCGCTGCGATTCGTGCTTCAGCCCCCGCCCGACTAACCCGGCTGGAGCGCTTTGGCTTAGCCAGCTCTGCAAGCCTGGCTTGCTCTGCGAGCTTGGCTTGTTCTGCGAGCCTGTCGGCCACCCTGGCTTGCTCTTGCTTCTCAGCGAGCGCCGCCTTTGCCCGCTCTAGCTCGGCCTTTGTCGCAATTAGGGCTGTCTTGTGGCTACTCTCCACGCTGTCATTGGAGATGAGCGCGTCAAGCACCGACTCGCCATCCTTCTTTGTCGGTGCGAGGAGGCTCAAAAGCTGCGACATGAAAGCGAGCCCACTGCCAAAATGGTCAGGCGGCGCTGGTGGCTTCGCAGCCTGTGCCTCGGCCAAAGCATTACCCTGCTTTGCACTCTCGGCGAGAATACGCTCTCGCTCTCGATGCTGTATCACGCTCATCGCCTGAATTGCCTGCTGCGCTTCCTGTCGCCAGAAGTGCGCGTATGCGAAAGTCTGGCCCTGCTCCGTCAGCAGCAACTTCTGGCGTATGCTTGCGTCGGCGAATGTGGTCAACTCGAAGTCAACGCGATTTTTTATCGCATCTGGATGGTTTAGCAGCGGGTCTTCCTTGACCACGACCCCCCGATCCTTGCTTTTGACAAGTGCCGTCTCGCTCATTTCTGGCACCTGAATGACCGGGTGCGACATCCCTTGCATCGCTGGCGGGAGCGGCACGTTGTGCGCCTCGCTTGCCAAGAATGCGAGCGTGTAGCTACCCGCAGGGCAGACCGGCGACACAAACGGGTCAAGCGTCCACCCGCCAGTCTTGGGAAATCTGCCTGCATTCCCTTGTAGGTAGTAGGCGCCGGCGGCGTTGGGTCGGTGCGAACGTATTAGAGCGCGTAGATCGTCCATCGGATCAGTGTGATCCGTTGATGGTCAACGATCAATGTCGTGTGCTAACTGCGCGAGACGCCTACGCTTCTAGTCGCCGCCTGCTCTTGCCCCTGTTCTCGATCATTTTCCTTGTCCTCTCCTTGTCCTCTCCTTGTCCTCTCCTTGGCTTCTCCTTGTTTCCGTTCCAGGGAATCGCTTCCTCTCGCCTTGCATTCGCCTTGTCTTCGCCTTGCATTCGCCTTGTCTTCGCCTTGCATTCACCTTGCATCGAAGGGCTATTCCACTGATATGGCTTGGCTCCAAATCGCCAGCACCAACGGGAACAGGTCTAGGATGCGCTTGGATCGGTGGAACAGAATGTGGAATGCAAGGTGACTGCAAGGCGAATGCAAGGCGAAGACAAGGCGAATGCAAGGCGAAGACAAGGCGAACGGAAGGCGAAGACAAGGCGAACGGACGATGATGTGTCGCAAGGCTTCGTGTTACCGGCACTTTTCGGAGGGGCTTGCTTCGCCTTGGGGGTTTCCCCAGACTTAGCCAATTGGGGGGCCGCACGATGCCAAAAATTAGGGTCTGCATAGGCTGCAAGAAGCCTTTTTATCCTTCACGAGCGAACCAGCACTATCACGACGTTAAATGCTCAAAAGCGAGATGGCGCGACAAGGAACGTCCGAGGGTACGACGAGCGGACCCACATCCAACCGCCGTGCAAGAGTTTTTGCGGGTAGTCGAAGCAGCGAGGCCCAAAGAGGCCGTCGGCTATCGCCTCTACTGTCGCGAACTAAATGTCGTGCTTCCCATACCCGGCAGCAGGCGACGGGACGGAAGTAGACCAGCGGGCGCAAACTTCACGCTCGACCCGATCGAGCTACCGCTTCTACCTTTGGACACCACCTACGTTTTGGTTTGGGTCTATCCTGGGGAATCGGCGCTGCCCCTGGAACCACAACAAAACATCACGCCCGGCTGGAAGGATGATGTGTCCCAAACAAAGATTCTCAGCTTTCTGCTGCGAAACATGCAGCAGATCCTTGGGAAAAACATGCGGGAAGCTGAAAGAGCGCGGGCAGAACAACAGAACGCTGGACTCGCTGAGTATTTTAGGGCTTCAGCTTCACCGCCCGTCAGGAAGGAACCAAGATCACTACCGCCACACCAGCAGGGGAATTCCGGTGATGACGAGAGCAGCGCCGACTGAGCCGCAGGCAAACGCCGCTGCTCGGGTCTTCGATGCGCGGTCGGCTGTTGTCATCGCCTGCGAGTAGGTGAGCGTTCCGCCCGCTAGGCTCTGCCGGTCAAGCTCGGTCGCGATGCCCGTGCCCAAGCTCGCCCCCAAGAAGGCGACCCCAACCGAGAGCGCAGCAATTCCAACGATTCGCCATGGGGAGCGTTGACTTGACACGGGGGGCGCGGGCAAGATCGGTGCCGCTGGCGCAAGTGACTCTCGCATTCGCTGCACCCTGGCAGCGGTTTCAGTATCGTCCCGCCTCAGTGCTAGGTAGCGGTCGTAAGCACCAAGTGCTTCCTTGATTGAGCCTTCCCGCTCGTAGGATTTTGCGACGTTAAAAAGCAGGTCTGGTTCCTGAGACAAAGCGAAAGCCGCCTCAAACTCGACGCGAGCCTCGGCGAAGCGTCCCTGCTTAAAGAAGTCCTCGCCCGTTTTAGAATGAGAGCGGGCAGCCCCTCGGGGCGTTTCTTCTGCCTGGGCGGCAAGTGCCAGAAATAGCGAGAAAAAAACAGCAATGCGCATCACGCTTTCTTACACGATAGTCGTGAAGGCTGCAAGCCTCAACGATGACCATACCTTGCAAGCTTGAGGTATAGCGTTCGACGAGTGATGCCTAGCGAACGCGCAGCACAAGCTTTGTTACCAAACCTGCTGAGAGACGCCAGGATCAGTGTCTTCTCGGCTTCTGCCAGGGTTGATCCGATCGGCACGGCTACAACTTCTCGCTTCGACTCCCCCACAAGAAGCTCACCCACAGTGAGCGCATCAATGGCCGAGTCCAAGAATACGGCCCGAAGCAGCACATTGGAAAGCTCTCGGACGCCGCCGGGCCAGTCGTAACACCGCAAGGCGTCAAGCCCGTCAGGAAGCAAGTCTGGAACGCTCCGGTCTTCTGTGTGGGCGTGCGACTCGAGGAGCAACCGACACAATTCCGGTAGGTCTTCGGTCCTCTCTTGGATGGATGGCACTTGATGTCGCAGGACAGACATTTGGTGGTAGAGGCTCCTCGAAAAACGCCCCTGAGCCACCAACAAAGCAATTGACGGTTCGGCAGTCGCACTTAACCGTGGTGGATCGACTAGCGTCGGATACTTAGCGAGCACGAACAGCAGATCACGCTGCCCTTGCTCGTCAAGTTCCTCAAGGTCCGTGACAAGCAGCGTGCCACCAGACGCTTGTCGTGCAGCAGCCATCAACTCATCCAGCCGAAGCGGCCCCAACCCTGACAGCTCAACCCATGGCCCGCCTTGATGAATCCACAACCACTTGGCCAAGAATCGCCGACCGCTGCCGCTCGGCCCCACAAACAGCCTTGGCTTTCGGGACGGCGCGGAGGCACGAAGACGTTTTTCTAGTAGCGCCATTGTCGCCGAGCGGCTGACGATCTCACCGATCACTTCTGAGCCCCGCCAGCGCGATACCACCCGACACGAGACACAGCCCGGCAATTGTGAGGAGGTAGGTGTGCCTCAAGGCTGGTTGCCATACCAGCGCCGCCGCACCGCTCAGCGCGTAGCCAAACAACGCCGCGAGCCAGTAAGCCCATCGCCCAAATCCGGCCAAGCGGCTGCCAAGCGCCTGCATGTTCGCGCCAACTACCGTCTCGCCAACCGAGACAAGCCCGACCGAAACAAAGACTTGCAGGCTATCGAGCCGTGCTGTGGCCGCAAGAAACACAAACGAGCCTGCGACAAACAACAGACCGATAGACAAGCCTGTGGCGTTGCCCTTGCCGCCTCGCAGAGAGGACTGGACAAGAGAAAAGATAAGCACACCCAAGCCATGCGCTGCGCCCAAGCCGCCAGACCGTATCTGTGGGCACTCTTGCTCGACTAGTAGGGCCAAAACGGTCTGATACTGAGCAGCGACAAAAAAGTAGGTGGTGACAACCAAAAGCACGACCGCCACCGCCAGCGGTTTCCACAGGGCGTCTGTTCGGTTCGCTTCCGCTCTTGGCACGGGAGTCACAAACAGCGAGCCAAGCGAGGCAAGCCCAATCACAACAGCGGAAAGCACCCAAAGACCATCCCATCCCAACCGCGCCCGAAAGTAGTTAGCGGCAACGCCCCCCGTAAGGTAGGCAAGATTGATCGACGCATTGTAGATCGAGAACGCCCGGCTGGGCTCTAGCCTGCTGAGTCCCGAAACCAGGGTGAGCTGTGACGCCCGACCAAGCCCCAAACCCACAGCAACCAATAAGCAGCCCAGGATTCCCCACAGAAGTGCGACCATGCCAACCGCCACAAGCAGGAGTCCCCAGAACAAACTGAGCCGCGCATCGCGGTTAGATGAGAAAATCGAGGCCAGATAGGACGCTGCAATCGCCCCTGACGCGAAAGCCCCACCCGAAAGCGACGGATAGCGTTCCGAGACGAACACGGCAAGAGAAACGATCCACGCAGCCTGAAAGACGCCAGCGGCAATCGACACAGCCAAGAAGACCAGAAACGGACGGAGCGGTGACATCGGCACCTCCTAGTGCCGCGAAATCTAATCGGAAAACGTAATACAATCAATATATCACGCACTACGGCATCGAAAAAGCAACCACGAAATAGTTTACGTTGCGTCTGAAAGTGCCTTCGGCAAGATCGGCAGTGATGATTCCGCCCCCGCCCAAAAGTGCCGCGCGCGAGGTCTTGTCGCTCCGGCTTGACCGAACCGAGCGCGAGGAGCTTGACCGCGCCTGCGAGCTGCTGGCTCGCGCTTGGGGCAAGCCCCGCGTAAGCAAAGGGGATACACTACGCGCGGCACTCCGATCCTTTTTGCACGAACTTGAGGCCCGAACCGCCAAAGCCGAGTCCGGGCTGGACACCCGCGAATAGCATGTGACACCGAATAGCGATGAACAGTAATGTATGATCTGTGACAAAAGAAGAATACGACGTTCTTTTGGGGCTGGTGGTCGCTGATCTGTTGGCTCGCGGCCTAGTTCGTCGAAACAGTCTATTTCCTTCGCTTTCAGAGCTTGAGCAAGTCCTACCACGTCGTGGTGCAGAGGGACCAAGAGGACTGCCCGGAATGTCGGGGCCACCTGGCACGAAAGGCGACACCGGGGCCGCTGGCTTAAAGGGCGATACCGGGGCCACTGGCCCAAAGGGGGAGAAAGGCGACACCGGGGCCACTGGTCCGAAGGGGGACAAAGGCGACACCGGGGCCGCTGGTCCGAAGGGGGACAAAGGCGACACCGGGGCCGCTGGCCCGACTGGTGCCGTTGGCCCGACTGGTGCCGTTGGCCCGCCAGGTCCGCTTTGGCCAGAGGTGTTTGTTGTCACGCCGGGGGGAGTCGCACCCTTCTTTCCCACTCCGCAAGCTGCAATCACTGCGGCAACGGCTGGCGGCGAACGAACGGAAGCAAACCCCGCGCTGGTAATCATCCTTCCGGGGGACTATTCCGGCGATGTCCTTCTAAAGAAACACGTCGGACTGCTTGGGTTTGACCGTCTCGGGCACTTCACAACGCTGATCCGAGGGCAGATCACCTGCAACCTTACGCTAGAGGGCGGGCTTAGAGAGAAAACCGTGGTTACGACCGCCGGGCTTTCAGTCTTCCCCCCGGCTGGTAGCACGGCGGGAATCTACTTCACTGGCTCGAACTCCCAGAAGCTCATCCTTACAGACGTTGCGATCGAGGGTTCTGTTCCCTCGATTGTTGCGGACAACCAATTCACGGCGGGATCTGGCACCAGTCAGATTCTTCTCTCGGACTCCCGTTTGCGATCAACGTCTACGCTTTCGCCAGCGCTGCGCCTTGATGCGGGCTCGATTGAGTGTAACCGCGTTGACATCTGGAATAGACCGCCGCCGGGCGCTCCAACCTCACCACGAGTCGTGCAAGTCGGGCCAGGCGTCGCACACGCCCGCCCCTGCACCCTGTCCTTGACCGACTGCACTATCGAGGGCTCTTTTGATCTTGACGGATCGTTGAGCACAGCCACAGCAGCCGGGACCGTGAGCGCGTCGTTCTTGCGCGTCTCTCAATTCATCGTGAACGCAACCGCCACGCCGATCCGGTTCGTTACCGTCAGGGCAGCCGGTGCAGCCGGGGTCGTTCTCTTCGGAACGGTCCTGTCTGTCTTTCGGGCCACAGCTTGGACGAGCGGAGCCGCGATCGTGCAGGGCAATCCCGGCCTTGCAGTGTCGGTCCCCAATCGCCTTAATACCTTCCTCGCAGACACGGGGGTGATGGGGGCGACACTCACAGGTGGGACAGCCGTAAACCTGCCTCTGGGCACTGTGTAGGGAGCAGTGCGGAGCGCGGTTGGCCGATCTGGATGACTGCCATTCTCCTTGACCTTGCAGGAATTGACGAATAGCCCCGCTCCGCTATTGAGCGATAAAATTCGAGGGACCCCCCCCCTCCGACCTCCCTACTCGCACTCCTAAACGGCTCCGATCGGTGGTTTAGGAGGACTCCCAAAAGGGAGCGGAATCGCTCACCTTTCCTTTCCTTCTCCCAACACTTCCCACCCAAAATGCGTGCTATTTACAACGCCGTCAGCGACGGGAAGAAAATATTTTCTTGATCGGTACCGATCAAAAAGTACTTCTTGGCGTTCAGCGTCTCCGAGCTCCACTGAAGCGCAGGCACCGCGAGCTGGTTGGGCGTCGCCCCCGTATAAATCAGGTTCTGCGACTCCTCGATGCCCTCGTACTGCGCTGGATAGAACAGGAGCTGGTCGGCCTTTTCAAAGTAGGGACGGATGACCTTGCGACCTGCCGAGCCAAAGCCGCCAAACACCACCGCGACCTTGTCGGTCTGGAGCAGCTTTTCCGCGCCCCGTGTAAACGCCGAGTCTGCCGAGATCTCGGACTTGCCATCGACCACCACCGGCACCACCTGTCGCCCGAGCACGCCGCCGCTGGCGTTTAGCTCGTCGATGGCCAGCAGCGACGCATCCGCCAGCGGGTGTTCGCTGACCGCCAGTGCGCCCGACAGCGAGTGCAGCACGCCGACCTTGATCGGTGGTCCGCTGTGAACGACCGGATTTTGGGTTCCGTGCGGATCGGCGGGGCCAGGGTTTTTGCCCTTGCCGTCCGAGCTGGACTTGCCGCGCAGCCCAAAGAACCAGCCTCCAACGCCGAGCGCTGCGAGCGCGCTCACCCCCAGAAAGGCCCGTCGTCCGCCGCTCGCCGGTGGGGGCGTCTGAGGTGCCTGGTTTTTTTCCCCTGAAGTCGAGCCAGTCCCAGGCGAAAGCGCGGGAATGGCAGCGGAGGAAGGCCGCCTTAGCTCCGAACCGCTGGCACTGCGCGAGCCGCTCTGGCTTGCCTGCGCCACCAGTGACGGGGCCGAGTCCTGCATCGAAAACACCGACTGATTGCGCTGCGGAATGCCCGCCAGGATCGCTTCGAGATCCGCCGCCATCTCGGCTGCGGTCGCATAGCGATCATGCGGCTTCTTGGCCATCGCCCGGTTGACGATGTGTACGCACGCCTCTGGGATCTCGGGATTGACTTCCCGAGGGTCTGGCGTCGGTGCGGTCAAATGACTGAGCAGAATCTGCGGCACCCCCGTCCCAGTAAACGGCGGCCTTCCGGCAAGCAGCGCGTAATACGTGGCCCCGAGCGAGTACAGATCGGTCCGCCCATCCATCGCCTGGTTGCTGGCTTGCTCCGGGCTCATGTACAGCGGACTGCCGCACAGCATCCCGCTCTGTGTCAGGTGCAGATCATCCTCGACCAGCTTCACCAGCCCAAAGTCGACCAGCTTGACCACCCCCGTCGAAGAAAACAGGATGTTGTCAGGCTTAATATCCCGGTGGATGATGCCTTTTTCGTGGGCGACGTTGAGGGCGGCGGCGCAGTCGGCGATGATGCGGGTCGCGACCAGCCAGTGATAGGGGCCTTCGGACTTGATCCGGCTCGAAGCGCTCTTTGGGTTGAGCAGCTCGATCACCATGTAGCAGCCGCGCTCGTCTTTTCCGGCGTCGTAGACTGCGATGATGTTCGGGTGGTTGAGTCCGCCCGCGACTTGCGCCTCGCGCATGAATCGCTCGATGACTTCGGGCTTATTGAGCAGCTCGTCCGGTAAGAACTTCACCGCGACTTTGCGCTTCAGGGCCGCGTCCTCTCCCTCATAGACCGCGCCCATGCCGCCGCGTCCGAGGAGCCGACCGACCTTGTATTTGCCAAAAGTTGCGCCAATGCGGGGATCGACGGGCGCTCCATCATCAGCAGCCGATGACGGAGGAGAGCCCTGAGCTGGTGCGCCTGGTTGGGTCACAATAGGACATCATCGACGATGGGCTGATTTTGTCAATGAGCCCGCGACCCTTGCGGCGGCCCCTGGCATCTTGCAAATCGGCGCGGAGACACGCTCCGGCACCGTTTGAACAATTTCCACCTGCGCGGAGACACGCTCCGCCGCTTTCCAAAATCTGCAAACGAACCCAGGAACGCTTCGGCTCGCGCAGAACTTTGCAAACGGTGCCGTAGCGGCGCTACGGATGGAAAGAAAAAGTGCAAACGGTGCCGTAGCGGCGCTACGGATGAAAAGAAAAAGTGCAAACGAAGCCGTAGCGGCGCTACGGATGGAAAGAAAAAGTGCAAACGGTGCCGTAGCGGCGTCCCGCAGCCGCTCCAACAATTCCAAGCCCGCCGTCGACGCTCCGGCATCGCGACAAAAGTTTCAAACCCGCCGTGGACCGTTCCCGCAGCCGTTTGCAGGGTTAGGAAGCGTTCGGGCGGGGCGACAGCCGCTGTAGGTAAGAAATCCACAGCGCGGTGAGCTTCTCTTGGGTGCTGTTTTGACGCAGTCGCGCCGCAAGGTGCGGCCACACCACCTCATCAAGAGCTTGGTCTTGGTTCACGCAGGTGTAGACCACCGACTCTTTGCCTGTCACCGGGTCGCGATGGCGCTGCAAGCACTGCGCACAGATCTCTTTCATCATGCACTGCATCGGCGAGTTGATGCTGCCGATGGCCACCGCACGCGGGTTCAGATACGGCTGAAGCTGGGCATGTCGCGCCTGGGTCACCGCCGCCATCATCCGATCCGAGCCAATCACGATGAATCGGCTCACTGCGCGCAGATCGAACCTCGGTGGACCCAGCTCACCCTTGGCATAGGCCGTCAGCGCTGCCACGATGTTGCCCACAAACAGCTTGTCGCCCGATCGCCGCATCAGAAGCGGTGAGTCCTCCGGCGGAGCGCTGTCGCAGCACCAGATCACCTCGTCGGTATGCGACTCGATCAGGTCGCGCTTGAACACGTCTTGCGGCTGGCGATAGCCCGCGAAATACAGCACCCGGCAGCCATTTTCCTTGAGCGCCTTGGCGATCGAAAACAGCACCGCGTTGCCGAGTCC
>Ga0075163_10004536_pt1 | contig 18627 bp, 12 predicted proteins | sample JI1023141ADNA_FD_71478 | JGI IMG/M metagenome (GOLD analysis project Ga0075163, IMG submission 71478) | Wastewater effluent complex algal communities from Wisconsin, to seasonally profile nutrient transformation and Carbon sequestration -... | ecosystem: Engineered > WWTP > Effluent > Algae...
TCGAATCGTCGTGCGTGGGTCTGTCGTCGTGGGGTTCCTGACGGTCGCGTATCTCGCGAGCTTCGTCGTGCTGCACCCGCGGATCGGCGATCCGATCGTCGCGCTGTCGACGCTGCCGCTCGTCGCGGCCGGCTGGACGTGGGGGATCCGCGGCGGGGCGCTCGCCGGGGTCTTCCTGGTCGCGACCAACATCGCGCTGATGCAGACGATCGGGGATCACGACGGCTTTCGCGTGGCGCAGCTGCCGCGGATCGCGGTCGCGCTCGGCATCGGGATCGCGGCCGGCTGGGCACGCGACATCACGCGCCGCCAGAAGCAGCTGCTCGCCGACATCGAGACGGCCGCGACGGAGCTGCACGCGGCCAAGGACAACCTCGAGACGCTCGTCGCGGTGCGCACGTCGGAGCTCGAGCGTGCCAACCAGAGTCTGCTCGACGAGAACGCGGCGCGGCGCGAAGCCGAGGAGACCATCCGGCGCGATCTCGAGGCGCGCCAACAGCTCGAGGCGCGCGTCGCCGCTGCCGATCGGATGGCCGTCGTCGGCACGCTGACCGCCGGAATCGGCCACGAGATCAACAACCCGCTCGCCGTGATCCTCGCGAACCTGACGTACCTCGACGACCACCTCCCGTCCATCGACGGTCAGGTCGCCGAGGCGGTACGCGATGCGCTGCTCGCCGCGCGACGCGCCGGAGAGATCGTCGCGAACATGCGCGTGTTCGTACAATCGAACAGCCAGCTCGATGTCGCAGACGTCCACAAGGTCGTGACCTCGACGGTGCAGATGGTCCAGAACGAGATCCGCCATCGCGCGCACCTCGAGGTCGACATGGTCGACCTGCCGAAGGTCAGGATCTCCGAGAGCCAGCTCGGCCAGATCCTGCTAAACCTCCTCACCAACGCAGCCCACGCGCTGGGCGACCGCACCGACAACGTGGTGCGCATCGAGGCGCGCTACGTCGACCATCGCGTGCGGCTACGGGTCAGCGACACTGGCAACGGCATCCCGGCCGAGGCGCACGCGCGCATCTTCGAACCCTTCTTCACCACCAAGCCGGTCGGGGTCGGCACGGGACTCGGGCTGTGGGTCTGTCATCACATCATCACGGTGGCCGGCGGCGAGATCGTGCTCGAGTCATCGAGCGACGGTGGCAGCACCTTCCGGGTCGACCTCCCCGTCGCGCGCTTGTCGGAGGGACTGTTGCCGAGTCTGCCTACCCCGATCGGAAAACAGCGCGGCCGCGTCCTCGTGATCGACGACGACCACGCGCTTCGTCGGGCGATCGGCCGCTACGTCAAGCGGCAGCACGACCTGGTCGTCGTCGAGAGCGCACAGGCCGGCTACGACCTGCTGATCTCCGGCGAGCGGTTCGACGTGATCCTGTGCGACATGATGATGCCCGACATGGACGGCGCCGAGTTCTTCGAGCGGCTCGAGGCCGTGCTACCCGACCAGGCCGCGCGGGTGGTGTTCATGACCGGCGGGGCGTTCACCCAGCGCACCAAGGAGTTCTTGTCACCGACCAGACACCGCCTGCTCGAGAAGCCGTTCGAGGCCACCGTGCTCGAGGCGATGATCCAGGAAGTCATGGCCGCGCCCGCGTAGGGAATTCTGGCGGTTGGCGGCGGTTATGGATGTGCTTGCCGAGCAACCCTGGGCCACCCCGCCGTGTCTAGCCGCGTGCCCCGCGACACTGCGACACCGCCCGGCGCGGCCACACCGTCGACGACGAGCGATGTACGCTGTGCCGGCATGGCGGCGCCTGTGATCGAGCTGGTCGACATCGCGCGCTATTACCAGATGGGTGATGAGCGCATCGCGGCGCTCGATGGCGTCAGCTTCGCCGTCACCGCCGGCGAGATGGTCGCGATCGTCGGCTCGTCGGGATCCGGCAAGTCGACGCTGCTCAACATCCTCGGCTGTCTCGACACCCCGTCGCGCGGCGCGTACCGGCTCGACGGTACCGACGTCCAGGATCTGTCCGACGACGAGCTCGCGCGCGCCCGCAATCGCAAGATCGGTTTCGTGTTCCAGAACTTCCAGCTGCTGCATCGCTCGAGCGCGCAGAAGAACGTCGCGCTGCCGCTCGTCTACAGCGGCACCCCGGCGCGCGAGCGCAACAGCCGCGCGGCGAAGGCCCTCGAGCGGGTCGGGCTCGGAGCGCGCATGGGTCACAAGCCGTTCCAGCTCTCCGGCGGTCAACGGCAACGCACCGCGATCGCGCGCGCGCTGGTCACCGAGCCCTCGCTGCTGCTGTGCGACGAGCCCACCGGCAACCTCGATTCGACGACGAGTGAAGACATCATGGGGCTGTTCCACGCACTGCACGCCGAGGGCAACACGATCCTGATCGTGACCCACGAGCCCAAGATCGCCGCGAAGTGTCCCCGCGCGATCCGGATCGCCGATGGCAAGATCGTCTCCGACGGCCCCGGCACCCTCGCCGTGGGGGCCGCATGAAGCGGTGGCTCCTCCTCCTCGCGGCCTGCGGCGGCGATCGCACCGCCACGGTGGCCGCGACCACCGAGCAGCCGCGCGCGGTGATCGCGCAGGGCGAGGTCACCGATCGCGTGCTGTTGACCGGCGAGCTGCGCGCGGGCGTCGCCATCGATCTGACCGTGCCGATGACCGAGACCTGGGAGCTGACGATCCGCTGGATGGCGGAGGACGGCACCGCGATCAAAGGTGGCGACAAGGTCCTCGAGTTCGACAACTCGGCGTTCACCAACGGCCTGGTGCAGAAGAAGATCGCGGTCACCGAGGCGAACAGCGCCCTGCGCGCGTATCGCGATGTCAGCGCGGTGTCGCTGTCGGTCAAGCAGCACGAGCTCGAGCAGGCGCGCGTCGCCGCCGAGAAGGCGAAGCTGCTCGCTGCGGTGCCGGCGGATCTGCTGCCGCAGCGCACCGTCCAGGATCGCCAGCTCGACAAGACGCGCACCGAGCTCGCGCTCGCGAAGGCCGAGAAGGACCTCGCGACCGAGCGTCAGGCCGTCGCGCTCGAGGGCAAGGTCAAGCAGATCGAGGTCGAGAAGGCCGCGCGTGCCGTCGAGACCGCCGAGAAGGCGATCGGCGAGCTGGTCGTCAAGGCACCGCGCGATGGCGCGATCTCCGTCGGCACGCATCCGTGGGAGGGCCGCCGCTTCCAGATCGGCGACAGCGTCCAGCCCGGCTTCACCATCATCACCCTGCCCGACTTCAGCCAGCCGATGGAGGTCAAGGCGGAGCTGTCCGACGTCGACGACGGCCGCGTCAAGGTCGGGCAGAAGGGCACGTGCACGCTCGACGCGTATGCCACCGAGCCGCTGCCGTGCGAGGTCAAGGAGGTCGCGCCGGTCGCGCGCAACAAGCAGCGGCAATCGCTGCGCCGGATGTTCGCCGTGTCCCTCGCGATCCCGAACAAGGATCCGGAACGGATGCGCCCCGGGATGTCGGTCAAGATCGAGCTGCCGGGCGAGAAGCACGCCGGGCTGGTCGCGCCACGGAGCGCGATCGTCGTCGATGGCAAGCAGGCCGCGCTGCGGCTCGCGAACGGCGAGCTCCGGCCGGTGACGCTCGGAGGCTGCGACGCGATGCGCTGCGTGATCGCGACGGGCGCGACCCCAGGCGAGGAGGTCCGATGAGGGCCGCGCTCGGACTCCTGGTCTTCGCGGCGTGCGGGAAGCAGGCCGGCGAGCTCCAGTTCGTCGACATCAAGAAGGCGGATCTCGTGATCGGCGTCAACGTCAGCGGCGCGCTCGAGGCCGTCGACTCGACGGACATCAAGCCGCCGCCCGTTCCGGATCTGTGGAACTTCAAGATCTCCTCGATGGCGCCCGACGGCATCAACGTCAAGCAGGGCATGCCGCTCGTCGGCTTCGATCCGTCCGAGCTGGCGCGCGAGCTCGAGAACTACTTGAACGAGGTCGAGGCGGCGAAGAAGAAGCTCGAGAAGAAGCGCGACGACATGGCGCTCGCCCGGCGCGAGGAAGAGCTCGCCCTCGCGAACGCCGAGGCCACCGTCCGCAAGGCCACGCTCAAGGCGGAGCAGCCGGGCGAGCTGGTCGCCACCGTCGAGCTCAAGGCGCTGCAGCTCGACAAGAAGGCCGCCGAGCTCGGCCTCGAGCTGACCAAGAACAAGGCCGCGCAGACCAAGCGCTCGGATGAAGCCGAGATGCTCAGCCTGCGCGAGAAGCTCACCTACGCCACGCTGCGCGCCGATCAGCTGCAGAAGAGCATCGAGAAGATGACCGTCACGGCCGCGCGCGCGGGGACGATCGTCTACCCGACGAGCTGGCGCGGCGAGAAGAAGAAGGTCGGCGACAGCACGTGGCGCATGGAGGTCGTGCTCCAGGTGGTCGGGCTCGACCAGATGATCGGGCGTGGCGAGGTCGACGAGATCGAGATGGCCCGGGTCACGAAGGTGCAGCCGGTGACGCTGCGGCTCGACGCCTTGCCGGACGTCCAGCTGATCGGCAAGGTCGACTCGATCGCGCGCGCCGTGCGCTCGAAGTCGCAGGCCGACCCGAGCAAGGTCGTCGAGATCAAGATCGCCCTCGAGCCGACGAAGGTGCCGCTGCGCCCCGGCATGCGGTTCCGCGGCGAGGTCGAGATCGAGCGGATCAAGGATGTCGTCCAGATCCCGAGCGACGCGGTGTTCGTGACGCCCGCCGGCCCGGTCGCGTATCGCGAGAGTGGCGGCAAGGTCGAGCAGGTCGTGCTGACGCTCGGCAAGCGCTCGTCCTCGATGATCGAGGTCAAGGGCGGGCTCGCGGCAGGTGATCGGGTGTCGCGCGTCGACCCCACGGCGAGGGGCAAATGACGAGCCGGCGAGTCCACGCATGAAGTACCTGAAGGCGCTCCTCGTCCTCGCCGCGCTGGGCGGCGTTGGCTTCGTCGCGTTCCACTATCTCACCGCCAACGCGGACGCCCCCGAGCAGGTGCCGACGTTCACGGTGGCGCGCGGCAAGCTGGTGCGCACCGTGGTGGCCGAGGGCAACCTCCGCGCCGTCAAGGCCACGCCGCTCACCGTCCCGAAGACGTCGAACGACGGGCCGATGAAGGTGGCGTGGCTCGCGCCCGACGGCAGCCACATCAAGAAGGACGAGATCGTCGTCAAGTTCGACCGCACCGACCCGGAGAAGAAGCTGGTCGACGGCCAGGCAGATCTCGACTCCGCGCAGGCGCGGCTCAACGTCGAGCAGATCCGAGGCAAGGCCGCCGTCGAGGCGCGCGACAACGCGGCCTCGCTCGCCGGCAAGGAGCTCGATCAGGCGAAGCAGTTCCAGGCCAAGGACCGCGACATCTACAGCAAGCACCAGATCATCGAGTCCGAGATCGATCAGACCCTCGCGGGTGCGAAGCAGACGCACGCCGAGAACACCAAGTCGATCGAGCGCAACCTGTCGCGCAGCAAGGCCGGGATGATCGTCGTCGAGCAGCAGAAGGCCCAGCTCGCGATCTCGCACGCGAAGAAGGCGCTCGAGAGCATGGAGGTGCGCGCCCCGCACGACGGCGTGTTCGTGCTGCAGCGCAACTGGCGCGGCGAGGTCCCCAAGCTCGGCGAGCAGCTGTGGCCCGGTCAGCCGGTCGGCGAGATTCCGCTGCTCGAGACCATGGAGGTCGAGGTCTTCGTGCTCGAGATCGACGGCAGCGGCCTCGCCGAGAAGCAGACCGCCGAGATCGTGATCGAGGCGCGCCCCGACGTGGTCTACGAGGGCAAGGTGCGGCTGGTCGACAAGCTCGCGAAGCCGCGCGTGCCCGGCGTCCCGATCCAGTACTTCGCCGTCGTGGTCGCGCTCGACAAGACCGATCCGGTGGTGATGAAGCCCGGCCAGCGCGTGCGCGCGAAGCTGCTGCTCGACGACGTGAAGACGGCGGACGCGCTGATCGTGCCGCGCCAGGCGATCATCAACAAGGAGGGCAAGAACTACGTCTACCGGCGCGGTCAGGCCGGCGAGTTCGAGCAGGTGCCCGTCGAGCTCGGCCCTGCCACCTCCGGTCGCGTCGCGATCACCAAGGGGCTGTCCGAGGGCGATCAGATCGCGCTCCGCGATCCGACGCACTCGATCGATCAGGCGCTGACGACGGGTGCCGGTGACAAGGGCGCCGCGTCGGGCGGCGGTGGCGGTGGAGAGAAAGGGATGATCATCATCGAATGACGAGCCTGCGAGTCCAAGAGGTCTCGAGACGATGAGGCGCATCCTCGACGCCTTCATCGGCGCCCTCGGCAGCCTCGCCGAGCACAAGCTGCGCACCACGCTGACCATGCTCGGCATGATGTTCGGCGTCGGCGCCGTCGTGGCCATGCTCTCGATCGGCGCCGGTGCCGAGCGCGAAGCCCTCGCGCTGATCGAGCGCCTCGGCACGCGCAACGTCGTGATCCGCGCGAAGATCTACAAGCCCGAGGAGCTCAACGAGATCCGCAAGAAGTCGCTCGGCCTGTCGATGCGCGATGTCGAGGCGCTGCAGGAGGCCGTCCCCGGCATCTCGTATGTCGCCCCGCGCTCCGAGATCGAGCCCTACAAGGTGCTCGCCGGTAGCTCCAAGACCGAAGGAAAGGTGTTCGGTGTCAGCTACCGCCACGCCGAGCTGGTCGCCCTGACGCTGGCCGAGGGGCGCGGCCTCGACCCCGACGACGAGCGCCACCACGCGCAGGTCTGCGTGATCGGCGCGGGGGTCCGCCGCGACCTCTTTGGCGGTGATCCGGCGCTCGGCAAGGACGTCAAGATCAACGACGTGTGGTGCGAGGTCGTCGGCGTGCTCGCGAAGGATTCGTCGAACACCTCCTCGGTGCAGGGCGTCGCGGTGTCGTCGAGCGACGGCGAGATCTACATCCCGTTCACCACCGCGCTGCGCAAGTTCGATCGCGATCCGCTGAAGTCGCCGCTGTCCGAGATCGTGGTTCGCCTCGAGGAGAACGCGCCGGCCGGCGAGACCGGCGCCGTGATCGGGACGCTGCTCGATCGCCTGCACAGCAACACGCGCGACTTCGAGATCGTCGTTCCCGAGGCGCTGCTCCGCCACTCGCGCGAGACGCAGCGGCTGTTCAACCTCGTGATGGGCCTGATCGCCGGCATCTCGCTGTTGGTCGGCGGCATCGGCATCATGAACATCATGCTGGCCACGGTGCTCGAGCAGACGCGCGAGATCGGGGTGCGGCGTGCGGTCGGTGCGCGGCGCTCGGATATCCGCTTCCAGTTCCTGGTCACCGCGTTCACGCTGGCGATGCTGGGTGGCTTGCTCGGGGTGGCGATGGGCCTGGCGATCGCGCGGATCGTCGCGGCGTATGCCGACTGGCCGACGGTGGTGACGACGTGGAGCGTGGTGCTCTCGCTCGGTGTCTCGGTCCTCGTCGGCGTGGCGAGCGGCCTGTACCCGGCGGTGCGCGCCGCGCGGCTGGATCCGATCCAGGCCCTCAACGCGCAATAGATAGTCACGCAGTTGGTACCAGCGCGGTGAGACACGCCCCTCCGTCGCGTGCTGCGATGCCCTTCCATGAAGGCAACGCTGATCGGTCTCCTCCTCACCACCTCTACTGCGACGGCCGTCGCCGACGGAATGCTGTACTCGTCGGAACAGCAGGACTACGCGGTCACGTACACGGAAGCCAATGGCAAGGAGTCGGACGCGACCCTGTCCAAGGGCACCGATACGCTCGGCTACCTCGCGATCCCGGCAAAGCCCGGCAAGGGGACGCCGGTCGTGATCAAGGATCCCGATGGCACCGTGCTCGCGAAGACCACCGTCGTCGACAACCGCAGCTACGTGATCGTCGGCACCGGCAAGAGCGTCAAGCTGGTCACCGCCGGGCTCGTCGCCAACACCGCGAGCTCGAGCTACGCGGGCACCAGCATCGTCAGCGCGCTGGCGGGCAAGTTCACGATCGATCTGTTCGGCGATAGCGGCGCGGGCAGCGCGAAGGGCGTCAAGCCGGTCGCCGCGTTCGACATCAAGACCGCGACGAAGCTCCCCACCAGCGACAACCGCTACAAGGCGACGATCCACCTCCCCGACGGCACGAAGGTCCAGGGGCTGTCGTCGGTGGATGCCGGCTTCTACTACGTGCTGCACAAGAACTACGAGGGCAAGGTCACGCTGTCGAGCGCCGGTCACATCGAGCAGCCCGGCAAGAAGTGACCTCGCGCTTGGGAAGCGACTTGCCCAAGCGACGTCCTATGTGACTCGCAGGCATGAGTTGGATGGGGATGTTGAAGCAAGTGGTGGTGCTACCGGCGCTGTACCTGCTGGGTGGGTGTCAGCTCGTGTTCTCCCTGTCGGACCCCGCACCGCAGGACGCCGCAGACGCGCCGCCTGATGGCTTCGGGTTTCCTGCTGGTGTCACCAAGCTGGCCGGGGCACCGTCCGCGCACGGCCTTCTCCTGAACAAGAACTACGTCTACTACACGACGAGCGACTTCGCCTCGCTCGCCAACCAGGTCGGCAGAGTGAGCCTCTCGGATGGCGTCGTGGAGCCCTTGTCGGCGAACGAGCCGGCGGTGCAGAACGTCTTCACGCCGGACGACACGTCGATCTATTGGACCACCTGGCAACCCGGGGAGCTCCGCGCGATCGACAAGGTCACGGTGCTGGGAGCGATGACCCTTGCTACGTTCGACGGCCCCGCGTTCGCGTTCGCGATCCCCGACGCGAACGGCGCACCGCTGGCCCCATCTCACAGCATGGGGCACTTCTACGAGCTCCCCACTCCACCCTCGGGCCCGTTGCAGCCGACGTGGTCGGCGACGACGGATCTGGGGAAATACAGCGGCATCACGGGCGCTGTGATTCGCGATGGCGAGCTGTTCTGGACGAACCAGACAGAGGACCCCACCACCGGCGGCGTGTTCTCGATGAACATCGCCGAGGCCAAGGCGGGCAACCCGACCATCAGGACCTGGGTTCTCGATGACGAACGGGCGTGGGGACTGGTCGTCACGACGGAGGACATCGTGTATTCCCGCGCGGGGAAGATTGGGGTGATAGGCACCTCCGGCGTGGTGCGGATCCGCGTGGCGGCGGAGCTCCGGTCGAGCTGGTGCGCGGACGCACGAACATCCGGGGCATCGCGGTCGATGGTGGGGACGTCTACTTCGCCGAGCACAATGGGGGAGGTGGAATCTGGAAGGTCCCGCTCGATGCCAGCGAGTCGCCCCTGGAGGTCGTCGAGAACCAGCGGCTCCCGCTCCATGTCGCGGTCGACGACAAGGCCATCTTCTGGACCAGCCTCGACCCGATCGAGGGTGGCGTGTTTCGAGTCGCGAAGTAGACGGAACGCCCGCGAAGCGAACCTACTCGGCGTGCTCGTCCTGCCGGCGAAACGTGCGCTCGAGCGCCGCGTAGAAGCCGCCCTTCGCGACCAGCTCGGCGTGCGTGCCCTGCTCCACCACGACGCCCTTGTCCATCACGACGATCAGATCCGCGTTGCGGATCGTCGACAGCCGGTGCGCGATCACCAGCGTGGTGCGGCCCTTCATCAGCTCCGCCACCCCCTTCTCGATCAGCTCCTCGGCCTCCGGATCGACGTGCGCCGTCGCCTCGTCGAGCACCAGCACGTCGGGGTCCCGGAGCAGCGCGCGCGCGAACGCGGCGAGCTGACGCTCACCCGCCGAGAAGTTCGAGCCGCGCTCGGAGACCTTCGCATCGATCCCATCGCCACGCCGCGCGAGGGCGCGATCGAGCCCGACGCGATGGATCGCTTGATCGAGCCGCGCTTCGTCACACGGCTTGCCGAGTGTGATGTTCTCGCGCAGCGAGCCGGCGAACAGCATGACGTCCTGCGAGACCACCGTGATGCGCTCGCGCAGCTCGGACAGCGGGATCGCGCGGATGTCGACGCCGTCGAGCTTGATCGAGCCCTGCTGGTGCTCGTAGAGCCGCGTCAGCAGCTTGATCACGGTGGACTTGCCGGAGCCGGTGGCGCCGACCACGGCGACCGTGGCCCCGCGCGGCACCTTGACGTCGACGCCGCGCAGGATCGGCTCGGCGCCGTAGCTGAACTCCACGCCGGAGAGCTCGATCGCAAGGTTTGGCTCTGCTGAACCGCGCAGCGCGGCATCGCCGCGCGGAGGTGAGATCGCCGGAGCGTCGGCGGGTTGCTCCTTCGACCGCGGCGCGTCCGACGTCACGGCACCGTCGAATTCCTGCGTATCGAGCAGCTGGAAGATCCGCTCGCTCGCCGCCATCGCACCCTGCATGACGGCGTACTTTGCCGACAGGTCCTTGACCGGCGTGAAGAACCGGTTGGTGTACTCGATGAACACGACCACGATGCCGATCATCTCGATGTTGCCGCTGCGGTGACCGGCCGCGTACCAGATCACGAAGGCGATCGCGACCGACGCGATGGCCTCGACCAGCGCGTACATCGACGCGTCGGCGCGGATCTGCCCGAGGTAGGCGTCGCGATGGCCGGCGTTGATCTCGTCGTACTCCTTGCGCGCCGTGCGCTCGCGGCCGAGCAGCTGGACGACGCGGATGCCCGTCAGGTGCTCCTGCGCGAACGCGTTCATCGCGGCGAGCCGCACGCGGATCTGGCGGAACGACGCGCGCATGAGGCGCCGCGCGTACTCGACGAGCACGAACAGGAAGGGCAGCGTGACGAACGTCAGCAGCGTGAGCTGCCAGTCGATCAGCAGCATCACCACGACGATCGCGAGCATCTTGAGGACGTCGGCGATCAGAGTGATCGCACCCTGCGCGAACATCTCGTTGATGCTCTCGATGTCGTTGGTCATCCGCGTCATCAGCCGGCCGACCGGGATCCGATCGAAGAACGCGGCGCGCTGCGCGAGCACGTGATCGAAGATCGCGATCCGCAGCGCGTGCATCGTGCGCTGGCCCGCGAGCTGGAGGAACCAGGTCTCGCAGAACGACGAGCCACCCTGCGCGACGACCAGCGAGAGATAGATCACCGCGTCGAGCGGCAGCGCGTCGATGTTATTGCCGAGCATGTGCTCGACGAGGGCGTAGCGAAACACCGCCGGCTGCCCGAGCTCGAGGCCGATCGTGATCGGCATGAACAGCGCCCACGCGAGCAGCAGCTTCCAGTGCGGCCGCACGTACGGCCACAGCCGGCTCACCAGCTGGAGGTCGTACGCCTTGCCGAGGACGGGTTCCTCGTTCCCCGGCGGCGCGAGGCGAGGTGGCGAGGTCGCGGCCATCAGCCCGCCTCCCGCTGCGGCATCACCTCGGTGTCGAGCTGGGTGCGATAGAGATCCGAGTAGACGCCGCCCTGCGCGAGCAGCTGCGCGTGCGTGCCCTTCGCGACCACCTTGCCCTGGTCGAGCACCACGATCTGATCGGCATCCTTGATCGCGGCCACGCGGTGCGAGATCAGCACCGCCGTTCGCCCGTGCATCACCGCGCGCAGGTTCTTGAGGATCTTGCGCTCGGTCTCGGCATCGACCGACGACAGCGAGTCGTCGAGGACGAGCAACCGAGGCTGCGCCGCGAGGGCGCGTGCGAGGGCGACGCGCTGGCGCTGGCCGCCCGACAGCGTGATGCCGCGCTCGCCGACGATGGTGGCGAGCTGCTCCGGCATCATCGACAGATCGCGATCGAGGCCCGCCGCCTCGGACGCCGCGATCACCTTCGCGTCATCGCGCAGGTCCTTCTTCTCGGCCGCGGCACCGATGGTCTCGAGCTCGCGTGCGCGGGCCGCCGGGATCGCCGAGCCGCCGCCGTAGCCCATCGCGATGTTGTCGGCGATCGTCGTCGAGAATAGGAATGCCTCCTGCGGCGCATAGCCGATCTGCGCACGCACCGACTCGAGCGGCAGCGTGGTGACGTCGCGGCCGTCGATCCACACCGTGCCCGCGGGCACCTTGATCAACCGGCACAGCGCGTCGACCAGCGTGCTCTTCCCACTGCCGGTGCGGCCGACCACCGCGGTGATCGTGCCGGGCTCCATCGTGAAGGTGACCTGATCGAGGAGCTTCCGCTCGCCGACGGCGACCGTCAGCTCCTTGATCTCGACTCGCGCGGGTGCGGTGCTCGCGGGCAGCGCCGCGCCGGTGCCGCTCGGGATCTCGGGCTGCTCGTCCTGGAGCGCGATCAGCCGCATCCACGACGCGCGGCCGCGCTGGACGAGGGCGAGCATGAAGCCGAGCGTCAGCGTCGGCCACACCAGGCGCGCGAGGTACCCGGAGAACGCGACCAGCTCGCCCTGGCTCATCTCGCCGTGGATCAGCGCACGCCCGCCGAACAGGATCAGGATCGCGGCGCCGAGCGCGGCGAGCGAGTTGAGCATCGGGCCCATCTGGATCCGGACCTTCGCCGCCTCCATGTTCTGGGTCAGCAGCTTCTGGGACTGCTCGACGAAGCCCTTGCGACGGACCTCCTCGAGCCCGTAGGTCTTGATCACCTGGATCGCGCCGAGATCCTCCTGGATCCGCGAGCTCAACGAGCCGAGCTGGGCCTGGACGCCGCGCATCGTCGCGTAGATCCGGCGACTGACCGCCTGCCCGACGATGTAGATCAGCGGGAACGGCAGGATCGCCCACAGCGTGACGATCGGATCGGTGAGCAGCATGACGCCGAGCACCGTGATGAACGCGAAGATCGCGTTGACCAGGTTGAGCACGCCGGCGCCCCACATCGCGCGGACGGTCTGCACGTCGTTGGTGAGGCGCGACATGATGTCGCCGGTCGGGTGCTCGCGGTAGTAGCTGGGCGACAGCGTCATCGCGTGACCGAACAGATCGCTGCGCAGGTCGTACTCGGCCGCGCGCGCCGCATTGAAGATCGTGACCCGCGACACGATGCGTGTCGCAGCTGTCGCGATCGCGAACCCCGCGAGGGCGACGATCAGGATGACGATGTAATCGTAGAGCCCGGCCGTGATCTTGCCGTGGGTTGCGCCGTCGAGCGCCTGGACCAGGGGCTCGCCCTCCCCTTTATAGGCGTCGACCGCGCGTCCGAGCGTGATCGGGATGCCCAGATAAAACACGTTGGTGAGCAACAGCATCACCACCCCGCGTGTCATCTGGCCGCGGTACGGCTTCAGATATCCGAGCGAGCTGCGCGCCTCTGGTTCACTCATCGGCCACCACGACGAGCCGCGACAGTATCAAGATCAGCGTACGATCCCTGCGCCATGCGTCGTGCAATCGCAGCACTAGCACTCACGATCTTCTCGTCCCCGGCGCACGCGGACGAAACGTACGTGCCTCCCGATTTCTTGTCGGCCACGCCGCCGTTACCTGCCTCGATGGACGGGCCCACGACGTGGCGGCTGTCGTTGACGGAGGCGGTGCGGATCGCGGTGCGCCAGAACCTCGACGTCCAGCTGGAGCGCCTCGCCGTGGAGGCCACTGCGCAGGGCGCGATCGTCGCCGGCGGGCAGTTCGAGCCGGTCGTCTCGGCGAGCTATCGCCACTCGAGCTCGCTGACGCCACCGTCGTCGGCGCAGGAGGGTGGCGCGGATCAGATCTTCAACGCGATCGACGACGCCTGGCGGATCTCGCTCCAGCAGCGCTTCACCACCGGCACGCTCGCCACGCTCGACTTCGACAGCGGTCGTGCCGAGTCCTCGCTCGGCACCGCGGTCCAGCCGGTCAACTATCGATCCGTGATCACGCTCGGCGTCAGCCAGCCGCTGCTGCGCGGCTTCTCGACCGACCTCGCGCTGCCCAAGCTCGAGATCCTGCGCGCCGAGATCGCGAACAAGCGCGAGCGCCAGCAGCTCGCCGTCGCGATCACCACGCTCGTCGATCGCACCGAGAACGCGTACTGGACCGTCCTCCAGTCGCTGTATCGCTACGACCTCGCGCAGCGCTCGCAGAAGGCCGCCGACGATCAGCTGTCGCTCACCAGCCGGCAGATCGATGCGGGCACGCTCCCGTCGTCCGATCTGATCGGCGCCGAGTCCACCGTCGCGCAGCGCCGCCTCGAGGTGGTCCAGGCCGAGCAGGACATCCAGGCCGCGTTCGATGGCCTGCGCAACGCGATGCAGCTCCCTCGCGCCGAGTGGAAGCGCGCGATCTTACCCACCGACGTCCCGAAATTCCTCGCCTACACGACCAACGCCGACGCCGCGATCGAGGTCGCGATCAAGCATCGCCCCGAGCTCGCGCAGGCCAAGCTCGATCTCCAGGTCTCCGAGCTCGGCCTGCGCAAGGCCGAGAACGATCGCCTGCCGCAGCTCGATGTCGGGCTGTCGGGCACGCTGTTCGGGCAGGCCGATCGCTACAACGGCGCGCTCTCGCAGGTCGGCTCGACCGACGCGCGCGGCTGGGCGGTGTTCGCGAACTTCACGTGGGCGCCGCTTCGCCGGGCGACCACCGCCGCGGCCGACATCGCGAAGATCCAGCAGGGCCAGACCAAGCTCCGCAATCAGCAGCTGCTGCAGAACGTGTGGACCGAGGTGCGCGACGCCGTGCGCAACCAGCAGGGGGCCGAGCGCCGCCTGATCGCGGCCGCGCGGTTCCGCGATCTCGCCGAGAAGTCGCTCGAGATCGAGCAGCGCCGCTTCCTCACCGGCTCGTCGACGAACATCAACGTCGCGCAGCGCCAGGACGCCTTGCTCGCCGCGAGGCAGGCCGAGCTCGACGCCCTGCTCTCGCACACGCGCGCGGCGACGACGCTGCACCGGGTGACCGGTAGACTCCTGGAAGAGCGGCATATCGAGCTGCGGTAGCCAACGTTGCTCGGCGGCGATCAGACCTTCTCGCCGGTCCGTGCGTTAGCATCGAGCAATGTCACGAACGTGGGTGTTGTTGTTCGCGGTGGGATGCGGGTCGAGCACAGCGGCCCCGGCCGACGATGTGATGGTGAGCCTCGCGTCGGTCACGCTCGGTGAAGACTGTGGCGGCAAGCTGCCCGCACCGGCGGCCACCGACGATGCGCAGGATCGCAAGCGCGCGCCGAAGGGCGACTCGGATGCGCTGGCTTCGAGCGACACCGGGTGTGCGCAGACCTCGATGACCCTGTCGGTGACGACGCATCCCAAGCTCGCGACCACCGCGGTCAAGATCAAGAAGGTCGAGTTGCTCGACGATAAGGGCAAGCTGCTCGAGACGCTGACCGCCAGCAAGGCGAGCAAGTGGGCCGGCAAGGCCTACGTCCCGTGGAACGAGTCGGTCGCCGCCAACGAGAAGCTCGTCGCGAGCTATCTGTTGACCACGCCGAACTGGAGCAAGGTCGGGGGCCGGCGTGCCGCCACCTCCAAGAAGTTCCAGCTCCGTGTCACGCTCGACATCGGCGGCAAAAACAAGGCGATCGACAAGAAGGTCACCGCGGCCGCGTTCATGGACCCGCAGATCGATACCTAGGAGATGCCGAAGCGGTGCTTCATGCGATGCACCGTGCTGCGTGCGACTCCGAGCGTGCGCGCGGCCAGGCTGACGTTGCCGCGCGCGGTAGCGAGGGCGCGCACCAGCGCCTCGCGCTCGACATCCGCCATGCCCTGCACGGGCTCCTCGCGCGAGAGCTCGACGGGCAGATGCGCGAGCTCGATCGTTCGCGAGGACGACGCGACGCACGCGACCTGCAGCAGGCTCTTGAGCTCGCGCACGTTGCCCGGCCACGCGTGACGCTCGAGCGCGGCCTCGGCCTCGTCCGTCAACCCGATCTCGACGGGTAGCAGATGGCGCGCGAGCGCGGCGATATCGGTGCGCTCGCGGAGCGGCGGGATGCGGACGATGCCGCCCTTCAGCCGGTAGTAGAGATCCTGGCGAAACACGCCACGGGCGACCAGCACCGCGAGGTCCTGGCAGGTCGCGCACAGCACGCGGACGTCGGTGCGCTCGAGCCGGATGTCTCCGACGCGGCGAAACGTCTGGGTCTCGAGCACGCGCAGCAGCGCGGCCTGCATCGCGGGCGGCATCTCGGCCACCTCGTCGAGGAACAGCGTGCCGCCCGCCGCGGCGTGGAACAGGCCGGTGCGGCCGGTGCGCTCGGCGCCGGTGAACGCACCCGGCGCGTAGCCGAACAGCTCGCTCTCGAGCAGCGAGGGCGCGAGGGCGCCGCAGTTGACCGCGTGGAAGGGCCCCGCCGCGCGCGGGCTGGCCGCGTGGATCGCCTGCGCGAACAGCTCCTTTCCGGAGCCGGTCTCGGCGAGCAACATCACCGGCACCTCGCTCGCGGCGAGCTTGCCGCTCCACTCGATCGCGGCCTGCACCGCGGCATCCTCGGCGAAGATCGCGGCGAACGGACCCGCGGCCCGGAGGCGCGCCGGCGCGCGAACCAAGCCGATCTGGGATCCGGTCGGCCCGCTCGCACGACTCGGGACGCCGGGCTCGAGGATCGCGAGCGCCGCGATGATGATGCCGTCGGGCGCGGTCATCGGCTCCAGCTTCAAGCGCCAGGCCTTGCCACCGATCGTGATCGGGAGGCCGCCATCCTGTGGGGACAGCGACTCGGCGAGCACCGAGCGCCAGTCGAGCCCGAGCGCGGCGAGCACGTCCTTGCCGACGACGTTCGCGTGGATCGCCTCGCGCGCGGCGACGTTCGCCCGCACGATCGCGCCGGGCGCCTCGATCCACAGCGCCGGATCGCGCATGCGATCGAGCGAGCGACCGAGCATCCGGGTCAGCGACATGCCGGCGGTCGCGTAGGCCTGGAGCCGCAGCAGCTCCTCGAGCGCCCGCGCCGCGCGCACGACGGTGATCCCGACCTCGGGGCTCGCGCACTCGATGCGCGACGTCGCGTCGAGCACGGCGATCGGCTGACCGTCGACGCCGCGGATCGGCGCCGCGTAACACACGAGCTCGCGATAGCTGCGGCCGAAATGCGCGTGACCGTGGACCTCGGTCGGGCGGTTCGAGGCGACCGCCGTGCCGATCGCGTTGGTGCCGCGCGCCGACTCCGACCAATCGGCACCCTCGATCAACCGGACGCGCCGCGCGGTCTCCGAGAACTCGCCGCCACCCGAGGTCCGGACGACGACGCCGTCGGGATCGGCGAGCAGCATCAGGAAGTCGCGATCCGCGAGGCGGGCCGTCGCGCGATCGAGGATCGAATCACCGATCGCCGCCACCAGCTCGAGGTGCGAGGCGTGGAGGCGGAGCGCCTCGCCGCGCAGCAACCCCTCCTCGGCGGGTGCACCCTCACGAGGCGCGCCGAGGGCGAGGGCGCGCGACCAGCAGCTGGCGAGCCGGGTGTCGAGCTGGACGGGGCGGCCGGCGTGGAAGTCGTCCCACAGGGTCGGCGACACGTCCGACAACACCAACCGATCCATGGATCGAGCGTGCGCCCCGCTGCCGGCGACGGCAAGCGCGACCTCCGAAATCGCGTCAGGTGGAGCGCTCCAGGGTGGAGCGTTTCGCTTCACCGTGCCGCACTGCGGCACCGTATCGACGAGGGTTACGCGCTGGCCGGTTCGATGCACGACGGGCGAGCATGAAATACGCACGCCCCAACACCCCTGGCGCGAAGCTCAACTACGAGTCGCGCTACGAGAACTTCATCGGCGGTGAGTTCGTCCGCCCCGTGAAGGGTCAGTACTTCGAGAACATCTCGCCGGTCACCGGCAAGGCGTTCACCGAGATCGCGCGATCGTCCGCCGAGGACATCGAGCGCGCCCTCGACGCGGCCCACGGCGCAAAAGTTGCGTGGGGGCGGACCTCGCCCGCCGATCGCGCCGCGGTGCTCAACCGGATCGCCGACGTGATGGAGGCGAACCTCGAGACCCTCGCGCTGTCGGAGAGCTGGGACAACGGCAAGCCGATCCGCGAGACGCTCGCCGCCGATCTGCCGCTCGCGATCGATCACTTCCGCTACTTCGCCGGCTGCCTGCGCAGCGAAGAAGGCTCGATGGCCGAGCTCGACCACAACACGGTCAGCTATCACGTCAAGGAGCCGCTCGGCGTCGTCGGCCTGATCATCCCGTGGAACTTCCCGCTGCTGATGGCGGCGTGGAAGCTCGCCCCTGCCCTCGCGGCCGGCAACTGCGTCGTGCTCAAGCCCGCCGAGCAGACGCCGTCGACGATCCTGCTGTGGGCCAAGCTCGTCGGTCACCTGCTTCCCGCAGGCGTGCTCAACATCGTCAACGGCTTCGGCATCGAGGCCGGCAAGCCGCTCGCGCAGAGCCCGCGCGTCCGCAAGGTGGCGTTCACCGGCGAGACCACGACCGGCCGCCTGATCATGCAGTACGCGAGCGAAAATCTGATCCCGGTGACGCTCGAGCTCGGCGGCAAGTCGCCGAACGTGTTCTTCGGCGACGTGCTCGACAAGGACGACGACTTCCGCCAGAAGGCGCTCGAAGGCTTCGCGATGTTCATGCTCAACCAGGGCGAGGTCTGCACCTGTCCGTCGCGCGCGCTGGTCGACAGCAAGATCTACAGCCAGTTCATGGAGCTCGCGACCGAGCGCACCAAGCGCGTGATGCCCGGCGATCCGTTCGACACCGACACCAAGCTCGGCGCGCAGGCGAGCAACGATCAGCTCGAGAAGATCCTGTCGTACATCGACATCGGCAAGAAGGAGGGCGCGAAGGTCCGCACCGGCGGCGAGCGCGTCCGGCTCGGCGGCGGGCTCGAGGACGGCTACTACGTCGCCCCGACGATCTTCGAGGGCAACAACAAGATGCGGATCTTCCAGGAGGAGATCTTCGGCCCGGTGGTGTCGGTGACGAGCTTCGATGGCTTCGACAACGCGATGGCGATCGCGAACGACACCCTGTACGGCCTCGGCGCCGGCGTGTGGAGCCG
>Ga0075163_10004537_pt1 | contig 18626 bp, 14 predicted proteins | sample JI1023141ADNA_FD_71478 | JGI IMG/M metagenome (GOLD analysis project Ga0075163, IMG submission 71478) | Wastewater effluent complex algal communities from Wisconsin, to seasonally profile nutrient transformation and Carbon sequestration -... | ecosystem: Engineered > WWTP > Effluent > Algae...
GCGATCTTGTAAGCCTCGACGCCGTGATGGAAGGCCGAAACCTTGTAGCCGAACTCCTTTGACAGATCGATGATCTGCGCCATCTCGTCGGCGCGATAGCAGTGCTGCTGCACCAGTATCTCCCCATTGAGCACGCCCATCAGCGTATCAAGCCGGAAGTCGCGGTCTGGTGCGTCTGGCGCATCGCCCGGATCTTCCGGTTCGCCGTCATCATCCTTCTTGGGATGGTCCGCCTTCTTCTCCCAGGCGTCGAAATCGGCGCCGTACTTTTCCCATTTGCGCTTGTACTCGACAGCTTCCTGCCAGGCCGCGCGATAGCCCGCCACATTGCCCATGCGCGAGAACGGCTTGCCGCCCGGAAAGCCGCCATTGCCGTAGCCATAGACGCGCTTGGGGTTCTCGCCGCACGCCATCTTCAGCGTGTAGGGCGCGCCCGGAAACTTCATGCCCTGCGCCGTCTTTGCGGGCACGTTCTTGATGATCACGCCGCGCCCGCCGAACAGGTTGGCCGAACCGGGAAGGATTTCCATTGCCGTCACGCCGCCCGCCATCGCGCGCGTGAAGCCGGGGTCCTGTGGCCAGAGGCCATGCTCGGCCCAAACATCCGCCGTCACCGGACCAGAAGCCTCGTTGCCATCCTGGTGCGCTTCAAGACCGGGCGAGGGATAGACGCCAAGGTGCGAGTGGATGTCGATGATGCCGGGCGTCACCCATTTGCCCTTGGCGTCGATGATCTTCACGCCAGCCGGAACAGGAATGTTCGCGCCGACCGCGACGATCTTCCCGCCCTGCAGCAGTACCGAACCATTCTCGATCTGCCCACCGAGACCATCGAATACGGTCGCGTTCGCGATCATCACGTCATCCGCCGGCAGCGGCCTGTAGGTCGAAGGGTAGGGATCGGATTTGTAAGCGACACGCCGCGGCCGCGGTTTGGCCGGGTCCGCCACAGACTGGCCATCGGCCATTGTGTCCGTTGTGCTCGCGCAGGCAGACACCAGTATAGCCAGCGCGGGTATCAGTTTCCAAAGACGCATGAATAACCCCGCCGAATTCCCTCGCCGGAGTCTGCACAGCGCGAGAGCATCGTCAAACGCGGGACACGCAGCGGGCGAGCCGCGCACGATCATGGCCCTTTCTTCAATCGCTCCATGAGCTTGAGCGCGTCGCCAAGGGCATGCCCGCGCGCGGTATTGTCCAGAACGCACCACGCGGCGGATTTCGTTTCCGCCAGCTGCCGGGCGACAGTCTCTAGAAATGCCGCATCGTAAGCCGACCAGTACATGCGGGGCGAGCCGTGCAGGCGCAGGTAGGTTAGGCCGTGCCAGCCACCCGGCATTGCCGCCTCTGGTACGAACGCTGGATCGGCCGCGACGCGGGCAATACGCCGCGTCTTCAACCAGCCATCAACCTCGGGCGTGAACCAGCTCCGATGCCTTGGCTCGCAGGCAACCGCAGGTGTCACCCTTTCCCGCAATGCCGCAAAGAAATGCTCCGCCACGGCTTCGTCGAACTGTAGGCTGGGTGGCAGCTGGACCAACATGACGCTCAGCTTCCTTCCCAGTCCTGAAACTTCGCCGGCAAAAGCGTCCAGCACGGCTTCGGGGTTCAGCATGCGTTGAAACTGCGTCAGCTGCCGCGGCGTCTTGACCGCAAAGCGGAAGTCTTCCGGCGTCGACGCTGCCTATCGTTCATAGGTTTTACGTTGATGCGGCCGATAGAACGACGAATTGATCTCGACCGCATTCATGATCCGCGCATAGCGGTCGAGTTGCGCTCCGCTACCCGAGAATACGGGCCGCGATACAGCCGGTATCGACCAGCCCGCAGTACCGATGCGTATTAAACGCGCAGCCATGCGCCATCAACGCCGGCGCGCGCCAGATGTTCACGTGCGCTTAGACGTCCAGCTCGTCCACGAACTTGGCGTTGTCCTGAATGTACTTGAAGCGCAGCTCAGGTTTCTTGCCCATCAGCGTCTCGACCAGCTCCTCGATCGCCTTGGGCGATTTCGGAAGCTGTACGCGCGCCATGGTGCGCGTCTCCGGGTTCATAGTCGTTTCCTTGAGCTGCGCCGGCATCATCTCGCCGAGGCCCTTGAAGCGGCCGATGTCAGGGTTCTTGCCCTTGAACTCGGTCTTCAGCAGCAGCTCCTTGTGGGCGTCGTCGCGGGCATAGATCGACTTGCCGCCGTGCGTAAGACGATAGAGCGGCGGCATGGCGAGATAGAGCCTGCCGCTATCGATCAGGCCGGGTGTCTGGCGATAGAAGAACGTGATCAGAAGCGCCGCAATGTGCGCCCCGTCCACGTCGGCGTCCGTCATGATGACGATGCGCTCGTAACGCAGGTCTTCCACACGGAAGCGATGGGCAAGGCCGGTGCCCAGTGCGGTCGCGAGATCGCTGAGTTCCTTGTTGCCCGACAGCTTCTCGTCGCCAGCACTGGCGACGTTGAGGATCTTGCCGCGCAGCGGGAGCACGGCCTGCGTCTCGCGGTTGCGCGCCTGCTTCGCTGAACCACCGGCCGAGTCACCTTCGACGATGAAGAGTTCAGTGCCGATCGCCGATCCGTTTGAGCAATCCGCAAGCTTGCCCGGCAGGCGCAGTTTCCGCGTTGCGGACTGGCGGGCGACTTCCTTGTCCTTCCGCTTGCGCATCCGGTCTTCGGCCTGGCCGATCGCCCATTCCAGCAGGCGCGTAGCGTTGGCGGTGGATGCAGTCAGCCAGTGATCGAACCTGTCGCGCATCGCGTTTTCCGTGATGCGGAAAGCGTCCTGCGTGGAGAGCTTCTCCTTGGTCTGGCCCACGAACTCCGGATTGCGGATGAAGACGGAGAGCAGGGCGCCCGCCGTGCCCATCACATCGTCTGCCGTGATCAGGCCAGTCTTCTTGTTGCCGACCATCTCGCCATAAGCGCGCAAGCCCTTGCTTAGCGCCGAGCGCATGCCTTGTTCGTGCGTGCCGCCTTCTGGCGTCGGGATGGTGTTGCAATATGTGCGCGAGAAGCCGTCAGCTTCGCCGAAGCCATTGACGCTCCACACGACGGCCCACTCCACAGCGCCGCCGCCCTGGTTTTCGACGCGGCCCGTGAACGCTTCCGGCAGGACGGTCTTCGTCTCTGTCGTCAGCTCCTTGAGCATGTCGGCGAGGCCGTTCGGGTAAGACAGCACGGCTTCCGCCGGCGTCTTTTCATCGTCCTTCAGCAGCTTGGGATCGCAGCTCCAGCGGATCTCGGCTGCGCGGCTGAGATAGGCTTTCGAGCGCGCCATCGCGAACAGGCGCGATGGGCGGAAGTGCAGCTTGTCGCCAAAGATTTCCGGATCGGGATGAAAGGCGATCTGCGTGCCGCGACGGTTCGGCGCCGCGCCGACTGCCGTCAGCTTCGATGTCGGTTTCCCGCGCGAATATGTCTGGCGATACAGCTTCCGGTCGCGCGCGACCTCGACAACCATCTCGTCCGACAGGGCGTTCACCACCGAGATGCCGACGCCGTGCAGGCCGCCCGCCGTCTGGTAAGCCTTGTTCGAGAATTTGCCGCCCGAGTGCAGCATCGTCATGATGACTTCGAGCGCCGACTTCGTCTTGAATTTCGGGTGCGCGTCGATCGGAATGCCGCGGCCATCGTCGCGCACGGTCAGCATGCCGTCCGCATCCAGGCTCACATCGATCCGGCTGGCGTGGCCGGCGACGGCTTCATCGACGCAGTTGTCCAGCACTTCGGCGAAGAGGTGGTGATAGGCGCGCTCGTCCGTGCCGCCGATATACATGCCCGGGCGCTTCCGGACCGGCTCCAGCCCCTCGAGGACTTCAATGTCCTTTGCCGAGTAGCCCGAAGAGTCGGACTTCCCGCCATCGAACAGCTTCGCCTGGTTGTTCTTCGCCATGGTTTTCCTGAAGACCGAATCAACGCCGGAATCTAGACCTCGGACCTAGCCCGAAGCCTGTGACATGGACAATTCCGGCGATTAAGAAACCCTTGTAATCCCCCTATCCACCCACCTCAAAGCGCTTCGCGCAGCGGGTGATCCACAGGGATGGGGGCCGTATGGTGCGTATCTGCCGCGCTTGCGGAACCGGCGCCACCGGAACAGGTTGGCGGCGGGGCATGGGAGCAGGGCGCATGACGCAGTGGTGGTTTTACCTCGTCGCCATTCCGGCTGTCGCTTTCCTCGTCAACGGCATCCCGCTTTATGTGCATGGCATAGCTGGCAAGCGGTTCCCGACGCCATTCTCCGGCGGAGCAGGCACGCTCGACAGCCCGGTGCGCAACGTCCTTTGGGGCGGCGGCAACCTGATCGTCGGCGGCGTATTATTGTGGCTTATCTGGCCCGGCCTCGGCGACTTGCCGCTCGTGATCGAGCTTGTTGCGCTTGCGGTTGTACTCGGCTGTCTGCTCGGTACGGCGTTGTCGCGCGAGAAGAAGCCGAAGTCCTAGAACAGACCCAGGAACTTCTGCGGCTTCAGCGCATCGCACGTGCTGATCTGGCTTTCATAGCGCGCCGCCTGCTGCGCCACACGGCCCGCCACCTCGACCAGCCAGCCCTTGCTCTTCCATGTGCCCTTCAGATAGCCCGTCGCGCCTTCGTGGTAGGCAAGATAGTGCTCCCGGTAATCGTACTGGCCCAGGCCCGTGCGCTTGCCGGTCGTATTGTAATACCAACCGATGAAATCCGAAGAGTCCCGGAAGTCATGCCGGTTCGCGCCGCTCTTGCCGGTCTCGCGCTTGTACATTTCCCACGTGCCATCCAGCGCCTGGCTGTATCCGGCGGCCGATGAAACGCGTTTGCCTTCGACCAGCCCGAACCATTCGCGCTCGCCACGCGGGGCGAGGGCGCTACTGTCGAAGCTGCTCTCCTGCTTGATGACGGCGAGCTGGAAGCCCATCGGGGCGCCCCATCTGCGGGCCGTCTCGCGCATCACATCATGCCACGGCCGGTTTTCCTTCAGCAGCAGGCACGCGTCCGCGATTTCCGCGTTCGACGGCTGAGGCGCGCTGGCGCAGGCAGTGGCTCCAAGCGCGGCCACGAGCGATATGGCAAGGTTCCGACCCATCGGCGGTCTTATAACCGATCACGGTTAAAGCCGCTTCAACCGCACGCAGTACCCATGTTCAGTTCGTTTCCGAAATCTGAACGAGCGCCGCATCCATAGCCGCAATCGCCGATCCTGCCTGCGATGGACGGTCGTTGGCGTAGGCCGAGAAAATCAGCACCTGTCCGCTCTTTGTCAGCATGAACCCGGACAGGGCATTCACCGCCGTCAGCGTGCCCGTCTTGGCGAAGACGCGCCCCTCCAGCGAGGTCCCGGCAAACCGCCTGCGCAGCGTGCCGTCCACACCTCCGACCGGCAGCGTCGCCCGGAAAGCCTCCGCCCAGGCCTGTCGCGATGTCCAAAGCAGCAGCCTCGCGACGGTGCGTGGCGTGACCCGGTTATAGATCGACATGCCGGACCCATCGGAAAAATCCCAGCCCGCACGGTCCGCGCCAACATCGCCCAGCATCTGCTCGATGATCGCCACCCCATCCTCGATCGACCCGCCGCCTTCGATAAGGCCGAGCCTGCGCAGCAGCAGTTCCGCATGCAGGTTCTGGCTCTGCTTCATGATAAGCGCCACGTCCTCGATCAATGGCGGCGGAAGAAGCCGCGCGATCTCCACGCCCTCGCGATGAGGCGACGGCGGCGCGGCGCCTTTCCGCAACTCCGGATCATCCACAAGCACAACCGGACGGTGCGCCGTAGCCGCGTCCCCCTCGATCGTGACGCCGCGCTCCTTCAGCAGGTACTCCATCCGCCACGCGGCAGAGCCTGCGGGGCTCGTCACCGCCACGGGAATTGTCCGCGGCGTCGAGCCAATAACCACTTGTCCATAAGCTCGTACAGTGGATGACGTGCCCAGCCGCTCCACGCCGAAGAGATCTTCATCGTCCGCGTCCGCTGCGACCGTCACCACATCGTTGCGCAGGTCATAGGGATACCCGCCGCCGAGCACGTCGCTTGCGCGCCACGTCACATCCGCCGGCTCTCCCGCAGCCACGCCGGGCTTCACCACCAGCGCCACTTCGTTGCTGTTTACGGTCAGCGCAGACGTCGCTGCGCCGGAGCGGGTGACAAGGTCCTCCCAGCTCCATCCCGGCGCCCATGGCTGTTCGGGATAGAGCCGATCGTCGCCGATCACGTCATTGATCCGCGTAACGCCGTTCGCCACGACCATGTCCGCCAGCGACGACAGGCAGTCGCGCTCGCAATCCGCCGCGTCGATCAGCATCGCATCGCCGCCGCCGACAAGCACAAGGTCAGGCGGCCCCTCGGCACGTGGAACGATCCTCACCGACGTCCCCATCGAAGGGTCCGGCATGGTAAGGTCACCGAGACGATGAAACGCCGCCGCCGCCGTGAACAGCTTGGTGTTGGAAGCCGGGGTAAACCGTTCGTCCGGCCGGATCGCGATCAGCTCGCGCCCGTCCATTGTCATCACGACAAGACCCCACCGCGTACCCTCCAGTCCGGGCGCGTGCAGCGCTTCGCTGGTCCGGTCGCCCAGCGTGCTGCAGGCCGAAAGAGTGATCGCAAACAGGGTGGTGAGAAAGACTCGCATCGCCAAACCCTAGCGCCGCATTCCCAAACGGAAAGCTGCTTCGTGCGGGAAGGACATGACCACGTCATGTGAACCCGCTAGCTTGCCGCCATGACACAGCTTGATCGCCGCCGCCTTCTCGCCCTCGGAGCCGCAGCCCTGACGCTGCCGCCCGCTATCCAGAAAGCCTGGGCCATCGACGCCAAGGTGACGACCGGCACGATCAAGGACGTCGATCACATCGTCATCCTGATGCAGGAGAACCGCTCCTTCGACCACTACTTCGGCACGATGAACGGCGTGCGCGGCTTCGGGGATCGCTTCCCGATCCCGCTGCCGCAGGGCCGCACTGTCTGGCAACAAAGCTACACAAAGGCTGCTCCCTCGGTCATCGCGCCTTTCCCGCTCAACACGGCCCAGACCTTCGCGCACATGCGCGTCGAGGGCACGCCGCACAACTGGCCAGACGCGCAATACGCCTGGGATCAGGGCCGCATGACGCATTGGCCCGATCACAAGCAACCCCACGCCATGGGCTATTTCGAGAAGGCCGACATCCCGTTCCAGTGGGCGCTCGCCGATGCCTTCACGATCTGCGACGCCTATTACTGTTCATTCCAGGGCGGCACGAACACCAACCGTCTCTTCCACTGGACCGGCGGCAATGATGGAGAGGGCAAGGCTGGCGGCCCCTCGATCTCCAACTCGCACGACACTCTCCCCGCCAAAGCGCCGCTCGCAAAAGAGCCCTACACGTGGACGACCTATCCCGAACGTCTCGAAGCTGCCGGGGTGAGCTGGAAAATCTACGAGGACATGGCCGACAATTTCGGCGACAACCCGCTCGTCGGCTTCAAGGCGTTCCGCGACAGCATCGACAAGGTGAGCGGCGCCAATCCCGCGCTCGCTGCGAAGGGCCACTCCACTCAGCATCTCGATGTGCTGCGCGCCGACGTCATGGCCGACAAACTGCCGTCAGTCTCCTGGATCATCGCGCCATCAAAGGACTCGGAACACCCCGGGCCGTCGAGCCCGGCGCAGGGCGCAGACTATGTCGCGCGCGTTCTCGATGCCCTGACATCGAACCCGGATGTGTGGGCGCGCACCGCCCTGCTGGTCAATTACGACGAGAATGACGGCTTCTTTGATCACGTCCCGCCGCCTGCGCCTCCATCACGCAACGCCGACGGGAAAATGCACGGCGCGTCCAGCGTCGACCTCGCAGGCGAATATCATCTCGTGAATTCCGCCAGCGAGAAAACATCGGAGCGTGCGGATCTCATGGGCCGCCCGTACGGGGCGGGCCCCCGCGTCCCCATGTTCGTCATCTCGCCCTTCGCGCGGGGCGGATACGTCAACTCCGAACTCTTCGACCACACCTCCGTCATCCGCTTCTGCGAAGCGCGTTTCGGGGTGACGGAGCCGAACATATCTGCATGGCGCCGCACCGTGTTCGGCGACCTGACCAGCTGTTTCGATTTCAAGACGCCAAACGGCGAGGTGGCGGCCCTTCCTGCTACGACCGAACTCGCCGCCCGCGCCGCCGCGCTGCCGGGCCGCACCAAGCCTCCGACGCCCGATCAGCCGCTCACCCTGGTGCAGACTGCGGGCGCGCGCCGGTCGCGTCCGCTGCCCTATCACATCGACGTCGTGGAGTTGGATGGCGGCGAGCAACTCAAGCTGCGTTTCCAGAACCGGGGCAGGGCAGGCGTGGTGTTTCACGTTTACGATTGCATGCGCCTCGATGCGCCGCCGCGCCGCTACACGGTGGAGGCCCAGAAGTCGCTGGAGGATGTGTGGCCCGAAGGCGCGTACAACGTGCAGGTGTTCGGACCCAACGGGTTCTTCAGGCGGTACGCTGGTGGCCCTGCGATCGCCTGGGCGCCGCGGGTCAATACGCGCATCGAGCCGATGATCGGCGGGCCGATCAACTTCACGCTTGGTTTCGAGATCGCAGCGCGTGGGGGGAAGAGTCCCATCCGCGCGACGCCGGGCGCTTATGCGGACGTGTTCGAGATGAAGATGCTGACGCCGGTTGAGGTGGGCAAGCCGCCCGTCGTCGAGCACCGGTGGAGTCTGATGCGTTCCGGCGGCTGGTATGACTTCGTGCTGAGGCGCGACACCGATCTCGCCTGGGAGCGTCGCTTTGCGGGAAGGCACGAGATCGGCGTCGGGTCGCTCACCAGCGATCCCGCCATGGCTGGCGCTGCCGTGATGACCTGGGTCTGATGCACAAAAGAGAACGGCGTCGGATTGCTCCGACGCCGTTTCCTTGCCCCCCGGCAAACCTGGCGGCGAACCGCTAGGCTGAAGGTCGATTACGACTTGTAGTACATGTCGAATTCGACCGGGTGGGGGTGCGTTTCCATGCGGAGAACGTCTTCCATCTTCAGGTCGATGTAGGCGTCGATGAAATCGTCGTCCATCACGCCGCCGGCCTTGAGGAAGTCGCGGTCGGCGTCGAGGCTCGACAGAGCTTCGCGGAGCGAGCCGCAGACGGTCGGGATGTTCTTCAGCTCTTCCGGCGGCAGCGAGTAGAGGTCCTTGTCCATTGACGGACCCGGCTCGATCTTCTTCGCGATGCCGTCGAGACCGGCCATCATGAGGGCAGTGAAGGTCAGGTACGGGTTCGAAGCCGGATCGGGGAAGCGCACTTCGATACGCTTGCCTTTCGGGTTCGGGGTCCATGGAATACGGACCGAGGCCGAGCGGTTGCGGGCCGAGTAGGCCAGCAGCACAGGCGCTTCATAGCCCGGGACAAGGCGCTTGTACGAGTTCGTCGTCGCGTTCGAGAACGCGTTGATCGCCTTGGCGTGCTTGATGATGCCGCCGATGTACCAGAGGCAGGTCTGCGAAAGCTCGGCGTACTTGTCGCCGGCGAACAGCGGGTTGCCGTCTTTCCAGATCGACTGGTGGACGTGCATGCCCGAGCCGTTGTCCTTGTAGTACGGCTTCGGCATGAAGGTGGCCGTCTTGCCGTACGAGTGCGCAACGTTGTGCACGATGTATTTGTACAGCTGCATGTTGTCAGCCATCTGCACCAGCGTGTTGAAGCGCATGCCGAGCTCGTGCTGGGCGGGCGCAACTTCGTGGTGGTGCTTCTCCGGCTGCAGGCCGAGTTCGGCCATCAGCGTGAGCATTTCCGAGCGCATGTCCTGCAGCGAGTCCACCGGCGGAACGGGGAAGTAGCCGCCCTTCGGTCCCGGACGATGGCCCATGTTGCCGCCTTCATACTGGCGGCCCGTGTTGTACGGCAGTTCGCGGTCGTCGAACGAATAGCCCGTGTTGTTCGGGTCGGTGTTCCAGCGCACGTCGTCGAACACGAAGAACTCGGCCTCTGGGCCGAAGTAGGCGGTGTCGCCGAAGCCGCCGGATTTCAGGTACATCTCGGCTTTTTTCGCCATCATCCGCGGGTCGCGGTTGTACGGCGTGTTGTCGTTCGGGTTGAGGATGTCGCACATGATGGCGAGCGTCGTGTTCTGGAAGAACGGGTCGATGCGCGCCGACGAGGGGTCCGGCATCAGCAGCATGTCGGACTCGTTGATGGCTTTCCAGCCCGCGATCGACGAACCGTCGAACATCGTGCCGTCGACGAACAGCGACTTGTCGACCATCGACAGGTCGAATGTGACGTGCTGCATCTTGCCGCGCATGTCAGTGAAGCGCAGGTCCACGTACTGGACGTCTTTTTCCTTGATGGTCTTGAAGATAGCGTCGGACACCTAGTGTCTCCCTCGTTTCACCCCGGGTCCCGGCGGACCCGATCCTAATGAAAATTCTCGAACAATCAGATCGCCTGATCGCCCGTCTCGCCTGTCCTGATGCGGATGACTTCCGAAATCTCGGACACGAATATCTTCCCGTCGCCGATCTTGCCAGTGTGTGCGGCTTTTGTGATCGCGGCGAGTGCAGCCTCGAGCTGCGTATCTGAAACGACGACCTCGATTTTCAGCTTCGGCAGGAAGTCGACGATGTATTCTGCTCCGCGATAAAGTTCGGTGTGACCGCGCTGGCGGCCGAAGCCCTTGGCTTCGAGAACCGTCATGCCCTGAAGGCCGACGCCGTGAAGGGCTTCCTTCACCTCGTCCAGCTTGAACGGCTTGATGATTGCCTCGATCTTTTTCATCGCGGTGTTCCTGAAAGGCGCCATTGCGGCGTCGGGGAGCGCCCGGTCTCCATGCACGATGAGTCCGGGCGGGAGATAGGTCAGGCGCCTGAAGATCGTGCGTCCAGATAGTAGCTGCCTGAAAACTGTGCATTGGCGCCGAAAAATAGGGCGCCTCGATTTCGGCTTATCCACAGACCCGGCGTTCGCCGAACCGTGCTACAATCCCAAAATCACAGCAGTCACGGGCTTTTTTGCGAATGATCTACCTCATCAGGCATGGTGAACCCGCCGGCAGCTATGGCGCCCATCCCAACCCCGGCCTTACGGAACTCGGGGCCCGGCAGGCGGCCGCCGCCGCCGAATCCCTCGCCGAATCCGGCGCCAAACGGGCGATAACCTCTCCATTGGCCCGCAGCCGGGAAACGGCGGCGCCGTTCGAAAAGCTGATGGAAACCCACGCCCGCATTGAAACCGGCGTCGGTGAGATCGTGACGCCGCCCGGTCTGGAAGATCGGGTCACCTGGCTCAGGGGCGTCATGACCGGAACCTGGACCGACGCCGGACCGGACCTTCTGGCCTGGCGTCAGAACGTGCTCGCCTCCGTCGAGAAGTTGCCGGATGAAACTGCGGTCTTCTCCCACTTCGTCGCCATCAACGCGCTCGTCAGCCTGCTCACCAGCGACGACCGCGTCGTCGTCTTCAAGCCCGGCCACGCTTCCATCACCAAGCTTGATCGCCGGGGTGGCAAGCTTGTGGTCGCTGAACTCGGTCCTGAAGCTGCAACCATCGTGACCTGACATGACCCTCGCCATCCTCACCTGTGACGAAGTCCGCACCGCGGAGCAGCGCGCAGTCGAGGCCGGCATCTCTCTCTGGGCGCTGATGCAGAAAGCGGGGCAGGCCTGCGCCGACGTGTTGCACGCCGAATTTCCCGAAGGCCGCGTCGTCGTGCTGGCAGGTCCCGGCAACAATGGCGGCGATGCCTTCGTGGCCGCCCAACGCCTCCGCGATCTTGGTCGCAATGTCTGGCTCTACGATCTCGCGCCAACAAGACAACGCACACCCGAAGGCGCCAACGCCCTCAATGCACTGACAGGCGCGCGCCAGCCGCTCGAAGACATGCGTCTCGCAGCAGACGACATCGTGCTCGACGGCCTGTTCGGCGCCGGCCTGTCGCGCCCGCTGGAAGGTGAAGCCGCGTTCGCCGCTGAGCAGGTGAACGCCTCTGGCGCCAAGGTGGTCGCAATCGATGTCCCTTCCGGCATCAATGGCGATACCGGCGCCATAACCGGCCCAGCCATCCGCGCTGACGTGACCGTCACCTTCTGCGCCAAGAAGCCGGCCCACCTTCTCCAGCCCGCCGCCTCTCTATGCGGCGAAGTCATCCCCGCCGAGATCGGCTTCGGGCGTTTCATCAACGACACAACTCACGCCCTCCATGAAAACGCGCCCGCCCTTTGGTCGAACGCCCTGCGCTGGCCCACGGCAACCTCGCACAAGCATCAGCGCGGGCGCCTCGTTGTCGTCTCGGGCGGTCTCGCCAACACAGGCGCTGCGCGTCTCGCCGCACAATCCGGCCTCCGCACCGGAGCCGGCCTTGTCACGCTGCTTTGCCCGCCCGGCGCGCTCATGGTTGTCGCTGCCTCAGTCAAGGCAGTGATGACCGCCAGCTTTGCCAGCGCTGAAGACCTCGTCGCCCAGACCGAAAAATCTTCCGCCATCGTCATCGGCCCCGCCGCCGGCGTCACGGACGCAACCCGCGCGAATGTCGAAGCGCTTGCGCGGGCAGGGCGCAACCTCGTCCTCGACGCCGACGTGCTGACAGTGTTCGCGGGGCAGGCCGAATACCTCCGCTCCATCCTCCATGCGCCAGCCATCCTCACCCCTCACACCGGCGAGTTCGAACGCCTCTTCCCCGGCCTGCTGGCCCAGCATGCCAACCGCGTCGATGCCGTCCGCAGCGCCGCCGCCCAATCGAACGCAGTCATCCTCCTGAAAGGCGCCGACACGGTCATCGCCGCGCCGGATGGCCGCGCGGTCATCAACGCTCACGCGACACCATTCCTCGCCACCGCAGGCTCTGGCGATGTTCTCGCCGGCATCATCGGTGGTCTGCTCGCCCAAGGCCTCGCCCCCTTCGATGCCGCCTGCGCCGCAGCCTGGCTCCACGGCGACGCCGGCCTCCGCGCAGGGCCAGGCCTCACCGCCGAAGATCTGGACGCGGCGCTACACGATGCCCTCCGGCAACTCCACGACCGTAGTCACGCGTCTGTTATATAGAGGGGGCATTCAGGTCCCACACACTTGGGAGAGGTTCATGCGCAAACTGTTCGCGTCGCTTCTGGTTCTTGCGGCTCTCGCACCAGCGCCGGCTGTCGCCCACGACGGTCCCGCCATCGCCGCCGCGCGCAAGATCGCATTCCCCAAACTGAAGGACGGCCGCTCCGTCCTCGCCGTCGACCTGCACACACACAGCGTCTTCTCCGATGGCTCGGTCTGGCCCGACGTCCGCGTGGAGGAAGCCAAGCGCGATGGCCTTTTCGCCATGGCCGTTTCCGAACACCTCGAATACCAGCCCAAGGCCGCCGACATCCCGCACCCGGATCGCAACCGCTCCTACGAGCTCGCCGCCAAGGCCGCCGAAGTGAAGCCGGACTCCACCGGCGCCAACAAGAACCCGCTGATGGTCATCAACGGCTCGGAGATCACCAAGATCGCCATGCCCGCCGGCCACATCAACGCGGTCTTCATCACCGACGCAAACCCGTTGAAGACGGGCGACGCGCTGGCGCAGCTCACCGCCGCCAACGCGCAAGGCGCCTTCACCTTCTGGAACCATCCCTACTGGCACGCGCAAACGCCTGATGGCGTCGCCCGCATGACGCCTGTGCACGCCGACTTCATCAAGCGCGGCCTGCTGCACGGCATCGAAGTCGCCAACGGCCTCGACATGTCCGACGAGGCATTCAAGCTCGCGCTCGACAACAACCTCACCATCCTCGGCACGTCAGACATTCATGGCCTGATCGACTGGGAGTTCGATCTCGCCGGCGGCGGCCACCGCACCGCCACGCTCGTCCTCACCAAGTCCGAAACGCCCGACGGCCTGAAAGCCGCCCTGAAGGCAGGCGATACGGTCGCGATCTTCAAGGACAACCTGGTTGGCCGCAAAGCAAACGTCGAAGCCGTCGTCCGCTCAACCCTGAAGATCGAAGTCGACACGCCGCTCCCGCGCACCACGGTCACGCCCGTCAGCATTATCAATGACAGCCCGGTCGACTACATTCTCGAAAACACCGGCCCCGAAGGCGCCTACGACGAAGCCCACGTCTTCACCGTAAAAGCCGGCTCCACCTTCACGCTCCTCATCAAGAACGTGCCCGACCCGTCGAAGCTGAGCCTCACCTTCAAGGCCCTCAACACCTACATCGCCCCGCGCGAACACCTGGTGCTGACTGTGAAAGACGAGACGCCATAGTGCGTCCCGTCTGCCGCATATCAATTCGCAGCCGCCGCGCGCAGCGGAGCATCCAGCACCGCATTCGCAGAGAGGCGCATGCAATCGGCATGCGTGAGATCAACCTTCCGCCGGTTCTCCAGCTTGCCATCAACATGCACGGGGAGCTGGTGAACAGTGCCCTTGTTCAGGCCTCGCGCGCTGGTCGAAATCTCACCGATGGCAGACCATTGCCCCCAGCCCTTGCCCTCATCGGTCAACCGTACGCCCGTGACTCCATCCGGCGCCGGCAACAGCAGATACGCCCAGCCAAGCTGCAGCTGTGAGGTCAGGGGGGCGAGATCGAGCGAGACTGGATTGCCGCCCAGCAGATCAAGCCGCTGGCCCGTCGCGTCCGGCCCCGTCAGAAGTTGTACGGAAAGCCACCGCTGCGCCGGCCCTGCGAAGTTCTTCTCCGCCTTACCCGTTGCCTGATCTCCGGAAACGCCTGTGCCAACCGTGTCTCTGACGCGTGCAAATCCAAGCGAAGGATTGACCCCGCCCTCGACGAACTGCCCCGTCAGCGTCCACGCGCCGCCAACGGCAGTCCACGCCGGCCGGGTCCGCTCGACCTGCGCGTGGAGCGGAGCGTCGCCACGGATGCACGCAACCGCCGCGCTTCGCCAGTCAACCGGATCGTTCGTTCGCGAATAGGCGGGCGATATCGCCTGCGCGAGCGGTGCCGCTGCCGCCAGCAGGATCGCGATCCGCTTCGCCAGCGGTCCGGTGGCCAGCGACATCATGGTCCATCCCAACATGATGAACGGGTATAGGAAATAGCGCGGACCAGCGCCGAACGCGTCGACTCCATCGAGTGGCACGCGCGCAATCGAAGCCCCTATCGATAGTCCAAAGCAGACGAACAGCGCCGCAGGCGTCACGCGCCGCTCGGAAACAAATGCCCAGATGCAGAGCCCGGCCACGATCAGCAGCGCAGCCGCTCCGATGCCAAACGAAACCCAGTTATCGGTGTTGAGAAAATAATCACCGACGAACTTCTCGATGATGATCGGCGTGTCCTGCACGCTGAGCCGTTCGGCGCTTCCGCCAGCCAGCGTGTCTCGGCCGGCAACCAGCCAAACCTGCCATGCGGCGGGCACGAGCGCCGCGACGGCGGTAATGATATCCGGGATCTTCCGCGTCCACACCGCTCGCCCGATCATCAGCGGTACGGTCAATACGCCCAATGGCGAGGACAGCGCTCCGATCGCCGCATAGCCGTAGCGGAGCCAATGACTGCGAGCGTCGCTCCGCCAGATAAGCGCGACAATTGAAAGCAGGCCCACGAACCAGAACGTGTATTCCCCGACCGCCATTGGTTCCGGGTCGATCGCCACCAGAAACGGAACCAGCGCTGCCGCCAGCCTGAAAGGCACGTTGATAGGCGCCGTGGCGATCGCCACCGCAACAAGACCGCTGACGATCAGCGTGAAAACCATCGTCCAAAGCGGCAGGTCCGCAAAGCTGACGTGGAATGCCGCCAGCTGCACCAGCTTTGATGGAACGATCAGATACCCGTTCACGGGCTCGAATATGTAGAGCCATCCCTTCTCCAGGTACTGGGGAATGAACGCCCATCCCTCCTCGACCCAGAGTGCAGGGTGCAGCACCTGATCCCATCGCCGGAAAGCCAGCAGGCCGATCGCAAGTGGAAACGCCAACCAGAGATAAGCGCTCGCCCGTCGGGGTGGGGGCGCTGTCGCTTCCACCCCGGCGACCGTCCCATCCAGACCTTCGGCTTCTGTCCCTGACCCCATGGCATTTGATAACCCGGACCAGCCCTCGCTTGTCTATCGTTTCGGCGTTTCGCCCAAACGGCTGGCGCTTTCCGCTGGATCGCCCTATCAGACGCCGGCCTCACGCGGGTGTGGCGGAATTGGTAGACGCACTGGATTTAGGTTCCAGCGGGGCAACCCGTGGGGGTTCGAGTCCCTCCACCCGCACCAGGTTCCCGCCTCCGGGCTGCGAAAGGCGCCGGCGGGCAGGGGACTCAGATGGCCCCCTTTACCATCGCGCTCCCGCCATCCTGCGCAAAACCCCCGCTTTCCAAGGCAAACCCTGCATGGACAGGCCGTTCTGGCGTGTGTAAGACACCCGCCTTCTCCCGCCCGGTTTACGCCGCAGGCGGGGCCAACCATTCAATACATCTGGGGTTCCCTGATGAACGTCACAGAGACGAAATCGGAAGGTCTTTCGCGGGAGTTCCGCGTGTCCATTCCCAAGGGCGAACTCGCTGCCAAGCTCAATGACAAGATCACTGAGATGCAGCCCAAGATGAACCTCAAGGGATTCCGTCCCGGCAAGGTTCCCGCCGCGCACATCAAGAAGATGTACGGCAAGTCGATCATGGGCGACATCGTCAACGATCTCGTCAACGAAAGCTCCAGCAAGGCGCTTGAAGAGAAGTCCCTGCGCGCCGCTTCGCGCCCCTCGATCCATCTCGACGTTGCCGCGGATGCGGTCGTCGCCGGCGAAGCCGACCTCGACTACCACATGCATGTCGAAGTGATGCCCGAGTTCGAGCCGACCGACGTGTCGTCCATCTCGATCGAGCGCATGGTCGCCGAGCCGACGGAAGACGAGATCAACGACTCGCTCAAGCGCATCGCCGAAAACAACAAGTCGTACGCCACCAAAGAGGGCAAGGCCGAGAAAGACGATCAGGTCGTGATCGACTTCGTCGGCTCGATCGATGGCGAGAAGTTTGATGGCGGCGCGGCTGAAGACATGCCGCTCGTGATCGGCTCGGGCCGCTTCATTCCGGGCTTCGAAGACCAGCTGATCGGCGTTTCAGCCGGCGACGAAGTGAACGTCAACGTCACCTTCCCGGAAGAGTACCAGGTCGAAACCCTCAAGGGCAAACCGGCGCTGTTCGAGGTGAAGGTCAAGGAAGTCAAAGGTCCCAAGGAAACCGAACTCAACGACGAGTTCGCCAAGACGCTTGGCCTGGAAGACCTTGAAGCTCTCAAGGGCGCTCTCAAGAATCAGCTGTCCGGCGACCTGAACTTCGCCACCCGTCAGCAGGTGAAGCGCGTTCTGCTCGACGCCCTCGACGAGCGTCACGCGTTCGATCTCCCGCCGCTGATGGTCAAAGCCGAGTTCGACCAGATCTGGGCCCAGTTCGAACAAGAGAAGACCGCTGGCCGCCTGTCGGAAGAAGACAAGGGCAAGTCGGACGAGGATCTGAAAGCCGAATACCAGAAGATCGCTGATCGCCGCGTGCGCCTCGGTCTGGTGCTGGCCGAAATCGGCCGCCGCGCCGGTGTCCAGGTCACGAACGAGGAGCTCAGCCAGGTTCTCCGTCAGGAAGCGTCGCGCTATCCGGGCCAGGAACGTCAGGTCATCGACTTCTACCGCCAGAATCCCGGCGCGCTCTCCCAGCTGCAGGCCCCGGTTTATGAGGAGAAAGTCGTCGACTACATCCTCTCCAAGGCGACCGTGACCGACAAATCGGTGACTCGCGAAGAGCTGATGAAGGAAGTCGGCGACGAATAATCGCCGTTTCCTCCAATATACTTGGATAAACAGCCGAAATCAGATGGCCCGGGGCAAGGGGACTTGCGCCGGGCCATTCGCGTTCGGATATTGTTAGTCCCACCCGTGATTTGAGTCTGAGTGGCCCCTGATGGGCCGGAGAAGAAGAACCGCCATGGACGACATGATTACCAAGGCCATGAACCTGGTCCCCATGGTTGTGGAGCAATCCAGCCGTGGCGAGCGCGCCTACGACATCTTCTCGCGTCTTCTGAAGGACCGGATCATCTTCGTGACGGGGGGAATCGAGGATGGCATGGCCAGCCTGATCACCGCCCAATTGCTCTTCCTTGAGTCGGAAAACCCCAAGAAAGAGATCGCGATGTACATCAATTCCCCGGGAGGCCACGTCCATTCCGGCCTCGCGATCTACGATACGATGCAATACATCCGCAGCCCGGTTTCCACCGCCTGCATCGGCATGGCGGCGTCCATGGGCGCTCTTCTTCTCGCGGCAGGCGAGAAGGGCATGCGCTTCTCGACCCCGAATTCCCGCATCATGGTCCACCAGCCGTCAGGCGGTTTCCGCGGCGTGGCCAGCGATATCGAGCGCCATGCCCTTGATATCCTTTCAGTTAAGAAGCGCCTGAACGAGATCTACGTTAAGCACACCGGCCAGCCTTATGAGACAGTCGAGAAGACTCTGGACCGCGATTCGTTCATGACCGCGTCTGACGCTCAGGCGTGGGGCATCGTCGACAAAGTGTACGAAAAACGAGCCGCTCCGGCAGATTGAGCCAGGTTTTCAGCAGTTTCGGGCAGAGGAATGCGCAGCCTGTAACCTTGCGGCGCCCCCCTTGCTATGATCGAGTGGCCTGACTTGAACCTATCAATAACGATTGAAATATAGGATTCGAGGCTTGGGCGCGTGGGTTAACCCCCATGGGTTTGCACCCTTGGGTGTTTTGAGGTGT
>Ga0075163_10004538_pt1 | contig 18626 bp, 15 predicted proteins | sample JI1023141ADNA_FD_71478 | JGI IMG/M metagenome (GOLD analysis project Ga0075163, IMG submission 71478) | Wastewater effluent complex algal communities from Wisconsin, to seasonally profile nutrient transformation and Carbon sequestration -... | ecosystem: Engineered > WWTP > Effluent > Algae...
TTGGGTTCAATTGCTCCTGTTTTAATCATTCCATTATTTTTATGGCTCATATTATTTATCGCAATTGCGGGTTATTTCATTCCTCGTCTAGGTAAAATCTCACAAGAACAAGCCGATGCTCGTGCCATCATGACAGGTCGTGTTACAGACGCTTATACCAATATTCAGACTGTGAAATTATTTGCTCATGCTGGTCGTGAAAGCCAATATGCAAAAGAATCAATGCAAGAGTTTATGGTCACTGTTTATAAGCAAATGCGTTTAGCTGTGAAATACCAAATTAGCATTCGTTTACTCAGTGCTTTTCTCTTTATTGGCGTGATTGGCACTTCTGTTTGGTTATGGACACAAGGTCAAGCTGCGATTGGTGTCATTGCCGCAACGACGGCGATGGTATTAAAACTGGATAGTTTGGCAGAATTCATTATGTGGCACATCACAATGCTTTTTGAAAATGTCGGCACCATTCAGGATGGGATGAAAACTTTAGGTAAACAGATCCAGATTCAAGACAAAAAAGATGCAACTGAACTCAAAGTTCAACATGGTGAGATTCGTTTTGAAGATGTGAGTTTTGCTTATAATCAAAAGAATGTCATCGATCATTTTAATCTCACCATTAAACCAGGCGAGAAAATTGGTATCGTTGGGCGTTCTGGAGCAGGCAAATCCACACTGATTCAACTACTCTTGCATTTCTACAAGCTCAATCAAGGTCGCATTTTGATTGATGGTCAAAGTATTCATGATGTCACACAAGATAGCTTACGTGCCAATATTGCACTTGTAACTCAAGATACCTCTCTACTTCATCGTACTGTTGCAGAGAATATTAAATACGGTCGTCCAAATGCAACTGAAGCCGAAATTCAACTTGCTGTCAAAAAAGCCAAAGCCGAAGAATTCATTCCACAATTGACGGATCAAAAAGGTCGTGTTGGTTTTGATGCTTATGTCGGCGAACGTGGTGTAAAGCTTTCTGGTGGGCAACGCCAACGTATTGCAATTTCAAGAGTTTTTCTAAAAGATGCACCAATTCTGATTTTAGATGAAGCAACCAGCGCACTCGACTCAGAAGTTGAAGCCGCGATTCAAAGCAGTTTAAATGACTTGATGGTTGGCAAAACGGTCATTGCAATTGCACACCGTTTATCTACTATTGCTCAAATGGATCGCCTCATTGTCCTTGATCAAGGCAAAATTGCAGAACAAGGTACGCATGAGGAACTTATTGCAAATGATGGCTTGTATGCTCAACTATGGAAACGTCAAACGGGCGGTTTTTTAGTTGAACAACGAGTGGTGGCTCAGGATACTGAATAATGTTGTATTTAGAAGACTTAAATATTGGAGATCGTTTCATCAGCCGTGACTATGAAATGACACTTGAAGAAGTTAAACAATTTGCGAGCCTATACGACCCTCAGCCCTTTCATTTAGATGAACACGCTGCTGAACAACATCCTATTTTTCAAGGTTTAGCAGCAAGTGGTTGGCATACTTCAGCAGTAACCATGCGTTTATGGACAGAGTGCTTTCCAATCGCAGGCGGATTACTAGGTTCTGAATCTAGCCTTCGTTGGCCTCGCCCTACTCGTGTTGGCGATAAAATTCATGTTGAAATTGAGATTACTGCAATTGTGCCATCTAAAACCAAAACTGATCGTGGTATCGTCAGTTACGTTACTCAAGCTTTGAACCAACATGGTGATGTGCTATTAATATCAACAACCAAAATTATGGTCTTTAGAAAACCAAGTTGATTTTTGAATATTAATAGGACTCTGCTCCTTGTCCAACAATTTTTATGATTGATTATTTTATTTCATGTAAATATGTTTAGGACTTAAATGTTTAAAAGATATTGGCAAAATTGATGAGCGCCACGGAAAGCACATGAAAACAACCTCAACTCGTCAAGATCAAGGTATACCAGGCGTCTATGGCTTATTGCTATTAGACGTTGTTTCTCGCTGGGGATATAGCGATGAAACTTTATTTGCTCCCTTTCATTTAACGAGCGAACAACTGGCTGATCCAAACTATCGAATTCCAACACCAATCGCGAATGAGTTGGTGAAGCATTCCTTGCGCCTCACTGGTGAAAGTACGCTTGGCTTTCATCTGGGTACGCAAATGCGTATTTCGATTCATGGTTTTATTGGCTATGCCATTATGACTGCACATGACATTACTGATGCCATTGCACTAGCAAGCCGTTTTATTCAATTACGCTTGCCTTTTTTGCAGCTCTATTTTTCTACCTTTGGCCCTAAAGCCACATTACAATTACAATGTGACATTGAAGTTGAGCCTCTGCGTAGCGAAATTATTTTAGGCTTAACCATTGGTATTATGACCATGGCAAAAGCCCTTACTGGGATTGAAGATTTAAATGGTGAAGTTGATTTAGATTTTCCTGAGCCCGCTGGATTTGATAAATACCGCGACAAACTAACCAGTACGGTGCGCTTTAATCAGCCACATTTAATTTCAAGCTTTGATAAAAAATACCTTGGTTTGAAAATGGTTAATGCAGATCCGATTGCGAGCCAAATTGCGATTAATCAATGTGAAACTGAATTATCAGCTTTGGGCGAACGTCGTCGTCTCGCAATGCGTGTTCGTGATATTTTGACCAATTCGGAACAACATTATTTAAGCATTGAAAGTGTTGCTGATCGTTTGCATATGTCTGACCGCACTTTAAAACGTCAATTAGCAGCAGAAGGAACCTCTTTCTCCACCCTAGTTGATGAAGTTCGTTATCGCCATGCAACTTCCTTACTGTCACGAACCGATTATAGTTTGGAACAAATTGCCGATGAACTGGGTTATTCTGATGTAGCCAACTTTAGCCGTGCATTTAAGCGTTGGAGTGGTCGTAGTCCAAGTAACTGGCGCAAAGACCCATATTTGTAAAGACTTTTGTTTTTATTAAAAAACCTGTATAAAGCCAAATAAAATGATGCAACAGATTGTTAAGGAGTTGTCATGAATCATCCAGCAGATTTGAAATATGCACGTACACATGAATGGGTACGAATCGAAGGTGATTTAGTCGTTACTGGTATTAGTGACCATGCCCAAGCAGAATTAGGTGATTTAGTTTATGTGGAAGCGCCTGAAGTAGGTAAACACGTAACTGCAACAGAGCAAGCAGGTACTGTTGAATCAGTAAAAACTGCATCTGACATTCATGCACCTGTTTCAGGTACAGTTGTTGAAGTAAATACCGATCTTGAAGATGATCCTGATTTTGTCAATGAAGAACCATATAGCAAAGGTTGGATCTATAAAATCAAACCTGACAATATGTCTGATGTTGAAAAACTTCTTTCAAATGAAGAATACGAGTCAGGTTTATAATTATTTATAAATCTAAATATTAAAAAGCCCAATTGAATTGGGCTTTTTAAATGCTCAGCCTAAGATTTAAGCCACGTAATCCACTTGTATACCATTGACTTCCGAAACCAAGTTCTCAAAAGAGAAAATCTCACCAAGTTGTGCTTGAGTCAGTAAACCACGCTCTAAAACCACTTCTTGAATAGTTTTATTTTCAGCAATACATTGCTTACCAATTTCATCACACAAAGCATGACCCAATAATGGATCAAGCAAAGTAATAATTCCGACACTACGCATCACCGCATCATGACATGCTTGCTCATGTGCTTTAATACCACGCACACATTTTTCATCTAAGCTTTGAATCGCATGAGTCAGCAATTCAATTGACTCATTCAAAGAAATTGCGATCACAGGTTCCATTACATTCAGTTGCAATTGACCTGCTTCAGCAGCAAAGGTAATCGTTAAATCATTACCAATCACTTTGAATGCAATCTGATTCACAACCTCGGGAATCACTGGATTTACTTTTGCAGGCATGATGGATGAACCTGCTTGTAATTCAGGTAATTGTATTTCACCAAAACCTGTACGCGGCCCTGAACTCAACAAACGCAAGTCATTACTAATTTTTGAAAGTTTACATGCAAGACGTTTTAAGGCACTTGATAAAATAATGAATACGCCACAATCACTGGTTGCTTCAACATAATCTTCCGCACCCACCAGATTTAAACCTGAAATTTCTTTCAAACAAGAAATAACTTTTACAGCATAACCTTTAGGTGTGTTTACACCCGTCCCGATTGCAGTTGCACCTAAATTTACTTCAAGTAACAACTCACGAGTACGCTTAATGAGCCGTACATCTTCTTTTAATAACGTTGCAAATGCATGAAACTCTTGCCCAAGTGTCATCGGCACAGCATCTTGAAGCTGAGTCCGCCCCATTTTTAAAATATAACGGAACTCAATCGCTTTATTTTCAAATGAGGTAATTAAGTTATCCATTTGACCGAACAAAGCATCTAAAGAACAATAAGTCGATAAGCGAATTGCGGTTGGATAAACATCGTTGGTTGATTGTGATTTATTGACATGATCATTTGGATGAATCACATCATATTGACCTTTTTGATGACCTAATGATTCAAGTGCAATATTGGCAATCACTTCATTGGTATTCATATTAATAGATGTACCCGCGCCACCTTGATAAACATCAATTGGAAACGAGCCTTGCCATTTTTCAGTTTCATGAATTAAAACATCACAAGCGCGTTGAATCGCCAAGCTTTGATCTTCCGTTAATTTTCCAAAATTTAAGTTCGCTTGAGCTGAAGCTTTTTTCACTTGCGCCAACGCTCGAATGAAATAGCTATTTGTTCCAACTTTTTGCGATGAAATCTTAAAATTTTCAATTGCGCGTAAGGTATGAATTCCGTAATAACAATCAACTGGTACTTCTTTTGCACCAAGCAGATCATGCTCTATTCTTATAGTTGCTGTTTGAACCGTATCCACTTTCCATTTCTCTCAGGCAATGCACCCTAATAGTGCAAAGTAATAATATGAAAGATTCCAACTTAATTTTCATTAGCAGAATTGCTTAACATTACGAGCTTTTTATGATGGAATTTCTCTGCATTGTTGCTTATGTAACAACATGTGTCGTAAATTCATGACATTTTCATACTCAAAAGCTTCTGTTCTTTCAGTCATTTTTCTTTCATTGTAATAATTTGAAATATATTGAACATTTTTAAACCACATCATTCCGCATAATGATACAAAAAAAGTACTGTTTTCTGGATTTAAAAATTAAGATTCATGCACTTAATTTAAATTACATAAAACATACAAACAATATACAAAAACATAACAGTATTTTAAAAATCATTCGTGCTTGAATCTGTGGCCTTATCAGTCTTATTCGAATAGTAAATCATTTTTTGGCTATTCAGATGTGATTGCACGATTATGGATAAGTAAGGACAGGCATCCATTATGAATTTTTCGAATCCCACTGTTGTTGTATTTGTGGTGTATATTATCGCCATGCTTGGCATCGGCTTATACGCCTATTTTTCCACCAAAAATCTTGATGATTATATTCTTGGAGGACGAAGTTTAGGTAGTTTTGTCACCGCTTTATCTGCTGGTGCATCCGATATGAGTGGTTGGTTACTCATGGGTTTGCCTGGTGCAATTTATTTGACAGGATTGTCAGAATCTTGGATTGCGATTGGCTTGATCATTGGTGCATGGCTCAACTGGTATCTGGTTGCAGGACGGTTACGTGTACATACTGAGGTTCAGAATAACGCCCTCACATTACCAGATTATTTCACAGGTCGTTTTGATGATCAGAAGAAGATCTTACGTGTTACGTCTGCACTCATTATCCTGATCTTTTTTGCGATCTATTGCGCTTCAGGTATGGTGGCAGGTGCGCGTTTATTTGAAACATTGTTCCATTTGCCGTATCAAACCGCTTTATGGTTAGGTGCATTTGCAACGATTGGTTATGTTTGTATTGGTGGTTTCTTGGCAATTAGCTGGACAGATACTTTCCAAGCAGGCTTAATGATTTTCGCGTTATTATTACTTCCAATCGTTACATACATGTCTTTAGGCATCGGTGTTGAAGAATTTACCGCCATCGTTGAAACTGCACGTCCACATGCTTATGATTTTGTTTCAAATCTGAGTATTGTTGGGATTCTTTCAGCAGCCGCTTGGGGCTTAGGCTACTTTGGTCAACCGCATATTTTAGTCCGTTTTATGGCGGCTGATTCAGTTAAGTCAATCCCTGCTGCTCGTCGTATTGGTATGACATGGATGATTTTATGTTTGGCGGGTGCTGTCGGTTCTGGTTTTATCGGCATTGCATATTTCCAACAACATCCTGAGCTTGCAGCAGTCGTGACTGCAAATCCTGAAACTGTGTTTATGGAACTCACCAAGATTTTATTCAATCCGTGGGTTGTAGGCGTGATCCTTGCCGCAATTTTATCTGCAGTTATGAGTACCTTGAGTTGCCAGTTACTGGTCTGTTCAAGTGCTTTGACCGAAGATTTGTACAAGGGCTTTATCCGTAAAAATGCATCACAAAACGAGTTAGTCTGGATTGGTCGTGCAATGGTACTTGCAGTTGCTATGCTCGCGCTTGCTTTAGCTCAAAACCCTGAGAGTAAAGTACTTGGCTTAGTTTCTTATGCTTGGGCTGGCTTTGGTGCTGCTTTTGGTCCATTGATTATTATGTCTTTGTTCTGGAAACGCATGACCCTAAACGGTGCTTTGATCGGTATGATCGTTGGCGCAGTTACGGTTATTGTGTGGAAAAACTTCTTCGGTGAGACAGGCGTATACGAAATTATTCCAGGCTTCATTTTTGCCTTGATCAGTATCGTTGTCGTAAGCTTACTTGGCAAGACCCCAAGTGCAGCAGTCACTAGCCGCTTCGAACAAGCAGATGAAATCTATACCAGAGAAATGAAATAATATTTCTGAGTAAAATTTAAGGGGCTTTCGAGCCCCTAATTTTTTACTTAAAATTTGGTTCGTGATTTAATTTTGATCTTCGAACTGTCTTTGACCACCTGCATGACTGGATAACTTCGCGTTTCTTTTACCCCTGGAAGTTGCCATAAAATTTGCCCCGCAATACGACGAAACTCTTCCATCCCTGCACTTCTCAATTTGATCAGGAAGTCAAATCCTCCACTCACCATATGACATTCGACAATTTCAGGATATTGCGTCACCGCATCAATGAAATCTTCAAGTACGTTTGGTGTAGTTTTATCTAAAAGCACCTCAACAAACACAAGAAAACTGGCATTCAGCTTATTTGGATTGAGTTTTGCCTCATATCCCAAGATAAATTCATCTTTGGTTAGCTTCTGAACACGTGCCATCACTGCTGTCGGTGAAAGATTCACTAACTCGGCGAGTTTACTGTTAGAAATTCTCCCATCTGTCTGAAGAATATCCAGAATTTTTAGATCAGTACGATCTAATGCATAAATAGGGCTATTCAACGGAATTTTCCTCTAAAAAATAGGTAAATTATAGTGAGTTACTCGGGTTTTATTCTGTAATCATAAATTATCTAAACCTCTCTACTCAATATATTTTAGAGATTGTTATTGGAATTTAGTATGAATACATTGGACACTCCCGCACAAATGGACACAGCTCACACAGACGGTTATATCACCGAATTTAAAGAAAAAAGTGAGTTTGACCAACGCATTAATACCGCTTGGCGACGTGCAGAGCCTGAAGCGGTAACAGAATTGGCTGAAGCAGCAAATATTTCTCTAGAGCTTGATCAAAAAATTTATGAATTGGCTTTTAGCCTTGCGCATAACTTACGTGAACGTAAAAGTTCGGCGGGTAAGGCTGGCATTGTGCAAGGTCTACTACAAGAGTTTTCACTTTCGTCTCAGGAAGGCGTTGCACTCATGTGTTTGGCAGAAGCATTGCTTCGTATTCCAGATACAGCAACACGCGATTTATTGATTCGCGACAAAATCAACCAAGGCAACTGGAAAGAGCATTTAGGGCAAAGTAACCTGATGTTTGTCAACGCTGCGGCTTGGGGTTTAATGCTTACTGGTAAGTTAATGGAAACACCTAAACAGACCAGTTTATCAAGTGTTTTGACTGGTCTTTTAGCGCGTAGTGGTCGTGGCATCATTCGTAAAGCAGTTGACGTTGCCATGCGCATGATGGGTGAGCAATTTGTAACTGGTGAAACGATCAACGAAGCACTTGAGCATGCAAAACCATTTGAGCACAAAGGTTTCCGCTACTCATATGATATGTTAGGTGAAGCGGCCCTGACTGAACACGATGCTGAGCGTTATTACAATGATTACACGCAAGCGATTCATGCCATTGGTAAAGCATCAAATAGTCGTGGTGTGTATGAAGGCCCTGGTATCTCGATCAAACTTTCTGCATTGCACCCACGTTACCAACGTGCGCAAATTGATCGTGTACATCATGAACTTTACAACAAAGTTTTTGCACTTGCATGTTTGGCAAAGCAATACGATATCGGCTTAAACATTGATGCTGAAGAATCAGAGCGTTTGGAAATTTCACTCGAGTTGCTTGAGCGTTTATGTTTCGAACCTAAACTTGCCAATTGGAAAGGCATTGGTTTCGTGATTCAGGCTTATCAAAAGCGTTGTTTCTTTGTCGTTGATTATATTATTGATCTTGCAAAACGCAGTAACAAACGCCTGATGATCCGTTTGGTAAAAGGTGCATATTGGGACAGCGAAATCAAGAAAGCGCAAATTGATGGCATGACTGACTACCCTGTGTTTACTCGTAAAGTTCACACGGATTTGTCATACATTGCTTGTGCAAAGAAACTTCTCGCTGCACCAGATCAAGTGTATCCGCAATTTGCAACGCATAATGCGCAATCACTTGCAACGATTTATACACTTGCTGACCCAAGCAAATACTACCCTGGTCAATACGAGTTCCAATGCTTACATGGTATGGGTGAGCCATTGTATGAGCAAGTTGTAGGCTCAAAAGAAGACCATAAACTTGGTGTGCCATGTCGTGTTTATGCGCCTGTCGGAAACCATGAAACGTTATTGGCTTACTTGGTTCGCCGTTTACTTGAAAATGGTGCAAACACATCATTCGTCAACCGTATTGCAGACAAGACACTAAAAGTTGAAGACCTAATTCAGTCTCCGATCAAAGATATTCAAACATCTGCAAAAGAGGAAGGTCAGCTTGGCTTAAAGCACCCTGCGATTCCACTTCCGCATGATCTTTATCCATTACGTCCAAACTCAAATGGTTTTGATCTAAACAATGATCAACCATTAGCAGATTTAGATGCAACAGCACAAAAACTGCATAGCCATATTTGGAAAAGTGCACCACTACTTGGTTTTGAATCAACAGTTCACGATCAAAGTAATGCGATTGCAATTACAAACCCTGCACAAAATAGCGAAGTTGTCGGTCACGTGAATGAAGCGACTAGTGCTGATGTACAACTGGCGTTAGAAGCTGCGGTACAAGCTCAACAAAGCTGGGCAGCAACAAATAAAATAGAACGCGCCGCTTGCTTAAAACGCGCTGCGGATTTGATGGAAGCACGTATTCAAGAATTGATGGTATTACTTTGCCGTGAAAGTGGTAAAACCTATGCCAATGCGATTGCAGAAGTTCGTGAAGCGGTAGACTTCTTACGTTACTATGCAACACAGATTGAGAATTTACCTGCAAATGCACAAGTAAAACCATTGGGTACCGTGCTTTGTATTAGCCCATGGAACTTCCCTCTTGCAATTTTCTCTGGTCAAATTGCAGCGGCATTAGTCAGTGGTAACTGTGTGATTGCAAAACCTGCTGAACAAACACCATTAATCGCATCGCAAGCCGTTCAAATGCTTTGGGAAGCTGGTGTGCCACACGGCGTTGTTCAACTGGTTCCGGGTCGTGGTGAAACTGTTGGCGCACAACTCAGCCAAGATGACCGTATCCAAGGCATCATGTTCACAGGTTCTACCGAAGTTGCAAAAATTTTGCAAAAGACGGTGGCAAAACGCTTGTCGCCAAATGGTCAACCAATCCCGTTAATCGCAGAGACAGGTGGTCAAAATGCGATGATCGTGGATTCTTCTGCACTCACGGAACAAGTTGTTCTCGATGTAGTCAGTTCTGCATTTGACAGTGCAGGTCAACGTTGTTCTGCGCTTCGTATCTTATGTGTACAAGAAGATAGCGCTGCAACTGTGATCAAAATGTTGAAAGGTGCAATGCAACAGTTGATCGTAGGCAATCCTGCGATCTTAAAAACTGACATTGGTCCTGTAATCGATACTGAAGCAAAACAAACCATCGACACACACATTCAAAAGATGAGATCTAAAGGCTACCCTGTTCATCAATTGATGTTTAATGATACTGCAAGCCAACAAGCACTTGCACAAGGGACATTTGTTCCGCCAACAGCGATTGAGTTACCGAATCTTGATGACTTAGAACGTGAGGTCTTTGGCCCTGTACTACATATCATTACCTATAAGTATGGTGAACTTGAGCAATTGATTGATCGTATCAATGCTAAAGGTTATGGCTTAACTATGGGTTTACATACACGTATTGATGAAACAATCAACACTGTGATTCAACGTGCCGAAGTTGGTAATTTATATATCAACCGCAACATCGTAGGTGCTGTTGTTGGTGTACAACCATTTGGTGGTGAAGGCTTATCAGGTACTGGTCCGAAAGCAGGTGGTCCACTGTATATGTATCGCTTGATGGAACATTGCTCAGATAAAGTTTTAGCAACACCATTTGCGGTTAAAACCGAAATCTCTCACTTTGATGCTGTATCCAATGTTGCTTATCAAAACCTATTGTCTTGGGCAAAACAAAAGATGCCTCAAGCCATTCCAATGATTCCAGCATTTGGTGTTGGCAAATTCTATGAGTTGCAAGGCCCTACAGGTGAAAGCAACCAATACATTATTTTACCTCGTCATCGTGTGCTTTCAATTGCAAATGATGAACGTGCTCAATTGCAACAACTCCTCGCAATTTTTGCGGTGGGTAGTTCTGCTGCGGTGTTAAAAGACAATATGTTCTTGGCAAAACATCAGAAATCTTTACCAAAAGATGTCTTAGCTGCAATCACCATCATTTCAAGTATTGAAAAAGATGCTTTTGATGCAGTTTTACATCATGGTTCTGTCGAGCAATTGACTGACCTGCAAACCAAAATCGCGAACCGTTCTGGAGCAATCGTGGGCATTACTCATCTCAAGACAGATGAGCAGATTCCTCTAGAACGTCTAGTCATTGAACGCGCTATTAGTGTAAATACTGCTGCTGCCGGCGGTAATGCGAGTTTAATGACTTTATCTGAAGACTAGTTTTATAGTCTTCAATCTCCCAGCCCGAATCATGTTCGCATGATTCGGGTTTTTATTTTTCAATATTATGTCTAAGTTTCAGATACTTATTCTCACTGCACTCATAATAAGTATCTATAAATTTATTGATCATGTTGAATTTTTTAAATTTTTCAGCCAAATCACTTACAAACGTTTCATCTGAAAAAATTAATTTTAATTGATCAAAATTATCAACCATAAACTTTTGATATTTCTTTTGAGACGCTATAAATTTACATATTGAATCAGCAAGCTTAAGTTCCTCTAAGAAAGTTAATTCTGTATTTTCATATCCCTAAAACACCTCAGTTACGATAATACTCTGATTGAGAGCTTCTGGGACATACTCAAAGATAAGGTGGCTCATCATCACATTTATGATGAGTATATTTAATTTACTAAGAGAAAGTCTCCCTTTTTATCAACACACATCATTCTTGATGATTATCACATCTATTATTTATTAACAGCCAAGCAAACTTAACATATCTAATTGTTTAATATAAGATATTAACTAATCCCTTATCATTAGATAACAAAACACTACATTCCTATCACTAAGTAGTAATAATCTCTCCAGTCATCTCCATACTTTCACCCTTAAATTTTGTTACATTTGCAGCCATTAAAAGAGGTCCTATCACTAGGAACATGGAGTCAAAATGAAAGCGAATATTTTCTTATTGGGCGCAATCTTAGCAAGTTCAACGTTAACAACAAGTGTTTACGCTGATAATGCTACACGTGTTGCGGCAACTTCTGCTCTAGGCAGTGTAGTTGGTACTGCGATTGGTAAAGAAATTGGTGGTAATAGTGGTGCGATGATTGGTTCTGCTGTTGGTGGTGCGGGTGGTGCAGCTGCAGCAAGTAGTAAACGTACCCGTACTGAAGCCGCAATTGGTGGTGGTTTAGGTGGCGTAGGTGGCTATACCGTTGGTAAAAATGTAGGCGGAACGACAGGTGGTTATATTGGTGCGGCTACAGGCGCAGCAGGTGGAGCTGCTTTAGGTCGCCAAGTCGGTCAAGACCGTGATTATGACAATTACCAATCGAAAAAGTACAAGAAAAAAAGAAAGCACCGTCATCACTAATTTTTTTAGAAAGCACCTACGGGTGCTTTTTTATGTTGAATAGAAATAGCTACAATCCCGAGTAAAATACTAGGTTGAATCCTGATTATTATATTTTTAGAATAATTCCTTATTTTTTATATGCCTTTTATTTGCATTATGAATACTGAATTACTCTCTCCTGCTGGCTCGCTTAAAAATATGCGTTATGCCTTTGCTTATGGTGCTGATGCCGTCTATGCAGGACAACCTCGTTACAGTCTACGTGTGCGCAATAATGAATTTGATCATGAAAACTTAAAAATCGGGATTGATGAAGCACATGCTTTAGGTAAAAAATTTTATGTCGTTGCCAATATTCAACCACATAACAGCAAACTTAAAAATTTTATTCGTGACATCGAGCCAATTATTGCAATGCAACCTGATGCATTAATTATGTCTGATCCTGGCTTAATTATGATGGTTCGTGAGCATTTTCCACAGATGCAGATTCATCTCTCTGTACAAGCAAATGCGATTAATTGGGCAACTGTAAAATTCTGGAAAGATTATGGTTTAAGCCGAGTCATTCTTTCTCGTGAACTCGCATTAGAAGAAATTGAAGAAATACAGAAGAATGTACCAGAAATTGAACTCGAAGTTTTTGTACACGGCGCATTATGCATGGCATATTCAGGTCGATGCCTACTTTCTGGGTATATGAATAAACGTGATGCCAATCAAGGTGCATGTACCAATGCCTGTCGTTGGGAATATAAAATTCACGAAGCACAAGAAGATACCAATGGCGATGTCATTCCTGTTCAGCAGATAGAAGAATCAAATCAATGCTGTTCTAATGGCGATAAAATGGATGCAATCCAAACAGCCTTAGTACAGCGTAATGATGAGGAAATGTTCGCAGCAGAAGAAGATGAACATGGTACTTATTTCATGAACTCAAAAGACTTACGTGCCATTCAACATGTTGATCGACTCACAAATATGGGCATTGCCTCACTTAAAATTGAGGGTCGTACAAAATCCTACTTTTATTGTGCAAGAACAGCGCAAATTTATCGCAAGGCAATCGATGATGCCTTATCTGGTCAACCGTTTGACCCAAGTTTAATGCATCAGCTAGAAGGTTTGGCAAATCGCGGTTATACCGAAGGCTTCTTACGCCGACATGTACATAGCGATTATCAAACTTATGAAGACGGCTCATCACATTTTGACTATCAGCAATTTTGTGGCGAAGTCATTGGGCGAAATGGAGATTACGTACGTATCGAAGTTAAAAACCGCTTTTTGATTGGTGACTCACTCGAACTCATGACACCCAAAGGTAATCTCACTTTCACTTTAACTGAAATGCGTGATCTAAAAGGTCATCCAATCGAGAATGCAAAAGGCTCAGGGCATATTGTAGAAATTCCACTGTCACAAGAGATCGACATTGAGTATGCACTTTTAATTCGTAATCTTCCGCATGCCAAAGTACAGTTACAAACTGGTACTCTCGCATATTCGGCAGATTAATATGGCGCTCTTGATTACAATGGCCTGTATCAATTGTGATATGTGCTTACCTGAATGTCCAAATCAAGCGATTTATGAAGGTGCAAAGGTTTACGAAATTGACCCTTTACGTTGTACCGAATGTATTGGGTTTTACGATGCCCCAACCTGTTTAGCCGTTTGCCCAATTGACTGTATTCAGCTTGATCCTCAACATACCGAAACTCAAGTGGAGCTCTTAGCAAAGTTTAATAGCTTAAAAATTATTTAGAAACAAAATTATAAGTATAAAAAAAGCGCCTTACGGCGCTTTTTTTATATACAAATTAGTTTGCATATACTGGGAATTTTGCACAAACAGTTGCAACTTTAGCTTTCACATCAGCGATAACTTGTTCATTACCTTTGCTATCAATAATGTCAGCAATCCAACCTGCTAGCTCACGTACTTCAGCTTCACCGAAACCACGAGTTGTCACAGCAGGCGTACCAATACGGATACCAGAAGTCACAAATGGCGAACGTGGATCATTAGGAACAGCATTTTTGTTTACTGTAATATGAGCAGCGCCCAACCATGCATCAGCATCTTTACCAGTAACATCTTCTTGCTTAATTAAAGACAATAAGAATAAATGGTTGTCTGTACCACCAGAAACAACGTCGTAACCACGAGCAAGAAACACTTCTGCCATTGCTTGTGCATTTTTAACAACTTGTTGTTGGTATTCTTTATATTCAGGAGCCATTGCTTCTTTAAAGCAGATTGCTTTAGCAGCAATCGCATGCATTAAAGGACCACCTTGGTTACCAGGGAAAACAGCTGATTGCAGCTTTTTCTCGATTTCTTCATTTGCTTTCGCAAGAATTAAACCAGAACGTGGACCACGAAGTGTCTTATGAGTCGTTGTTGTCGTTACGTCAGCAATTTGAACTGGGTTTGGATAAACACCAGCAGCAACTAAACCAGCAACATGCGCCATATCAACAAATAAGTAAGCACCTACTTGGTCGGCAATATCACGGAAACGTTGCCAATCAACAACACGGCTATACGCAGAGAAACCAGCAACGATCATGCGTGGCTTATGTTCTAAGGCTAAACGTTCAACTTCTTCGTAATCAATTTCGCCCGTTTCAGGGTTTAAACCGTACTGAACTGCGTTATACGTTTTACCAGAGAAGCTAACTTTAGCACCGTGAGTCAAGTGACCACCGTGAGCCAAACTCATACCTAGTACAGTATCGCCTGGGTTAAGAAGCGCTAGATAAACAGCAGAGTTTGCTTGTGAACCCGCATGTGGTTGTACGTTTGCATAATCTGCACCAAACAACTCTTTTGCACGGTCAATTGCAAGTTGCTCAACAACATCAACATATTCACAACCGCCATAATAGCGTTTGCCAGGATAGCCTTCTGCATATTTGTTTGTAAGTTTTGAGCCTTGTGCTTCCATTACAGCTGGTGAACAATAGTTTTCAGAAGCGATTAACTCAATATGTGCTTCTTGGCGATCGCCTTCTGAAACAATCGCTTGAGCTAATTCTGGATCAAATTCAGCAATAGAAATATTGGCAAACATTAGCGGGGGTCCTATAAATTAGGGCTTTTAAGCCGTGCTAAAGATTGGTGCGAATTATAGCATGAAGTTTACTGTTACAGAGATTGATATTTATTTAATTATTCGTGAATTTTGCTCATCTGCTATATCCGTTGCGCTTTTATCCAAAAGCACTCCATTATTTTTATACAACGCCAAGCCTTTCGCTGAGGCTTGCAAAGCCCAATCTCCAAAATATAGAAATTGGGCTACATCTCACTGCTTATTGTTTAACGATTTGGTTTGATGGCATAAGTACATTGACATCTTGAACAATATTGCCAATATTTGAAGAATAAGCAGTTGTGTGATCCCACTCTCCTACTCTGTAATTAGAACTTGGGATTGCAGTTCCAACAGATTGAGCTGAACTAACTAGAAAATCTGTAATTTGTTTAGGTACAGTTTGATCTAGAATACCTTGATAAATAATAATCGGTGTTGTTACCTTTTTCTGTAACGGCTGAGAACTGGTAGTTAAAAAGCTGTTAATGCTTGGGATAGACATAAAATTAGCCTTAGTACGAGGGTAGCCTTCTAATGTTTTATTTGCATTTAAATAAGCCCCCATTGCATTACCAAGGTTTTGACCTAGTGCTTGATAACATACAGAGTTTTGTGAAGAAGTCTCGGCTGTTGCTGCAATTAAATCAGTTGGGGAGTTAAATACATCAGTAAACTTTAAATTTGGATACTGATTTCGTAAACCCGCCGTAATTAATGCTGTAAATGTATCAAGAGGCGCTAAAATGTTGATTTTCTTGATCGGATCTGGTTCATTATTCGCTTGATTTTCCCCTCCAGCCAAAATTAAGGCAAGATTAGATGCAGGTGCCACGGCAACCGTACCTTTATAATCTAATTTTGCGCGGCTTGCATATTGCGCAGCACCAAGTACAGCTTGCCCACCTTGAGAATGCCCAACAGCAAGCCATTGCCCATTGGTCTTTTTATTTAAACTGGTTAAGTACGCACGTGTAGCGACAACGGCATCGGTAATTGAATACGCTTCACTTTTGACATTCAGGAATGGATGAGCGTCTTGCTCACTTGGTTCACCTAGTCCTTCATAATCAGGGGCAACAACGACATATCCAGAAGCTAACAGTGCTTTCAATAACACTTCATTGCCACCCAAACCTTGGCGACTTGGAGCACATTTATCCGCAACACCCGTTGTACCATGCGCCCAAACTACAATAGGCCAGCCATTTGTAGGTTGCATAACTGAAGCGGGCGGCGTAAATACAAGTGCTGTTGCAAACACTTCTTTATTATTAACACCTAACATCTTATAGGTCATGACAACACTATTAGATGAAGCAGCAGCATCAGCCATACCGTTTAATTCATAGTTTTTAGGAATCCCTACCACAGGATCCTTAATATTATTTTCAGGAATCTCAGGTTTTGGTACAAATACTGTAGATCCATTATCATCGCCACCACAAGCTGTCAAAAACAAAGTAGTGCTCAGCATTGCAACCGTTAATAGTTTAATTTTCATTTAGTTTTTCCTTAACTATTTTATTTTTGGTTTTATCCTTAGACTGAATTTATCTAAGGTCATTACATTCACAAGAATTACGCCTATTACGAAATTGTTTCAAGTATTTTTTTATATTCCTTTATTTTTGCATTTTATTTATCCAAGGTTTGACTAAATTCTTCAAAATCCAGCCTCTCTAACGATGATTAAACACAGCTGATCGTTAATTTCTTGTAAGATAATCAACCATCAAACTTATCCCTACGCTATTAGGATTCATGCTATGCAAGCCATTATCTTAGATACAGAAACCCATACTTTGAATGGTTTGCCAATTGAAATTGCCTATGCACCTATCCACATAGAAAATGGCAAGTTAAGTTTAGATAAAAAACAAATTTTTGATCAACTCTATCAAGTTGGACAGCCTATCTCTTATGCCGCGATGGCAGTCCATCATATTTTAGAATCAGATTTGATTGACCAACCCTTTTATAATGAATTTCAACTCCCTGAACAAACCACCTACATCATTGGTCATAATGTTGATTACGATATTACCGCGATCGAAAAGTGTGGTGTCGATACCTCAAAATTAAAACCGATTTGCACGTTAGCACTTGCTCGTCGTGTTTGGGAAAATGCCGAAGCACATAACATTTCAGCCTTAATCTATTTAATTTCTAAAGGTAGTGATAAGGCACGAGACATGCTTAAAGGTGCTCACCGAGCAGATGCAGACATTATTCTTACAGCCAATATCTTGATGCATATTATTCATCAATTGAATATTCAAAATATTGAACAACTTTATATTGCCTCTGAAGAAGCCCGCATTCCAAAAAGCATCACCTTTGGTAAACATAAAGGCACAGCCATCCAAGACCTTCCTGCTGACTATATTCAATGGCTATTACGTCAGGATGACCTCGATCTGTACTTGCGCAAAGCCTTAGAAACAAAATTAATGAAATAAATCGTTGCATTTAAGTATTCCATTATTTCAATCAAGATAATGATATTTAATAAATTGTTAACACTACTGTCATTTTTTAACCTTATCTTAATCTTTATTCCAAATCTTAATTGGGTGGAGATTAAGACATGTCTCATTTTTTTAAAACAGAACTTGGGCAAAATGCCTTACAACAACGCGATACAGCACTCACTGCACGTCAACGTCGTTTATTACTTTTAATTGACCATGAAGATTTTCAAGAGCTTGATCATGGTTACAGAGAAAGAATTGCACCAACTGAATTAGTACAACAACTGATTGATATGGGTTTATTAGCTCATCAACCATTAGAACCGATAGAAATCGAAGAAGTACAAGAAGTCATTCAACCTCCTGAAAGCAATGTATCACCTTCCATTGAAGTCTCTCCAGTTCCTGAAACTCCTATTGAAGTTGCCCCGACTCCATCTCCAAGTATTGAACCTGAAGTTATTGCGCTAGAAAAACTTCCTTTTGTCGAAATTCAACAAGTTATGATTCAAACGCTAACAACTTATTGTGGTTTGATGGCTCGACCTTTGATACAAAAGATACAGATGATCAAAAACTTGCAGCAATTAAAAGCGTGCCAAATGCAATGGATTACATTTTTACAAGAATCACGTATTCCTCGTGCACAACTCAATCAAACACTAAAATTAATTA
>Ga0075163_10004539_pt1 | contig 18621 bp, 11 predicted proteins | sample JI1023141ADNA_FD_71478 | JGI IMG/M metagenome (GOLD analysis project Ga0075163, IMG submission 71478) | Wastewater effluent complex algal communities from Wisconsin, to seasonally profile nutrient transformation and Carbon sequestration -... | ecosystem: Engineered > WWTP > Effluent > Algae...
TTGATGACGGACTTATTTCGCTGGAAGTCGTCGCGGTGCAGGGGCCGGAGATCCACACCCGAGCCATCACCGATGGCCCGCTGTCGGATCGCAAGGGATTGAACCGACTCGGTGGCGGGCTGTCACTGGGTGCCCTGACCGACAAGGATCGTGCCGATATCCGTACCGCCGCCGAACTCGGCGTCGACTTCATCGCGATCAGTTTCTGCCGCAGTGCCGAGGACATCGAAGAGGCGCGCAGTCTGGCGCGTGCGGCGGGCAGCAATGCACAGATGGTGGCCAAGATCGAACGCGCCGAGGCGATTGCCAACCTGCGCGAGATCGTCGACGCCAGCGAGGTCGTCATGGTGGCGCGCGGTGATCTGGGCGTCGAAATCGGCGATGCCGAATTGCCCGGCCTGCAGAAAACCATCATCCGCGAGGCCTTGGAACGCGGGCGCGTGGTCATCACCGCCACGCAGATGCTGCAGTCGATGGTCGACAACCCGATCCCGACCCGCGCGGAAGTGCTTGATGTCGCCAACTCGGTGATCGATGGCACCGACGCCGTGATGCTGTCGGCCGAATCCGCCTCCGGTGCCTGGCCGCAAAAAGCCGTCGAAGCCATGGCGCGCATCTGTCTGGGCGCCGAGCGCCAGTTCAAAACCGTCGCCGATTTTGGTTCGGCGCAGGAACACCTCGCGCATGTGGATCAGGCGATTGCGATGGGCGCGATGTTTCTGGCCGAACATATCAAGGTGCGCGCCATCATCGCCTTGACCGAGTCGGGCGGCACCGCACGTTATCTGTCGCGCTTCCGCAGTGCCGTGCCGATTTTCGGCATGTCTCGACATGTGGCCGCACGGCGACGCATGTCGATGATGCGCGACGTGCATCCGGTGGACTTCGACAGTGGTGACATGTCGCCACGCAACGCCGCCCGCGCCGCCGTCGAAAAGCTGTTCGGTCTGGGCTTGCTGGCAGTGGGTGATCGGGTGGTAATCACCGCAGGCGACCACATGCAGCAGCACGGCTCCACCAACACCCTGCGGCTGTTGCGTGTGGGCGAGGGTGGCGTGGCAGAAGGCTTGGGTGAGCTTTGAGGGCAGTTACCGCTAGCGATCTTGGCCCTGGTCATCGGCGAAGAGATCGATCTGCTTGAGCGGGGCGCGCCTCGGTTGCGATATCTTGCGTTGCCGACTGCCGTGCTTCTGCAGGACTGCCTCGCTGAGGGTGTGCAGCGCAGGCTGGGACTGTCGCCATGCGGTGAGGCGGCATCTTGCCTCCCGACCTGCCTGATCCGCGTCAAGAATCGGTTCGGGATAGTCGGTCCCCAGTCGCACGCCGAAGCGCAGCAACTGGGCGGCGGGCGCGCGCCACGGTGCGTGAATCCATGGCTCTGGCAGGTTGGCGAGCTCAGGTACCCATCGTCGGATGAAGTGAGCACCCGGGTCCTGATCGAAGGATTGCTTCAGCGGGTTGTAGATGCGCGGAATGTTGATGCCCGTTACGCCGCTCTGCATCTGACATTGTGGGTAGTGGATGCCAGGCTCGTAGTCGGTGAAATGTCGCGCCAGATGCAAAGCCGGCTGTCGCCAATGCAACCACAAGTGCCATGCGGCTACCGCCATCAGCATCGCGCGCATTCGGAAGTTGATCCAGCCGCTGTGCATCAGTGCGCGCATGCAGGCGTCGACAAAGGGCCAGCCCGTCGCGCCGCTTCGCCACGCATCGAACCGCTGCAGCGAGAAATCCGATTCGCGCATGCCATCGAACGCGGCGTTGACATTGCGGAACTCGATCGAAGGCTCTGTTTCGAGTTTCTGCATGAAGTGACAATGCCAATGCAGTCGGGACTCGTAACTGCGCAGCGCGCGTGGCCATGCACCACGCAACTCGGTGGGAAGTGAGACGGTCTCTGCCGCGCGATTGCGCGTTGCCTGCACGACTTCACGCAACGAGAGGGTGCCCCAAGCCAAATGGGTGGACACGCGTGAACAAGCGCCGCCTGCCGTCACGGGACTCGACATCTGGACGGTGTAGTGCTCCCCACGTTGGTAGAGGAACGTCTCCAGACAACGCAGTCCGGCATTGCGCCCAGCACGTTGCTGCGCGCCAGGAGTGGAGCGAGCGGCGAGCGTCGGCGGCGCATCGGGAATCGGGTCGGCGGGAATGCATGGGGCGCTCCGCACGTGCGAAATGACGTGCTGTGGCTTCGCCATCAGGCGTTCCCACTGGGCTGCCCAATGCTGCCGCTGCCGAAGCCCGCGAACAACGCCGAACTGACGCGATTGGTGCCACTCTATACCCTTGCCCCGGGCCCAGGCCGCGACGCGCAGATCGCGCTGAAATGTCCAATGGTTACCGGTTTCCGCATGCGAGTGCAGGGCGACGAAGCCGCATTCGCGGTGGAGTGTCTCCAGCACCTCGCAGATTTCGCCCTGGCGGATGCACAGGGGCAGTCCCAGCGCGTATAGCGACTGTCGCAATTCCTGCAACGCGCCGCGCGCGAACTGCCAATGCCGCCATGAGCTGTCGGGGAGCGACCAGAACGCTGGTTCGATCACGAACAAGGGCAGCACCCGTCCAGATTGCGCCGCCCGCCACAGAGGCCGGTGATCATGGGTGCGCAAGTCACGCTTGAACCAGACGAGGTGGATGGCGTCGGACATCCCTGCAGCGTGCGGCGTGGAATGCAGAGAGCGGGTGAAAGCCCGATGCACGTGTTCAGTGGTCGGTGTCGACTGAGCACGCCAAGAATCCGACAAGACCCTGCGTCGCTGTCCAAACTGGCGTTGCCGTCTCAATCTGGTGCGCGGTATGGCGCAAGTTGCGACTGAGGCAGACATTGAACTTGAGCTGGTCCATGTCCAGACTCGAGGTGTCATTCGCCTTGGAGGTCAGGGATGTCCACGCGCATTCGATCGATAGACCAGACCGGATTCATCACCTTGCTGGTCCTGTTGCTGGCGGCGTTGATCGTCGCCTTTCTGATTGCACAGGATCGCCTGACCTGGCTGCTCGAAGTGATGTGGGTTCTGCTCGCGATGCCTTTGCTGGTCGCCACGCGGGCGCGGTTTCCGTTGACGCGACTGCTGTATGTGCTGATCGGCATTCACTGTCTGATTCTGATCTACGGTGGTGCCTATACCTATGCGCTCACGCCGTTGGGTTTGTGGGTTCAGGACGTCTTTGATCTGGCGCGCAATCACTACGATCGCCTTGGTCATTTCGCACAGGGATTCATCCCCGCCATCCTGGCGCGCGAACTCTTGCTGCGCCTCACACCGCTGCACCGTGGCGGTTGGTTGTTCTATCTCGTGGTGTCGGTGTGTCTCGCCTTCAGCGCCTTCTTCGAGATGATCGAATGGTGGGCGGCGTTGATCTGGGGCGGTGACGCGGATGCCTTCCTCGCGACCCAGGGCGATGTCTGGGACACCCAATGGGACATGTTCCTCGCGCTGTGCGGTGCCATCACCGCGCAGCTTGCGCTGGCGCGTTGGCATGATCGCGAGTTGGGTGTCACGCATGACTGAGGCGACTGCGGTCGCCGCTTGACAGGGTTGTTTACGGGTGTAATCTGTGGCCAACGATTACACGAGTAAACGAAGATGCAGATCAGTGAAGCAGAGGCCATCGTGATGGACGTGCTGTGGGCGAGCAGCCCGCGCGCGGCAGAGGAGGTGGTGGCAGCGTTGTCCGGCCTGCAGGACTGGCAGGAAGCGACCATCAAGACCCTGCTCAATCGTCTGCTCAACAAGGGTGCGATTCAGGCCGAGCGTGATGGGCGACGTTACCTTTACTCGCCGGTGCTGCGTCGTGAGGACTACGTGCGCTCACAGAGTGAAGGCCTGCTGGACCGCTTGTTCGGTGGGCGATTGGCACCGCTGGTGGCGCAATTCAGCGAACAACGAGGCCTGAAGCGCGAAGACATCGCGGAGTTGCGCGAACTGCTGGATCGCCTGGAGGACGAGAGTCCAACGACCAGCGCAGGACAAGGCCGCACGAATCGAAAAGGAGCGCGCGATGAGCATTGATTCGCAGAACCTGCTGGAAAGCCTGCTGGCGCTGACCTTGACCATCGCGATGGTGATCGCCCTGCGTGGCGTTTGGCGAAGATGGTTTGGTGCGACGGCCAGTTACGCGTTGTGGATGCTGGTGCCGCTGGCTACGGCTGCGGTCTGGTTGCCTGCGAGTTCAATGCCAATCCAGCGCTTCCGCATCACCACCGGGCTGATGGAACACGTTGCCGCCGCCAGTCCGACGGTGTCGTCGAGCGCCGAGTGGACAGTGAGCCGAATCCTGTTGCTCGTGTGGATGTTGGGAATGCTCGCGTTTGCTTGGCGCTTATGGCATCAGCAGCGCGCATTTCGCCAGCGGCTTGGTGATCTGGTCGAATCTGGCGAGGACACCTGGCGCGCGCAGTCGTCGCGCGGACTCCCCGCAGTGGTGGGATTGCCTGGACGTATCGTCCTGCCCGCCGATTTCCATTCGCGCTATGACCCCGAGCAGCAGGCCCTGATGTTGGCGCACGAGCGCGTTCACCTGCAGCGCGGAGACTTGTGGGTGAACGGCCTGGTCGCGCTGATTCGCTGTCTCTGCTGGTTTCATCCATTAGTGCATCACGCTGCGCGCTTGCTGCGCTTCGATCAGGAACTGGCCTGTGATGCGCGCGTGTTGCAGACCCATCCTCGGCTGCGTCGTCGCTATGCCGAAACCCTGTTGCAGGCCGAGTGCATCGGCCATCCCGTGCCCCTCGGCTGCCACGCCTTCGGCACCAACCCATTCAAGGAGCGCATTGCCATGTTGACCCGACCGCTGCCATCTACCCCAAGACAACGATGGGCTAGTGCAGGCCTGCTGCTCCTCTCTATCCTGACCTCCGCCTTGGCATGGGCAGGCCAGGCACCTGAGGCGACGGACGACACCCGTGCCATCGTGGTGGATCTCGCCTTCGACTACGCCACCGTCAGCCTGCAAAGTGATGCGATTCTCAATCGAGGCGACGGCAGACCCAGGTTGATGACGCGACCCGGAGACGAATTTGCCATCGCCGTCGGTGAGGACGGGGAACAATGGAACGCCACGTTCAAGGCCGTAGAGGAATCGTCAGGCAGCTTTGGCATCACCGGCACCATTCGTTTCAACGATGATCTGGTCAGCGAGCCGCGCTTGCGGGTCGCCGAGGGCAAGACTTCGAGAGTCGATGTCACGACGAGTGATGGTCAGCATCGGTTTTCGATGGACATGAGCTTGGCCTGGGGAAATTTTCCCGCCCCGCCCTCACCTCCGACCCCTCCCGCACCACCCGGGACTCCCGTTGGCCCAGCGAGCCTCGCGCCACCTGCACCTCCAGCTCCACCCGAGGCACCCCCGGCCCCAGTGGGCCTCGCGCCTCCAGCACCACCAGCCGCTCCCGCACCGCCTCTGCCACCCCCGCCGTTGACGCGCGAAGTCAGCATTGTTCATGCGCCTGCACCGGCGTACCCGGCAACGGCGATGGCCGAAAAGCATGAAGGCCGGGTCATGTTGAAGCTGCTGGTGCGGGAAACCGGCAGGGCCGCAGAGGTGTCGGTTGAACAGAGTTCCGGCTACAGCGAGCTCGACGCCGCCGCCGTTGCTGCTGTCGAACAATGGCAGTTCAGCCCTGGCCAGCAGGGCAGTCGCCCGGTGGCATCGTGGATCATGGTGCCGGTGCAGTTCAGTCTCGACGACGAAGCAAACGCACCGGTCGCGGGCGCACCGGAGTCCTGAGCGGACATTGTCAACCGGACTTGCCTGCTGGCGTTGAGGACGGATTCGCAGACCCGCTGCCATCCACAGTATTGTCCTGCGAACTGGGGTGTGCCGCACCATACCGCTGTCCAAATCCTCAACGCCACAGGAATCCCACGAATGTCATGCCGATACTTGCTTGCCTTGTTCGCGATGGTCGCGACACCCGCAACGGCCAATGAAACGGTTCGGGCCCGCCAAGCCCTCAGCGGCCCGCAAGCCATTCGCAGCTACGACTTTCTCAACGGGACCTACGACAGTCCACTCGCCGACAAGCCGGTCAAGCTCAATGCGGGCACGGCAGCAACCGGCGTTTCGACCGTGTCGGCGCAGGTCGTATTCGGTGATCTGGACGGGGATGACAATGAAGAAGCGGTCGTCGTGTGGCAAGACGAAGGCGCGGTGGGCGGCAGCTCTGGTGGCACGGTCTATCGTCTGCTGGAAGGAGAACTGACATCGGTCTGGACGATTCCGCAAGCCTCGCGCATCGATGGCTGGTTGCAGAAGGCACTGATCGATGAAGGCGATCTGGTGTTGGCACGCGATCCGGAGCAATCACCCAACGCCCCCTATTGCGACGGCGTCATGCTCAGTCGTCTGTACTATGCCGAGAGCGAGTTTCGGGTTCGGCAAACGTATTGCGACGATGGCAGCGATCCCACCTCGCCGGTGCTGAAGGCGGCCATGCCTGAGGATGTACGCGCATTCGTCGAGCAACGCGAGGCCTGCGACCATTTCCGCGGCGAACCCGTGGAAGGCGAGGGTGAGGAAGCCTTGGCCCGGCTCGAATTCGTGCAACGGCAGATCTTCGAAAGCTGCAGCGGAACGGATGCCGAGTTGCAACGCTTACGACATGCCTACGCCGATGACCCGAGTCTCGCCAAGGCGTTGGCCGCGTTCGAGTATCCGATCGAAACGACGGGCAAGATGGATGGCGCGGATCGGGACATCGACCTCGCTGCCGAGCCGACCCTGCAGTCGGGTGTTTACGGTGCCCTGGTGCTCGGCGTCGATTCCGCCAATGGTCGCTTCAGCGGTGTCTATCAAGCCTCTGCTAAGCCCGAGTGCAGTCTGCGCCTGCACGGTTTGATGGATCGTTTGGACGAACCCCTGCGTCTGGCAGCGCAAGTCCTTCGCGATGCGCGCAAAGGCCCGGAAGAGAACATCGGTGTGGTCAGCGGTCGCCTGGTCGCAGGAGTCGATGTCAAAGGGAAACCCACGGCGTGGCTGCGCCTGGATCAGATTCCGCCCGGATGCGCAGAGTTGAACGCCTTGTCGGATGCACAAGCCGCGCCGCAGCCGCAAACCGTCCCAGGCGCGTGGATCAGCGTGCATTGGACGGTGGCGGAGCGTGCCTACTTCCACACCGAACCGCATGCCAGCACCGTGCGCAAGGCATACGTGGTGACCGGAGATACCTTGCGTGGCTATGCCGAAACGGCCGAGTTCATCGAACTGGAATACGTCGCCCCGAAAGGACGCGCGACCAGGGGCTGGATCAACTGGATGGACGTGATGCCGAGCCTGTGGTTGGGCGATGGCGCTGAGATGTAGAGGCTGCATCGTCACTGCTGACATCGCGCGGTGTCGTGGTCATCGCCGAAGGCGCTGCTGCTGTGCTCTGTTAGACTGCCAAGCCGCTCTTCTAAGCTCTCGGATCACCGATGTCCGGATTGAAAATTTCATTGGGTTGTGGCGGCGTCCGCCTCCCCGGCTGGACCCATGTGGATGGCGATCCGCAGTGGGAGCCGGACGTCACGGCAGACCTGTCGCAGCCACTGCCGTTTCCCGATCAGAGCGCCGCTTTTCTGCAATCCGAGGACTTCATCGGGCAATTGACGTTTCCCCAAGCTGAGGTCTTTTTCCGCGAGTGTTTCCGGGTTTTGCGTCCCGGCGGCGTGATGCGCTTGCTGACTCCAGATCTCGCGCTACTTGTGACGATGTACCAGCAGCGCGACTACCGGTTGCGCGAGTTCTGGGATGAGGGCGTCGGTATTCCTCTCCATACACGGACGCTGGGTGAGCTGGTCCACAAGGCGCTGACGTTCGCCCAGCAGCAATCGTTTTACGACGAAGAAACCTTGCGCGCGCTGCTTGAGCCGATCGGATTTCGGGTCAAACGCGTGACCTATCAGCAGAGCGCGCATCCAGAGCTGCGTGGCCTCGACCAACGCTCGCCAGCCGATGCGATCAGCCTCTACCTGGAGTGCACCCGACCGCATTCCTCCGGCATCTGAGGAACGTTTCGGGATGCGCAGCAAGCCCTATCGAAAATGGAAGCGCCAGTTGCGTGAACTGGTCGAGCTTTTCCTGTTGCCGGTGTTCGCAACCCTGTTGCCGTGGCGCTGGAGCCTGCGTCTGTTTCGATGGTTATCTCGCTGGCCTGGCTGGTACCGCGAGGAAATCGAGCTGTCGATGAACCATGTACGCGCCCTCGGCGTGGTCGATGACGTTGAGGCATTCGCACGGCGGTTGCGTTGGCGCCTGTTGGTGGAGCACATGGACTGCTATCTGGTGCCGATGCGGGGCCGACGATTCCTGCGCCGTTGGGTGCGTGCTCATGGCGATCCACTGCCTGAGAAGGGGCCAGTGCTGTTCATCGGAACGCATCATGGGTGTGGCTATTGGTTTCTGCCCTACGTGAAGTCGCTTGCACTGTGCCCCAATATCGTTGCCCCGCGTTTGGGTCCATTGCTGAGTCGTTCAAGCCTGCAAGGCAATCTCTACGTCCGCTTACGTCACAAGTTGATTGCCTACGCGGCGGGGCGCGCACTGGTCTACAAAGGCGGCAGCGCCGGCGAGGCGATCCGGCAGATGCTCAATGAGGGCGAAGTCTGTTTCGGTCTTTGCGACATGCCGACCAATCGCTCCGATGCGGTGCCAGTGAGCTTGTTGGGGATGCGCACCAAGTTGGCCCAGAACATGTTCGAGATCGGCGTTCAGACGGGCGCTCCCATCTACCTGTTTACCTCGGACACCGATCTGCAGACGGGTGTGCGCCATATCCACTTCCAGCGTGCGGACGGCGACAATCCAGACGCCATCGTTCGGCAATTTGCCAACCTGCTCAACTTGGCGATGTTGCGCGATCCGGCAGGCTGGCGCTTCTGGTCCATTGCGCCGTCGTTTTTTCCTGAGCGTTTCTGACCCATGCGTCTGGTCCTGACCTATCACGCCACCCGTTTGCAGCGCTTGACCCGTGAAGGCTGCGACCTGCTGTCACTGCATGCCGACCTCGACTGGTTGGCCGATCAGGGCATCGCCGTGCTGCCACTGGACGACCTGCTGGCGGATCCATCGATTGAAGGCGTCGCGATCACGCTTGACGATGGAACACGCATCGACGGCTGGCCCCACTTGCATCCGGCGATGGGTCTGCTGCCATCCATGCTGCAGATTCTGCAACACGCCAAACGGCGATTGCCGCGCCTGTGTGTCAGCAATTTCGTGATTGCCAGCCCACAAGCGCGCGATGTCCTGGCCACGCATCTGGTCGCTGAGCTGGGTCAATCATTGATGGATGCAGATTGGTGGTCGACTGCCCAGGCGAGCGGGCTGATGCAATTGGAAAACCATTCCTGGGATCACAACCATCCACTGTTGCCGTCCAGCGTGCAGCGCGAAAACAAACGAGGCAATTTCCTGGTGATCGACAGCGCCGAAGACGCCGAAGCGGAGATTGCGGTGGCGAGCGATGTCATCGGTCACGCACTGGGCCGTCGGCCTCGTTATTTCGCTTACCCGTTCGGTGACGTCAGTCCCTATCTGCGCGATATCTGGCTGCCCGATCGTGGCCCCGCCATCGGCTTGCATGCCGCCTTTTCGACTGAACCGCGCGCGATTCGCCGTGATGACGACCGATGGGCTTTGCCGCGTTTTGTGTGCGGTCGAGATTGGTGCACGGACGCTCAACTCGCGGCCATCATTGATCAGGCAAGGCGCCTTGGTGCGTAGAGCCGATCAGTGAGGGTTCCCCTTGTCCTCGTCAGCTCGAGGGCCAAGAGGATAAGGAAATCTGATTACCACACCGCGCCGCCCATCCACGTTGCGCTGAAGGTCTGGGCCTTGCCAGATCGGTAGAACTTCACTCGGCCGTGCTGGCTCGCTGCCGTCGCCTTCCAGGCGCCGATGTTCCGCTTCGAGTGCTTCTTCGATTTCCCAACTGTAGATCTTGCGCGGCGGCAGTGGATCGAGTTTGGCCCAAAGCAAGCCGCTCAGTACGCCGAATGCCGCGCCGCCGAGATGATACTCCCAGGACACGCCGGGTTCGCCTGGCAGTACCGTGAGCAGCATGCCGCCATACAGGAAAAAGGCGATGAATCCGGTGGCGACGGCAATACGGTCGCGACGAATCAGGCCAAGCGTGAGCAACAGGAACATCAGCCCATGATTGAGTCCGCTGGCACCGATGTGATTGCTGCCGCGCGCAAGCAACCAGACGGCAAGGCCGGAGCCCAGCCAGATCAGTGGCGTCGCCCGAATCGCCGCGCGCGGGAACGAACTGAACGCCAAGGTGCCGAGGATCAGCAATGGCAGGGTGTTGGAGACGAGGTGTTTGAACGAACCATGCAGCAATGGCGCAGTGAAAATGCCGAGCAAGCCCCAGGTCTCGCGTGGTCGGTTACCCAGGACGCCGAGGTCGATGTCAAAGCCGAGCTCAAACGCCTTCAGCCACCACAATAAAGCCACGAACAGGGCACTGATCAGCAATCCACGACGCAGCTTCCGGCGATCTTCTCGCGCCTGTGCGGCGGGGTCGGTGGGTGTGGCGAGTACGGGAATGTCCATTCGGCTTGAATGGGGGCATCCGACGACGACGCAAGGGCCGGATGTCAGGTCTCGGATGGGCTGCCCGGTTCGGGGTCATCGGACTTGGCCCGATGGCTCTGGAACAGTCGCGCCAGCTCGCGCTCGGCGCTGATACTGCTCTGCACGAGCGCGGCTTCATCGTCCCAGATCAGATGCTGTTCTCGCAGCAAGGCTTCGTCATGGTCGCGAAACAGCGAGATGCGTTCGTCGACGAGATGGCGATCCACACCAAGCGCGAGCATGACCGCGCGCGACAGCTCAAGGCCACCTGGGAAGTTCTCGCGGACGACGCCATCAACCGATAGATCCATGAGTCGGAAGGCATGCCGACGATTGCGCGCCCGCGCCAGCACACGGACATTCGGGAACAGTCGTTTCACCATGCGCGCGGTGCGCACGTTGACGTCAGGGTCATCGGTGGCCAGCACGAACACCTCGGCGCGCTCAATGTGCGCGGCACGCAGTAGGTCTGGTCGACTCGGATCGCCGAAGTACAGCTGTGCACCGAAACGACGCGCCAGAGCCAGCTGCTCGGGGTCGTTCTCCAGAGCAGTGAACGGAATGCCCTGTGCGCGCAACAATCGCGCCACGACCTGACCAACACGACCAAAGCCAGCGATGATGACCCGCGGCTGCTCTGTCGCCGCCAAGGCCGGCTCGTCCAAATGGGGGCTGACTGGCAGCGCGCGTGTTTGACTGCGGTCGATCCACATCAGTAGAAGCGGCGTCAGCGCCATGGAGACGCCGACCACCACCACCAGGACATCGCGCTGCGTCGCGCTGAGCAGTTGCACGCGCGAGGCTTCGGCAAACACGACGAAAGCGAACTCGCCGCCCATCGACAGCAGGCCAACGAGCTGCAGTCGACCGTCATGCGCCAAACCGGCGACGGCGCCGGTCACGTAAAGCACAGCTGCTTTCATGCTGAGCAGGAGAAGGATGCCAGCCAGTACGGTCCATGGCAGTGCGACGATGACATCCAGGTCGACATACATGCCGACCGACATGAAGAACAGGCCGAGCAACAGGCCCTTGAAAGGTTCGATATGCGATTCCAGCTCGTGGCGGAACTCGGATTCCGCCAGCAAGACACCGGCCAGGAATGCACCCAGGCCCATCGATAGCCCGACCGATTGCACCAGCCAGGCGGCACCCAGAACAACCAGCAGGGCGCTGGCGCTGAATACTTCGACGGACTGCGCCTTGGCGACAGCGCGAAACATCGGGCGCAAAAAAAAGCGCCCTCCAATGACGATCAGCCCGATGACCCCGATGGTCGCCAGCGCCCGCTGCACAAGCTCATCGCGCGGAGCGTCGGCCGCGCCACTGGCCAGCAGTGGAATGACGGCCAAAAGTGGAATGGCGATCAGGTCCTGGAACAGCAGGATCGCAAAGGCCTGACGTCCGTGGGCCGAGGTGATCTGCTTGCGCTCGGAAAGCAACTGCAGGCCGACGGCAGTCGACGACAGGGCCAAGCCCAGACTGACGATCAGGGTGCTGCGCCATTCGTCCAGCCAGAACAGTGCTGCCCCGGCCAACAAGGCAGTGGAGAGGATCACCTGCAATCCGCCGAATCCAAATACTTGACGGCGCATGACCCAGAGACGAGCGGGAGAAAGTTCGAGTCCGATGATGAACAGCAGCATCACCACGCCGAACTCGGACAGCGTGTGGGTGGCACCCGGGTCGGCGATCAGGGCCAGTACATCCGGTCCGATGACGACGCCAGCACACAGATAGCCCAGCACGCTGCCCAGACCGAAGCGCCTGAACAAGGGCACGGCGACGACCGCTGCGGCAAGCAGGATGAGGCTGTCGAGCAGGAGGTTTTCGAGCGGCGGTGGGTTGGTAACCATGGTCCAATTGTGCCGCAAGGCAATGGTGGGATTCAGCGAGGAACGGGTTGTCATTGGCATGACAGGTTTCCCCGGCATTCTGCGATTGGGACAAGTCGACGGATAGGTTCGTGTTGGTGGTGGGTATATCAGCGAATGCCGATGATGTATTCAAGGCGCGCTGCTAGACTGCCGGCGCCGAACGCGTCCGCTACGGGAAAGCGGACGCCGCGCGTCGACAGAATTCCGATGACACCGTGCTCCGGCGGCTGACAGCCGCTCGGTGCGAGTTTTCAAACTGCGGCAATGCAGGGGGCAGCATGCGTAATGGCTTGATCGGCAAAGTGGCGGGCGTGATGTGTCTGCTGCTGGCTGGGGCGTCCAATGCGGCGACTTACAGCGTCTACATCGATTCCGACAACGATGTGTCGACAGGCTGCGCTGTCAGTACGGCGGCGGGCAATGCCGCCGGAATGGACTGGCGTCTGACCGCAAACAGTTCCGACGAGCCGCCCGCAGTCAGCGGATTGACACTCGCCGAATGTGTCGGTGGCAGTTTCGGCGCCGGGACGGCGGCCGGTGGCGCCTACCCGATCGGGTTTGACCGCATCGCGGGCACGACCGACATCGTCGAATTGGCGTTTGCCCGCGAGCTGATCACGGGCGACGTCGCCACCGACTGGAACCTGTTCTTCGTCGCCGAAAGCAGCTTGCTGGGCGCGGTCGATGTCGCGGGTCCGGTGCTTGTTCCTGCATTGGGCAGGCCCTTGTTGCCCGATCCGGTTCCGCAGCCCGCCGTTATTCCCGGCACCACGACCTGGGGCTTGTTGCTGTTGGCGATGGCTGTTGGCTTGCTGACGGTTTGGGTTGCCCGTCGGCATCCCGGAATGCTGGTTTGGGTCCTTGTAATCGGCGGTAGTTCGATGCTCGGCATCGCTTGGGCGGCCAACTATCTGCTGGATGGGGAAATCGCGGATTGGGATGTGCCTGCCGTGCTCTCGGACACCTCCGGCGATCCCACGGCGGATGAGCCGCAAGTCGATCTGCTTGCCGGTTTCGCAGTGCGTGCGGGGAATCAGATCTTCTTCCGCATGGATGTGCGCGAAACCCGCTTGCCAGTGATCCTGCAGCCGCGCCTGGTGTCTTCGCTGGCAACACCGGAGAACACCGCGAACAGCACGGTGATTGGCTCCTTGCGCAACAGCACCAGTGGCTTGGCGGGTCTGTTGACCTTCAGCCTGCAGTCGCAGACCCCGAGCACTGGTTTTGCGGTGGCGAGCAATGGGGATGTGAGTGTTGCCGACAGCGCACAGCTCGATTTCGAGACGCGCCCCAGCTTCACCTTGCAGACCCGGGTCGGGCTGACCGGAGTACCGGCACTGAGCATTGCCCATCCGGTCACCGTGGCGCTGGGCGATGTCAACGAGGCACCGACGGTCAACGACCAGGCCTTCAGTGTGTTCGAGAATGATCCCAACGGCACCGTGCTGGGCAGCGTGGTCGCGACAGACCAGGACGCGGGGACGGCGGGGCAACTGAGCTATGCGGTGACAGGAGGCAGTGGTCAGGCCGCGTTTGCCGTCAATGCCAGCACGGGTCAGGTCAGCGTCAGCAATGCCGCCGCGTTCAATCTGGGTGGCTCGCCCTATACCTTGAATCTGACGGTCACCGATGGCGGTGCGCCGGGTCTGTCCGATACCGCTGTGCTGACCATCACAGTGCAGGATGTCAACAACGCGCCCAGTTTCACGGCGGGCCCAGCGGTCGTGGTCAATGAAGACACTCCCTACTCTGCGACGTGGGCGACCGCGATTGATGATGGCGATCCCGCTGCGCAGACTCTGACTTTCCAGATTTCCGCCAACACCAATCCGGCGCTGTTCCAGATCGCACCTGCACTCGGTGCCGACGGCACGCTGAGCTTCACGCCGACGGCCAATGCGAATGGCAGCGCCACGATGTCCGTCGTGCTGCGCGATAACGGCGGCACGGCAAACGGCGGTGTGGACACTTCCACAGCGCAGACCCTGAGTATCACGGTGACTCCGCAAAATGACGCCCCCGTGGTCGATCTGAACGGGCCCGCCGCTGGCGCTGGATTCTCAGCAAGCTTCACGGAAGGTGCGGGGTCGGTGGCGATTGTCGATGCAGCCGCGCTCACGGTTGTGGATATCGACTCGACACAACTGCAGCGCGCCGATGCCGTGCTGGCGAGCGTGCCGGATGGCGCGCAGGAGTCCTTGCTGGCGGATACCACCGGCACCGGGCTGGTGGCGACGTATACCTCGGGCACCGGGACGCTGAGCATCGTCGGCAACGCGACGTTGGCAGACTACCAAACCGTGCTGCGCCGTCTGCGCTATGACAATGCCTCCACCAATCCGACAACCATAGCGCGCAACGTGGTCATCAACGCGGTTGATCTGGAAGGTGCGATGAGTGCGCCGGTGACCAGCGTGGTCTCCGTTGCGGCGGTCAACACGCCACCCTCCTTCACAGCGGGCGGTAACGTCACCGTGTTGGAAGATGCGTCGGCCGTGAATCAGGCCTGGGCCACCGCCATTTCGGATGGCGATGGTGGTGGCCAGACGCTGAACTTCGAGATCGTCAGCAACAGCAATACCGCCCTGTTTGCTGCCGGTCCAGCGATCAATGCAAGCACGGGCAACCTCAGCTTCACGCCAGCGGCCAACGCCAATGGCAGCGCCTCGGTAGTGGTCCGGCTGCGTGACAATGGTGGCGGCAGTGATGCCAGCCCGACGGCCAGCTTCGACATCACACTCACCGCCGTGAACGACGCGCCGAGTGCCACCGTGCCAGCCAATGCGCCTGCTGCGCTGGAAAACAGCGGAGCGCAGACCATTGCCGGGTTTGTCACAGCGATATCCGCTGGTCCCGCAGACGAAGTGGGTCAGACCCTGACACCTACCACTGCCGTGCAATCGACCACCGGTACGCTCAGCTTTGCCGTGGCACCGTCGATCAACGCAACCAGCGGCACGCTGACCTATACACCGGCCGCCAACACGTCGGGCTCGGCGGTCGTGCGCTTGTCGCTGCAGGACAATGGCGGCACGGCCAACGGTGGCGTCGACACCTCGATCAACTACGACTTCACCATCACTGTGTCGGGCGTGAACTCAGCGCCGGTGTTCACGCCGGGCGCAGCCAGCGTCACGGTCAACGAAGACAGCGGTGCCTACGCTGCCGCTTGGGCCACGGGTATTGATGACGGCGATGCGGACGAAGTCCAGGTCGTCAACTTTGTTGTGCTGAGCAACAGCAATCCGGGCCTGTTCAGCAGCGCGCCCGCCATTGCCAGCAACGGTCAACTGAGCTTCACGCCGGTGGCGAACGTCAGTGGTGTGGCTAGCTTGAGTATCGCTCTGCGTGACAACGGCGGCACGGCGAATGGTGGAGACGACGAGAGTGATCCAGTGGCGTTGCAGATCAACGTGCAGTCGGTCAACGATGCGCCGAGCTTCGCGATCCCTGCGACCGCGCCCACAGTTCTCGAGAACACGGGTGCGCAGACGGTGAGTGGCTTTGCGACCGGCATGAGTGCGGGGCCGGCCGATGAGTCCGCGCAATCCCTTGACTTCGTCGAGAACGTCACCGCAACAACCGGCTCGCTGACATTTGCCGCGCTACCCAACATTGACCCACTTACTGGCGCATTGACCTACACCGCGACCGACAATACATCCGGTACCGCGACGGTTAGCGTCGTGTTGAGTGACAACGGCGGAACTGCGAATGGAGGCGCCGACACATCCGCCGCGCAGGTTTTCACCATCGACGTGCAGTTCGTGAACGATCCGCCGACCTTCGTTGGTGGCGGCAACGTTACCGTCGATGAAGATTCGGCGGCCTACGATGCCATCTGGGCGACATTGATTGACGACGGTGATAGCGGCGTGACTCAGGGCCTCAGCTTCCTCGTTCAAAGCAATGACAATCCGAGCCTGTTCAGTGTGGCCCCTGCCATCAATGCCACAACGGGGAATCTGAGCTTCAGTCTGGCCGCCAATGCCAATGGAACCGCCAACCTGACCGTTGCGTTGCAGGACGACGGTACGGGTGCCAACACCTCTGGGCAGGTGAGCTTCAGCATTATCGTCAATCCGGTAAACGATGCACCTTTGGTGACGCCACCGACCAACGTGGCGGTAACACGCCATATCGGTCGTAGCTTGGCCGCCGCCAGCGCGGAGGGATTATTGGCGAACGTCACCGACAGCGCCGATGGTGCCGGTGGCTCGCCATTTGCTGTCACCGCGCAGACTGCCGCCGCTACAACCAATGGTGGCCGCGTCACCGTGGCGAGTGATGGCGCATGGAGCTACGAGCCCCCCGCAGGCTCGACGACCACCGACAGCTTTGACTATGAAGTCTGCGACAGCGGTGTTCCCTTGCCCGCGGCCTGCACCACCGTCACCGCGACGATTGCACTGTCAGGTACTGTCGTCTGGTTCGTCGATGCCTCGGCGGCACCGGGTGGCGATGGCACCTTGGCCAAGCCCTTCCAGACCATTGCTGCCGCAGTGACGGCGGCTGCTGCCAATGGACGCATCTTCGTCGTCAGTGGCACCTACAGTGGCGGCATCACTTTGCTGGCCGGGCAGCAGTTGATTGGGCAAGGCGTGAGTGTGGCCAGTGCCACCAGTTTTGACGCGTTGTTCGGAATTTCGCCGCCTTCGGGTAGTGCAGCCCGTCCCGTCATCGGCGGCACGCGACCAATCCTTACGACAGCCGCTGGCGATGCGATCACGCTTGGCAACGGCGACACGGTCCGCGGACTTGAGATTGGCAACACGGCGGGTGTCGGCATCGTGGGCGCCAATTTTGGCACTCTGACGCTGGGTGACAATGTCATCAGTGGTACTGGTCAGGCACTGAGTCTCAGTACTGGCACGCTGGCTCAGGCATCCGCGGCAAATGCGTTCGATTCAATCACATCGACCAGCGGTAGCAACAACATTGTGTTGTCGACAGTTGGTGGAACGGCCAACTTTGGAACCGGCGCGCTGTCGGGCGCGACCGGTACGGCCTTCCAGTTCAGCACGGGGACGGCGACCCTCAACTACGCGGGCTCGATCAGCAAGACAAGCGCCGGTCGCTTGATCGATATCGACGGTGCGGGTGCTGCCAATTTGACCGTGAGTGGTGATCTGGCCTGTTCGGCGAGTTGCGGCAGCGGCGCGGGGAATCAGGGTCTGCGGGTCAATGGACGCACTGGCGGCGCGTACACGTTCAGTGGTGCCAACAAGACCTTCACCGGCACCAGCACCAACCCCGCATTGCAGTTCACCTCGAACACGGGTGCCACGATTGCCTTCAGCGCCGCCACAACGCTGGGCATGACCGGCAATGCTCTGGCAGGGACGGCCATCAGTGCGACGGGCGGTGGCACCTTGACCTTGAATGGAACCTTGGACATCACGACAGCCGGTGGGCGTGCCATGGTGATCTCGGGCATGACTCTGGGCGGGACGACAACAGGCACGTTCTTCACCAATGGTGCCTTGGGTGCAGGCGTGACGGTCATCGACATCCAGAGCAGCGCGACCTCAGGCACCTTTGTGCTGGGCTCGAACATGATCCTCGATCACGACGATGCCGGTGAGAGCGGCGGTGGCATCAATCTGGTCAATAACACCGGGACATGGTCGTTCCCGAGAGCCCCGCGTATCTCGACGACGGCCGTCACGGCGCTGCGCGCAAGCAATGCGGGAACGCTCACCTTTGGCGAGACCGTTCGCGGGCAGTTGGTCGCCTTTGGTGTACCGGCACTGGATGTACAGAACACCACCATTGGCGCAGCGGGCCTGAATGCAGAGCGTATCGACGCAGGCACCAGTGGCATCGGTATTGTGTTGAACAACACTGGTGTGTCGGGTGGCTTGACGGTGACCGGAACCGGGGCGACCGCCGGCTCGGGCGGCACCATTCAGAATGGCAGCACCGGCATCAGCCTCACCAATACGCGCAGCGTCTCGCTGTCGAACATGCAGTTGAATGGCTTCAGTGACTATGCAATTCGCGGCAGCGGCGTGGTGGGTTTCAGCCTGACGGGCACCACGGTCAGCGGCATCAATGGCGATGATGCGGGTGCCGACGAGGGGTCGATCCGCTTCACCGAATTGACCGGCGTGGCCTCGATCACCGGCTGCAACATCAGCGGTGCGGTCGAACACAATGTGCAGGTGGTGAACACGTCGGG
>Ga0075163_10004540_pt1 | contig 18620 bp, 12 predicted proteins | sample JI1023141ADNA_FD_71478 | JGI IMG/M metagenome (GOLD analysis project Ga0075163, IMG submission 71478) | Wastewater effluent complex algal communities from Wisconsin, to seasonally profile nutrient transformation and Carbon sequestration -... | ecosystem: Engineered > WWTP > Effluent > Algae...
CATCGATGATGACGTGCTCGCGCTCCCCGAAGTACTTCTTGGTGGGCGGCTCGAACCAGTAGAACCAGGGCTCGCCGTTGGGCGTTACCCAGTGCGCCTCGACCTTGGCCACGGTGGTGTCGGCGAACACACGATTCAGGTTCCCGTTCTCGGAGATGAGCCCGAAGCGACCGGTGAGCCGGTGGTGGCGCGCGCTGCTGAAGATGAGAATGGCGAGCCAGGGGATCGCCACCCGCAGGTACGACCGCCAGGCCTTCCGGGGAAAGAGCCGGCGCCGGTGCCGGAGCACGTAGAGCGCGCCCATGATGGCGAAGGTGAGGATGTACTGCGGGCGGATGGCGAAGAGGAGCGCCGAGGTGAGCCCAAGCCGCACGCCATAGCGCCGCGTCTCGGCGAAGCGCAGACAGAGCCAGGCGTTCCAGAAGAGGAGCGCCAGGAACGGCGTCTCCGACATGAAGAAGCCGACGCACCACACGATCGGCTGCCACACCGCGAACAGCAGGCCGAGCAGCCCCGGCCCCCAGGCGCTCTTGAAGAAGCGGGTGCAGAAGAGCACGAAGAAGTACGTGGGCGACGCGCAGAGGAGCGCCTGCACCACGCACACCAGGGTCTTGTTCTCGAAGCCGCACAGCCAGAACTCCGCGGCATACACGTAGTGCGCGCCGTACGGGTAGAATGCACGAATGCGCGGATACGCCGACGGCGCATGGGACATGAGGTCCTTCGCGCGCTCCACGTAGCCGCCCATGTCGGAGTAGATGGCGTCGTAGGGCGACTGCACCTTGAAGACCCAGTACAGGCGCACCACGATGGCCAGCACCAGGCAGAGCCAGGCGAGGACGCGAACCCGTCGCGATATGGCGCGTGGCATGGGGCGGAGGTTCTACCACGACGCCGGGCCATGGCATAAGGTCGTCGGTCGATGCTCTCCCCTCCCCTCGATGCCAGCCCGGAAGACGTTCGTGCGCTCCTCCTGCCGCTTCGCAACGACTTCTCGGTGGCGGTGGAGAGCCCCGGAAATGCCTTCGCGGTGGGCGCCATCATCCGCGTGGCCCACAGCTTTCTGGCTCGTGAAATCTTCGTCATCGGCGAGGCGCCCTTCTACGCCAAGGCCTCCATGGGCATGGAGAAGTACGAGACCGTGGTGACCGTACGCGACGTCGACGCGTTCCTCGACGCCACCCGGGGGCGCCCTCGCTACTGCTTCGAACGGGAGCACGCGCGACGCAGCGTGTACGCGGTGGAGTCGTTTCCGAAGAACGTGGTGCTGGTGTTCGGCAGCGAGCGCTTCGGCCTGACGGCGCGCCTCATGAATGCGGCCGACGACATCCTCGCCATCCCCCAGTATGGGGTGAACCAATCGTTCCCGGTGGCCATCGCCGCCGGCATCGCCATGAGCGAGTGGGCGCGGCGGCACTACGGCGCGTAGGCGGCCTCCGCCACATGAGCGCGTCGCAGCGGCCAGGTGTCTCTCCCGCTCGGTGCGGCCTCACCGGCCTCGCCCGCTACCATCCGTGCCGCCCACTCGCGGTAAAACGAGTCGCTATGCGGCGTACGCGGCACCTGAAAGCTCGATGATGGGTCGGTCATCGCCGGGGCGCATTCGAACACGAACCTGGCCCATTCTCGCGCTTCGATGACGGAAGCTGCGAGCAACCTCTCCGATTGTCTTCTGAACCATCGGGTCAGCCATGGCGGCCTTCCCCGCTCGCTGCGCTGTCACGAAGACATGCCTGGTGTGTCCTTTGAGGCGGGCAATGTCCTCGTCGGTGGGCAGCGGCTTCTTCCCTGAGGCGAACGGAGTTAGCACCGCGACGGCGTCCGCCGCCAGTAGCTGCGACCATTGGCCGACATGGTAAGCGTTCTCCGACCCATGGTGGGGGACCTTGAATGCATCGACCGGCTGGACAGGCTTTGCCGTGGTGGTCAGCACTGCTTCCCACCCTGTCCCGGGAGAGCCGTGCTCCAGATCAGAACCGAGAACAACTTGAGCAGACCCGACCCGGACGCACAGCACCAACGCCGTGTCGTTGGGCGTGGCACTAACAGCTGCACGCTTCGGCCGCCCCACCACCGGTAGCAAGTAAGCGATGTCGTGAAGCCCTCTCGTGAGCGTCGCTGAGGATGGGCTGAGCGCATAGACTTCGCATTCGCCGACTCCGGCGTTCGCCCCTCTTCGGTGCAATAGGGTGTCAGCCCGCAGCCACTCGGGTCCGACGCTAGTCGGCCGCATGCCTGACCGCCTACGCTGCAGGATCCGGAACGACTCCGCCAACTCGTCCACACCCGAGCCGACGCCTGCGAGCATGTTCATCTCGGTGCTCGCCGCAACCAACAGCTTGAACTCCTCACGCCGCAGGGCAGCGGAGCACGCGAACCTTGCGGCAGTGGCCGCCTCCAGCACGCGCGAGACCCCGCGAATGTGGTCGTCGTGCCAATGCGTCACAACCACGTGCTTAACCGCGGAAGCCACGTCCACGCCGAGCCGTTCCAAGTAGTCCAGGGCGACCGGCCGTCTGGTGGCGGGGTCGACGCACGAATCCACCACCATCCACTCGTTCTGCCCCAAGTGGACGACGACGCACTCGCCGACGCCCGGCCCGAAGACCGAGACCTCCAGATCGGAGGCCGCGGGCGGCAGGCTGCTCCACTGACTCATTCGTCGAAAAGGTCGTCGAGGCCGCGCGCGCGGGCCTGGGTTCGAGCGATGTCGTTCGCGCTCCAGGCCGGCAGCCGGCGAAGCCGCAGCGTCGAAACACGCTTCCTTTGCCCCGTGCGCGTCTGCTCATAGCCGATACTCCAGTAGAGGACGGCACCTGGTGCGAGCAGAGGCAAGTCGTCCTTGGCGACCTCGTCGATGTCGAGCACGACTTCCAGCTCAGGCTCATCTGGCCGTAGGAGGTCGCGCAAGACAACCCCTACGTCCTTCTTGTCGAGCGAGACAACGACCCCCTCCCATTGCTGACGGAGATCGAACGAGTAGTCCGTGGGGGTTTGCTCCGGCACGAGGACGGGTTGCATTCGGAGCGCAGGCGGCGCGGCAATAGCTGCAACGGCAGTAGTGGTGAACCCGCACGCCGGTTCGGTCGCGCTGCCTTGCTCGACTTGTGGTACTTCCGCTTCCACGTGCTGCATTGTCGGGAGCAGCACGTACGACGGCTCGGGCTTTGCGGCGCGATGTAGCCCCGCCCCCTCTCGCACTACGAGGTTCGGGTGGTTCGCGCTTAGCGTAGGAAGCGGCAGGTTCATGGCTCCTCCGGCACAGCCGCCAACAAGGCACCAGCATCTGCCATGGCTGCGAGCATCGTGTTGGTCCAGTCATCGCGAATGTGGTCCGTGAAGTAAGCGGTGGCCTCCAGTGGCTTCGTGGTCGCTGGCAGCTCGTAGTCATTGTTGATATCGATGAGCGCCGCGTGAGGAAAGCGCAGCGAAGGCTCGACCCGAAAAAAGCGGCGCCCAGGAAGCGCGTCGTTGCGCGCACCTTCCATCACGAGACTTCTCATTCCCGGTGACGCAAGCCCCGCGTGCCACGGCGCCTTCGGAGCAAGGAGGTGACCGAGCGCGTGCCAGTGAGCGTCGTCCACAAGGTCAAAGTGCATTGCCCGGTTGAGCCCCATGCGCTGGGTAGGTGTGTGGGCCAAAAGCCCGAAGATGCCAACCACGAGATCGCGGAGGGGTACGGCACAGGCCGGGTCGGACGTGGATGCGACGAACCGGTTGGCGGTGACTGATAGGTGCAGCCAGCCAGCCCGAAATTGCGCAATTTCAGGGTGAATAACTTCGATGGTTGCGCTGGATGCCTCGGACTCTCGAATGAGTCCCTTCGCCGCAAGCCACGCAGGTTGGAAGATCGCCGGGTTGAACTGCCCGATGAGAACGATCGAAACCTGGTCTTCCAAAACCCTGGGCGCCTTCATCAGGGCCTCATGCATAGCCTTTTTCTCGTCGCTCTGGCGACCTCCTTGCGGGCGCGCACTTTATTCATTCAATTTGTACAGTTACCCCCGTCAATTCCGCTCGCGAGCGGTCATGTGCCTCAGCGGCCGGGCGGAACGGCTGCGGCGTTGATGCCCGCCACGACGATGTCGACCACCGACTCCATGAGCGACGCCGGCACCGGCTCGCCCAGGCGCATGCGCCCGTGCACCGGCCCCATGATCATGTCGAGGAGCAGGTTGGAGTCCACGGTGGGAGCGAGCTCACCGCGGGCGACCGCGCGCTTGACCACCTCGCGGAACGCCTTGCGTCGGGCCCGGCGCAGCACCCGCACCAGCTCCGCCACCTCGGGGTTCTCGATCTCCGCCTGGACCATGCGGATGGCGGCGCGCCCCTCCGGCGTGCCACCCTTGGCGACGCCGCGCCGGAGCGTCTCCAGCAGGTCGCCACGGAGCGAGCCGGTGTCGACGTTGGCGTCGTCGGCGATGAGCGGGGCGTGGAGCATGGCGGCCACCAGGTCGGTTTTGGTGGGCCAGCGTCGGTAGATGGTGGTCTTCGCAACTGCAGCCCGAAGGGCCACTTCTTCCACGCGAAAGTTCGTGAATCCCGAGAGCGAGAGCTCCTCGGCCGCCGCCTTGAGCACGGACCGAACCACCCGTTCGCTGCGACCACCGGGCCTCGTGCCCACCGTCACCGCCGGGCGCTTCGTCACGCGTTCCATGTGCCCCGGAACTATCGCAACTCGAAGTTGCGTTTGCAAGGTCGGCGCGTTATTCCTGGCTAACGCAACCAACGGTTGCGTTAGTGCATCTACCGAGGCTCATGTCCGCCGCCCCCATTTCCGACGCAGCTGCTGCCGCCCCCTCTCCTGCTACGGCCCCCGAGGCCCCCGCCGCTTCGCGAGCAGGCAGCAGACGCAAGCTGGTCTTCGCCATCCTGGGGGCGGCCGGCGTGGCGTACGGCGCGTACTACTACGCGAGCCACCGCGGCATGGAGAGCACCGACGATGCCCAGGTGGACGCCGAGATCGTCGCGGTTCCGGCGCGCCTCGGCGGTCTGGTAGCCAAGGTGCACTTCGTCGACAACCAGGAAGTGAAGGCCGGGGCGCTGCTGGCCGAGATCGACGACGAGACGGCGAAGGCCAAGCTGGAGCAGGCCGAGGCGAACCTCCTGGCCGGCACCGCCACCGCCGAGGCCGCCGAGGCCGACGCCCGGGTGGTGGAGACCAACGCCAAGGGCAACAAGTCGGTGGCGCAAGCCTCGCTGCAGGGCGCCGCCAGCTCCGCCGCCGCCACCAAGGAGCAAATCGCCGAAGGCGAGGCCCAGGTGGCTTCGGCCACCGCCTCGCACCAGAAGGCCAAGACCGAGCTCGAGCGCACGCAGAAGCTGGTGGCCTCCGGGTCGATGCCGGCGTCGCAGCTGGAGCAAGCGCAAGCCACCTTCGACACCTCGGCGGCGGCCCTCGCGCAGTCGCAGGCGCACCTCGCCACGCTCCGCGCCGGCACCAGCCAGGCCTGGAGCCGCGTGCAGGAAGCGGATGCGCGGCTGCAGCAGTCGAGCAACGTCGATCTCCTGGGCGAGCAAGCCCGAGCCCGGGCACGTGCGGCGCGGGCCCAGGTCGGTACCCTGAAGGCCCTGCGCGACCTCGCCGCGCTCGATGTATCGTACACGAAGATTCTCGCCCCCCGCGACGGCGTGGTGTCGAAGAAGACCATCGGCGTCGGCCAGATGGTCACCGCCGGGCAGCCGGTGGCGCAGCTGGTGCCCACCCAGGACGTCTGGGTGACCGGCAACTTCAAGGAGACGCAGCTCGTGAAGATGCACGCCGGTCAAGCGGCGCACGTCGAGGTCGACGCCTTTCCCGGGGCCAAGGTCGAAGGGGAGCTCGAGAGCTTCTCCGGCGCCACCGGCGCGCGTTTCAGCCTGCTGCCGCCCGACAACGCCACCGGCAACTACACCAAGGTGGTGCAGCGCGTGCCGGTGAAGGTGCGGCTGAAGAAGCTTCCGGCCGGGGTTTCCCTGCGGCCGGGCATGAGCGTCGAGCTCACCATCGATACGCGGAACTGAGGCGGTCATGGCGGCCTCCGTCACCTCTCTCCCGGCCGCGGACGCGCCGCAGGCGGTCAACAAGTGGATGATCGCCATCGCGGTGGCGCTCGGAGCCCTGCTCGAGGTGGTGGACACCAGCATCGTCAACGTGGCGCTGAACGAGATGCAGAACTCGCTGGGCGCGACGCTGGCCCAGGTGAGCTGGGTGGTCTCCAGCTACGCGGTGGCCAACGTCATCATCCTCCCCCTCACCGCGTGGCTCGGCGATCGGTTCGGCAAGAAGCGCTACTTCATCTTCTCGCTCATCGCCTTCACCTTCGCGTCGGTGCTGTGCGGCGCCGCCACCTCGCTGCCGGTGCTCATCGTCGCCCGGGTGCTCCAGGGCCTGGGCGGCGGCGGCCTCATGGCCAAGGCGCAGTCGATCCTCTTCGAGACGTTTCCCAAGAAGGAGCAGCCGGCGGCGCAGGGCTTCTTCGGCGCCATCGTCATCGCCGGCCCGGCCATCGGCCCCACGCTGGGCGGCTACCTGGTGAGCAACGTCAACTGGCGATGGATCTTCTTCGTCAACGTGCCGGTGGGCATCGCCGCCTTCTTCATGTGCCTGGTCTACCTACCCGCCGATCCGCCGCAGACCAAGGTGCAGAAGCCCATCGATTGGCTGGCCATCGCCCTGCTCGCGGTGGGCCTCGGCAGCATGCAGACGTTCCTCGAGGAAGGGCAGTCCGAGGACTGGTTCGACTCCCCGTACATCGTGGCCTGCGCGGTAGCCACCGTGGTGGCGCTGGTGATCTTCGTGGAGCGGCAGCTCTCCTCGGACCGGCCGGTGGTGGACCTCCGCGTGCTGCGCCACCGTTCGCTCTGGGCCGGGAGCATTCTATCCATCACCGTGGGCATGGGCCTCTACGGCGCCCTCTTCGCCATCCCCATCTTCGCGCAATCGATCCTGCGCTTCAGCTCGCAAGACACGGGCATGCTGCTCTTGCCGGGCGCCCTCGCCTCGGCGGTGGCCATGCCCATCGCCGCCAAGCTCAATACCCGCTTCGATTCCCGAGCGCTCATCGTGGCCGGAGGCGTGACCATCATCTTCGCGCTCATGATGCTCACGCGGCTCACCACCCAGACCGGCACCGGCGATCTGTTCTGGCCGCTCATCATCCGCTCCTTCGGCACGGTGCTCATGTTCCTGCCGCTGAACATGGCGACCCTCGGACCCATACCCAAAAAAGACGTCGCCGCGGCCACGGGCTTCTTCAGCCTCACGCGTCAGGTGGGCGGGAGCATCGCCGTCGCGGTGCTGGCGACGCTGCTCTCGCGGCGCCAGACCTTCCACCACGCGGTGCTCGTCGAGAAGCTCGGCAGCGGCGATCCCCAGGTGCTCCAGCGGGTACAGATGCTCACCGCGGGGTTCGTCCAGCGCGGCTTCGACCCCGACAACGCGCACGCCAAGGCCATGGCGCTCCTCGAGCAGGGGGCGCAGGCGCAGGCCGCAGTGCTCTCGTTCGGCGATACCTTCTGGGCCACCGCCTTCCTGTTCATCGCCACTTTGCCGCTCGTGATGGTGCTCCGAAAGTCCGACAACAAGAACGTCGAGATGGGCCACTGATCGTGTCGCCCCTCGCCCCCAACGCGAGTGGCAGTATGGATGCGCTATCCTTCGTGTCCGCATCCCTCGGGCGCAAGGGCGACGCCGCCCGAAGCTTCAGCGACTTCGCCATCAACGGTAGGCCACTCCGCTCCATCCTCGGGCGCGACTTGATATCGGTCTTCGGCGCCTTGCCCCGCGAGGTCGAGCGCAGCTACGCGCGCCTTCTCTGGCCCAAGCCGCACACACCCTCGCGCGCGGTGCTCTACGTGTGCGCGCAGTGCGGCGATCTCGGCTGCGGCTACTTCGGGGTCGCGGTGCGGGTGGAGGACGACTGCGTGGTCTGGTCGGCCCCCGGTTGGAACACCCTCGCGGTATCCGACGACGACCTCGGCCCCTTCGACGGCCCCTGGCGCGACCTCTGGTTCGACCGCGTCGCCTACCGAAGCGCGCTGGCCTACTACCTGTAGCGGCCGGTGCAGGTCAGCGCAGCAAATAGCGACAGATGAGGTCGGACATCTCCCGAGCCCACACCCCGCTCTCGAGACCCGAGTGCGGATGCCGGAGGAGCTCCATGAGAAAGGAGCCGCGCACCAGGGTGGCGAGCATGTGCCCGGCGGCGGAGACGTCGGTCACGCGCAGGTGCGCTTGGTGACGCTCCATGAGGCTGGTGGCCACCGCGGTCGACATCTCGAGGAAGAGCCCGGAGGAATCGAGGGCGACTGGGTTCGGGAGCTCGAGGAGGAGCGCGCGGTTGAGCGGAGCTTCCGGCAACGTCGCTGCCACCAGCTGATCGAGCGCCGCACGCACCCGCGCCCGCGGCGATGCCTCGGCGGCGGTCATGGTCACCCGCGTGAGGGCGTGGCTGGTGCGCTCGAGGAACCCCTTCACCAGCTCGGCCATGAGCGCCTCCTTGGTGGGAAAGTAGGCGAGGAGCTCGGGCCGGCTCACTCCGGCCCGAAGGGCGATGCGGCTCATGGACGCTGCGGCGTGGCCGTCCTCCACCAACACCTGTCCGGCGGCCCGCAGCAGGAGCGTGCGCACCGCATCGGAACGAACCAGTCGGGGCGGCCGTCGAGACACCGGACGAACCTTGACCATACCCTTCTCACCGTAGCGGACCCGCCGACCCGTGCACGTCACCCAAGGGGGTGACACGGGCCACGTCCACGCCGCCCGAGCGGAGGGCCGCTCGCCGCGGGAGCGGAGCTTCAACCTCGCGCCCCGCGCGAGCGAAGCTTCAAGGCGCCACGAATTGTGCATCTTGCACGCAACGGCGTGGCCCGATTCTCGCTAGCATCGAGGTCAGGGTACGACCCCCTTCCAGAATCCCGCACATCCCGAGCGCCGCGTATGGGAGCCCCGTACGAGGGTGCCGAACGGTCACGCTCGACCTCCTCTGGCGGGGCAGAATGTCTCGATGGGGCGTTTTTGTCGTCCGATGCGAGAAAAACCTCAGTCATTTCAGCTGGATTGAAACTTGCTCCAGGCGGCTTCGCGCGTCCTTTGCGCGTGGAGGTTCATCGCCCGTGGCATTGGAAACGACCACCGTTGCTCGCACCAAGTCGTCCCGCAAGAAGAACGGGGCGCCCGCCCGCACCACGCCGTCTTCCGCAAGTGCGCGCGGAGGCGTGGACCCCGAACGACTGGACGAGCTGCTCAACGCGCTGCGCGCGCTGGAGGCCGGCGACTTCACGGTGCGCCTGAAGGTGCCGCGGGGTGGCACGCTGGGGGCCATCGCGAAGACCTTCAATGCCGTGGCGAGCCGCAACGAGGCGCTCACCCACGAGACGGTGCGCGTAGCGCGGGTCGTCGGACGCGAGGGCCGCATGGCCGAGCGCGTGGACCTCGGGCCCGAGGTTCCCGGCGACTGGGGCCGCAGCGCCTTCTCCATCAACGCCCTCATCGGCGATCTGGTGCAGCCCACCACCGAGGTCGCGCGCGTCATCAGCGCCGTGGCCGAGGGCGACCTCACCCAGAAGATGGCCCTCGAGATCGAGGGACAGCCGGTGAAGGGCGAGTTCCTGCGCATCGGCACCACCGTGAACTCCATGGTCGATCAGCTGAGCTCCTTCGCGGCCGAGGTCACCCGCGTGGCCAAGGACGTGGGCACCGAAGGAAAGCTAGGCGGACAGGCCGACGTGAAGGGCGTCTCCGGCATCTGGAAAGACCTCACCGACAACGTCAACCAGCTCGCCAACAACCTCACCGCCCAGGTGCGCGGCATCGCGCTCGTCACCACCGCCGTCGCCAACGGCGATCTCTCCAAGAAGATCACCGTCGACGCACAAGGCGAAGTGCTCGCCCTCAAGAACACCATCAACACGATGGTCGATCAGCTGAACTCCTTCGCCGCCGAGGTCACCCGCGTGGCCAAGGAAGTGGGCACCGAAGGAAAGCTCGGCGGACAGGCCGACGTGCAAGGGGTCTCCGGCATCTGGAAAGACCTCACCGACAACGTGAATTTCATGGCCACCAACCTGACGACGCAGGTGCGCGGCATCGTGAAGGTCGTCACCGCCGTCGCCAACGGCGATCTCTCACAGCGACTCAAGGTCGACGCCAAGGGCGAGGTCGCTGCGCTCGCCAACACCATCAACGACATGACCGACACCCTCGGCCTCTTCGCCGAGCAGGTGACGCGCGTCGCCAAGGAAGTGGGCACCGAAGGAAAGCTCGGCGGGCAGGCCGACGTGAAGGGCGTCTCGGGGGTCTGGAAGGACCTCACCGACAACGTGAACTTCATGGCCACCAACCTGACGACGCAGGTGCGCGGCATCGTGAAGGTCGTCACCGCCGTCGCCAACGGAGACCTTTCGCAGAAGCTGGTGGTCGACGCCAAAGGCGAGATCGCCGCGCTCGCGGAGACGCTCAACAGCATGACCAAGACCCTCGGCATCTTCGCCGAGCAGGTCACCAGCGTGGCCAAGACCGTGGGCGTGGAAGGCAAGCTCGGGGCCCAGGCCGAGGTGCCCGGGGTCGCAGGCACCTGGAAGGACCTCACCGACAACGTGAATCTCCTGGCCAACAACCTCACGGCGCAGGTGCGCAACATCGCCGAGGTGACCACCGCGGTGGCCAACGGCGATCTCTCGCGCAAGATCAGCGTCGACGCCAAGGGCGAGGTCAACGAGCTCAAGAACACCATCAACACCATGGTGGATCAGCTCCGCTCCTTCGCCGGCGAAGTGACCCGCGTGGCCAAGGAAGTGGGCACCGAAGGAAAGCTCGGCGGCCAAGCCGAGGTGCGCGGCGTCTCCGGCACCTGGAAGGACCTCACCGACAACGTGAACGTCCTCGCCGGAAACCTCACCGACCAGGTGCGAAACATCGCCAAGGTCACCACGGCCGTCGCCAACGGCGACCTCTCGCAGAAGATCACCGTCGACGTGCGCGGCGAGATCCTCGAGCTGAAGAACACCATCAACACCATGGTGGATCAGCTCCGCTCGTTCGCCTCCGAAGTCACCCGCGTGGCCAAGGAAGTGGGCACCGAAGGAAAGCTCGGTGGCCAGGCCCAGGTGTCGGGCGTCTCCGGCACCTGGAAGGACCTCACCGACAACGTGAACGTCCTCGCCGGAAACCTCACCGACCAGGTGCGAAACATCGCCAAGGTCACCACCGCCGTCGCCAACGGCGACCTCTCGCAGAAGATCACCGTCGAGGCGCGCGGCGAGATCCTCGAGCTCAAGAACACCATCAACACCATGGTGGATCAGCTCAACTCGTTCGCCGCCGAAGTGACCCGCGTGGCCAAGGAAGTGGGCACCGAGGGAAAGCTCGGCGGACAGGCCCAGGTCCGCGGCGTCTCGGGAACCTGGAAGGACCTCACCGACAACGTGAATTCCATGGCCTCGAACTTGACGGGCCAGGTGCGCAATATCGCGCTCGTCACCACCGCCGTGGCCAACGGTGATCTCTCCAAGAAGATCACCGTCGACGTCAAGGGCGAGATCCTCGAGCTCAAGAACACCATCAACACCATGGTGGACCAGCTCAACTCGTTCGCCTCCGAAGTGACCCGCGTCGCCAAGGAAGTAGGCACCGAAGGAAAGCTCGGCGGACAGGCCGAGGTGACCGGCGTCGCCGGAACCTGGAAGAACCTCACCGACAACGTGAATTTCATGGCCCGCAACCTCACCACCCAGGTGCGCGGCATCGTCAAGGTCGTGACCGCGGTCGCCGACGGCGATCTTTCGCAGAAGCTGGTGGTGGAGGCCAAGGGTGAGGTGGCGGCCCTCGCCGAGACCATCAACAACATGACCGGCACCCTCGGCGTCTTCGCCGAACAGGTGAGCACGGTGGCCCGCGAAGTGGGTATCGAGGGAAAGCTCGGCGGTCAAGCCAAGGTCCCCGGCGTCGCCGGCACCTGGAAGGACCTCACCGAGAACGTGAACTTCATGGCGTCCAACCTCACGACGCAGGTGCGCGGCATCGTCAAGGTGGTGACCGCCGTCGCCAACGGCGATCTCTCGCAGAAGCTGGTGGGCGTGGAGGCCAAGGGCGAGATCGCCGCGCTCGCCGACACCATCAACGATATGTGCGACACCCTGGGAACGTTCGCCGACCAGGTGAGCACGGTGGCCAGCGAAGTGGGCATCGAAGGGCAGCTGGGCGGACAGGCCAAGGTGCCGGGCGCCATGGGCACCTGGCGTCAGCTCACCGACAACGTGAATCAGCTGGCCGCAAACCTCACCAGCCAGGTGCGCGCCATCTCCGACGTGGCCACCGCCGTCACCAAGGGCGATCTCACGCGCTCCATCGACGTGCAGGCGTTGGGCGAGGTGGCCTCGCTCAAAGACAACATCAACCAGATGATCGTGAACCTGCGCGAGACCACGCAGAAGAACATGGAGCAGGACTGGCTGAAGACCAACCTTGCCCGCTTCTCGAGCATGATGCAGGGGCAGAAGGATCTGCAGGCGGTCTCCGACCTCATCATGTCGCAGCTCACGCCGCTGGTCTCGGCCCAGCTCGGCGCCTTCTTCCTCATGGAGAGCGAAGAGGGCACGCCAGTGCTCACGCTGACCAGCAGCTACGCCTACACCGAGCGCAAGAACGTCTCGACCCGCTTCAAGCTGCGCGAGGGCCTGGTGGGGCAGTGCGCCTACGAGCGCAAGGGCATCCTCATCGGTCGCGCCCCCACCGACTACATTCTCATTTCCTCGGGCCTGGGCGAGGCGCAGCCGGTGAACATCCTGGTGCTCCCGGTGCTCTTCGAGGGCGAGGTGAAGGCGGTCATCGAGCTGGCCTCGTTCCACACGTTCAGCCCCATCCACCAGCTGTTCTTGAACCAGCTCACCGAGAGCATCGGCGTGGTGCTCAACGTCATCACCGCCAACATGCGCACCGAGGAGCTGCTGCAGCAATCGCAGGGGCTCACCCAGGAGCTACAGAGCCAGTCGAAGGAGCTCACCACCCAGCAAGAGGAGCTCAAACGCTCCAACCTGGCGCTGGAGAAGCAGGCCCTCGAGCTGGAAGAGAAGGCACGGCAGCTGGCCAACCAGAACAGCAAGGTCGAGGAGAAGAACCGCGAAGTGGAGCACGCGCGCGTCGCGGTGGAGGAGAAGGCCACCCAGCTCGCGCTCATCTCCAAGTACAAGTCCGAGTTCCTGGCCAACATGTCGCACGAGCTGCGCACGCCGCTGAACAGCCTGCTCATCCTGGCCCGCCTGCTCTCGGAGAACCCGCAGGGGACGCTCACCGCCAAGCAGGTGGAGTATGCCAAGACCATCTACGGGTCGGGCGTGGATCTGCTGGCGCTCATCAACGAGATCCTCGACCTCTCCAAGGTCGAATCGGGGAAGATGCGCGTGAACGTCAGCGCGGTGGAGCTCTCCGACGTGGCCGACTTCGTGAAGCGGAACTTCCAGGCCTTGGCCGAGCAGAAGGGCCTCGATCTACGCGTCTCGGTGGACGACGAAGTGGCCTCGATGCAGACCGATGCCCAAAGGCTGCACCAGATCCTGAAGAACCTGCTCTCCAACGCCTTCAAGTTCACCGAGCATGGGAGCGTCGCGCTGCACATCGGGCGCCCCGCAGCCGGCACGCGCTTCTTGCTCGACGAGCTGGGCACCGGTCGGGTGGTCGCCTTTTCCGTGCAAGATACCGGCATCGGCATCGCCAAGGAGAAGCAGCGCATCATCTTCGAGGCCTTCCAGCAGGCCGACGGCACCACCAGCCGGCGCTACGGTGGCACCGGCCTCGGTCTCTCCATCAGCCGTGAGCTGGCCCGGCTCCTGGGCGGCGAGATCCAGGTGGAGAGCGAGCTCGATCAGGGCAGCTCGTTCATCCTCTACCTGCCGGAGACGCGCGTGTGGGAGGCCACCGACACCGAACGCGATGCCCCCATCGTGGACCGCACCTTCGCCGCCGGCCCCGACGACGGCACCCGCAAGGTGGCGCCCGGAACCCGGGTGCTGGTGGTCGACGACGACTTCCGCAACATCTTCGCCATGAGCAGCGTCCTCGAGGGACACGAGCTCTCGGTGGTGTACGCAGAGAACGGACGCGCGGCGCTCTCCACGCTGGAGAAGGAGGATATCGACGTGATCCTCATGGACGTCATGATGCCCGAGATGGACGGCTACGAGACCATTCGCGCCATCCGCGAGCACGAGAAGTGGAAGAAGCTCCCGATCATCGCCGTCACCGCCAAGGCGCTCGCCGAGGACCGGGAGAAGTGCATCGCCGCCGGCGCCTCCGACTACTTGCCGAAGCCGGTGGACGCCGACCGCCTGCTGCGCCTCATCGGCACATGGACGGCCTCTTGAGCACCGCTCGGGTCACCACCAACAAGATGCAAGCCATCCGCTCACTGCGCGAAGAGCCGCAGCCCGCGCGCATTCTCCTGGTCGACGATCACCCGCCCAACCTGGTGGCGCTGGAGGCCATCCTGGCGCCGCTGGGCCACCCGCTCCGTATGGCGACCTCCGGCGAAGAGGCGCTCCGCGAGCTCCTGGCAGAGGACTTCGCGCTGGTGCTCCTCGACGTACAGATGCCGGGCATGGACGGCCTGGAGACCGCGTCGATGATCCGCTCGCATGCCCGCATGCGCGCCATGCCCATCATCTTCATCACCGCCATCAGCGGCACCCGTGCCCGCATCTTCGACGGCTACGCGCACGGCGCCGTCGACTACATCGTCAAGCCCATCGAGCCCGAGGTCTTGCGGGCCAAGGTCGGAATCTTCGTAGAAATCCACGAGAAGAACGAGAAGATCAAGCTGCAAGGCCGGCTGCTCCGGGAGCAGCAGGTCGCCGCCCTCGAGCGCGAGAACGAGAACCGATACAAGAACCTCACCGACGCGGTGCCGCTTCCCATCTGGTCGGCCTCCGCCACCGGCGACGTGCAGACGTGCAACCGCGCCTGGGCCGAGTACTGCGGTTGCTCGGCCACCGCCCCCTACGGCTTCACCACGCCGCGGGTGGTGCACGAGGAAGACCTACCGCGCGCGCTCTCCGACTGGGAGCGTTCGGTGCAGTTCGGGGTGCCCTTCGAGATGGAGGTGCGCCTGCTCGAGGCAGCCACGCAGACCTATCGCTTCCACCTGGTGCGCGGCATTCCACAGCGGCACACCCCCGGTACCGTGAGCGGCTTCCTGGTGACCGCGACCGACATCGACGACAAGCGTCGTATCGAGGAAGAGAAGACCGCCATCCTCGAGCGCGAGCAGCGGGCCCGCGAGGCCGCGGAAGAAGCCAATCGTGCCAAGGACGAGTTCTTGGCTACCATTTCGCACGAGCTGCGCACGCCCCTCCACGCGATCCTCGGGTGGGCCGAGCTGCTCCGCCGCGGCTCACTCGACCCCCTGGCCCAGAACCGCGCCCTCGAGACCATCGAGCGCAATGCCCACGCCCAGGCCCGCCTCATCGGCGACTTGTTGGAGATTTCCCGCATCGAGTCGGGCAAGGTGCAGCTCGACCTGCGGCCCGCCGACTTGCCCCAGGTGATCCAAGGCGCCCTGGAGACGCTGCGGCCCTCCACCGCCGCCAAGGGTGTCGAGGTACGCTTCGAGACCGACGCCTTCCCGAGCCCCGTCGTGGTGGACGCGCAGCGGATGCAGCAGGTGGTCTGGAACCTCACCACCAACGCGGTGAAGTTCGGCGCCAAGCACCTCGACATCGCGCTCCGGCTCTCCGGCAGCACTGTCACCATCACCGTGAAGGACGACGGCCAGGGCATCGCGCCGGAGTTCTTGCCGCTGGTGTTCGAGCGATTCCAGCAGGCCGACAGCCGCACCACGCGCTACCACGGCGGGCTGGGGCTGGGCCTCTCCATCGTGCGTCACATCGTGACCATGCACGGTGGCAGTGTGCGTGTGGAGAGCCTGGGTGTGGGCCACGGCGCGACCTTCACCATCAGCCTGCCCGCCAGCCGCAGCGGCACGCACGCCATCGATCTCACGGAGAAGGCGTCGGGGGCCCTCAACCTGGGCGGCATCGACGTGCTGGTGGTCGACGACGAGGACGACGCACGGGAGCTCATGCTGGCCATTCTCGGCCGAAGCGGCGCGACGCTGCGGGCCGCAGGCTCGGTGGCCGAGGCCATGGATCTCATCGCCGAGCGCATGCCCGACATCGTCATCAGCGACGTCGGCATGCCGGGCGAGGACGGCTTCGAGCTGGCGAGGCGCCTGCGTGCCCTCTCGGCGGCCGGGGGAACGGCGCCACCGGCGGTGGCCCTCACCGCTTACGCGAGCAGCGTGGACCGGGCGCGCCTGCTCTCCGCGGGGTTTCTCGCACACCTGACGAAACCGCTGGTTTCGGCGCAGCTTTTCGCCACCATCGGGCGCCTCTTGCACCTCGGCAACTGACGCGCGAAGGCGTGGTACGGTATCGGGCGTGTGGCTCACGCTCCGCTGGTGGATGACCCTCGTCACGTGCTTGCTCCTCATGGGCGTGGGCATCTTCGTGGCCGTGGCCGGCGGCGAGGGCGAGCGCCCGACCGGCATCGGCGCTGCGCTCTTCTTCGGCTTCTGTAGCGCCACCTCCGGCTGGATGCTCCGCGCACGCCAACGGAACCTGGCGGCCGAGCGCGCCACCGACGTCCACGAGGTGGGGGCGACGCTCCACGTGCGCCTGACCCGCACCATCGTCCCGGCGGCGCTCCTACTGGCGGTGGCGGTGGGCTTCTTCTTCGTCTCGGGCCTTCCTTCGCGCACGCCCATTCGCATGCCCCTGCTGGTGGCCGGCTTCGGCGCGTTGTGCGCCGGGATGCTCATCGTCGCGCGGATGGTCACCGGACAGACCCGTGGATCGCTCACCATCGGCGAGCAAGGCCTCCGGGTCGAACAGGGGAGCGACAGCTACTTCGTCCCGTGGGAGGTGGTCGAGGGGATCCAGCGCTCGGAGCTCCTGGGTAGCCCGATCATCCTGCTCTCGCTCCGTTCCGCGAGCCGTGTCGTGGCGAGTCTGTCGGCCAGCTCCGGAGCCAGCGAAGAGGCGTCCGAAGAGGCGCGAGAGCGCTTCCAGAGCAAGCTGGAGCGCGCCAAGGAGGCGCTGGGGGCCGAGGTGCTGCTCGATCCAGGCCTCTACGGCACGACAGCTCCGCGCCTCGCGCGCACCATCGCCCGCGAGCTGGGGAAGCGGGCCGCCGAAAGCGCGTGAGGCCGCGAGCCGAGGATGGTAGTAGAGCGCCGTGATTCGGCCCTCGCTGCGACCCTGGGTTTGCCTGCTGGCCGGCGCTTTCGCAGCGCTGGGTACGCCGCCCGTGCGTTCGACGCTGGCTCCGCTCGCCGCGCAGATCGTGGTGGCCCTCATGCTGTTCGAGCCCGACGCGGAAGCCGATCGGCGATCCCGCGTTCCCGGCGCGCTGCGCGGCATGGTCTTCGGCGTCGGCGTGAACTTCGTCTCGCTCCGCTTCGTCCCCGACGTGGTCCACACCTTCACGTCGCTTCCGGCCTTCGCCGGCTACCTCGCGCTGCTCTTGCTGGCGCTGGGCCAGAGCCTGGCCTGGGCCGTCACCGGCGTCGTCACCCGTGCCCTCCATCGCCTGCGGGTGCCCTTCCCCCTCGCCTTCGCCTTCGCGGTGTTCGCCGGCACCTTCGTGCCCGCGGTGTTTCCCTGGACGATGGTCAGCGGCCTCTCGGCGCATCCACTTTTGGTGCAGACCGCAGACATCTTCGGCGAGCGCGGGGTGGCGGTCCTGTGGGCGCTCATCTGCGCCGGCCTGGTCGACGCGCTGGCGGGCAAACGCCCGGGGTCGCTGGTGCTGGCATTGGCCGCCTCGGCGTTCATGCTGCGGCACGGTCTGGTGGCGGGAGAAGCCGTAGATCGCGCGCGCGAGGCCTCGCCCCACGCCAAGATCGCCCTCGTGCAGCCGGGCACCGACGCCAAGGAGCGATGGAACGAAGATCTCCAAGCGCACATCGTGGAGCGGCTTCACCGGCTCACCCGCGAGGCCGAGGGCAAGGGAGCCCAGCTCACCATCTGGCCCGAAGCCGCCTACCCGTTCATGATCACCCACGGCGCCCGCAAAGACGAGCCGGGGCCGCGGGGCATCCTGGGCGACGGCGCCCATGGTCCGGTGGTCGCCGGGCTCATCCTCCGCGACATGGGCAACACCTACAACTCGGCGCTGCTGGACGACGCCGGCACGCTCTCGCAGCCCTACGACAAGATGCGCCTGCTGGCCTTCGGCGAGCAGGTTCCGCTCGCCGACCAGATTCCCTGGCTGCGCAAGACCTTCACCCGCGACATCGCGCTGGCGCCCGGAGAGCACAACGTCCTCCTGCGCCACGGCCGCTTCAGCCTGGGCGTGCTCAACTGCTTCGAAGACACGCTCACCGCTTCTGGCCGAGATGCGGCGCGGCAAGGCGAGCGCGACGTCGCCAACCTCCTGGTGAACGTCACCAACGACGCCTGGTTCTTCGGGAGCATCGAGCCCGATCTCCACGAGCAGCTGAGCGTGGTCCGCGCGGTGGAGACCCGCCTCGACTTCGTGCGCGCGGTCAACCGAGGGCCCCTCTCACTGGTGAGCGCGAGCGGCAAGCTGCTCGTCCGACAGAAGCTCGACGAGCCCAACGTGCTGCTCCTCGACGTGGCACTCTACG
>Ga0075163_10004543_pt1 | contig 18614 bp, 16 predicted proteins | sample JI1023141ADNA_FD_71478 | JGI IMG/M metagenome (GOLD analysis project Ga0075163, IMG submission 71478) | Wastewater effluent complex algal communities from Wisconsin, to seasonally profile nutrient transformation and Carbon sequestration -... | ecosystem: Engineered > WWTP > Effluent > Algae...
CAGCGTGAAGGCCTGCGCGGCCGGGCGCGTCTCGTGCTCTACGACCAGCGCAGCCACGGTCGCTCGGGCCGGGCCGACTTCGACTCGCACCACGTCGACCAGCTCGGCCGCGACCTCGGATCGGTCATCGACGCGGTGGCCCCCACCGGGCCCCTCCTGCTCATCGGGCACTCCATGGGCGGGATGACGATCATGGCGCTGGCCGAGCAGCGCCCTGAGCTGTTCGCCGACCGGGTGTACGGCGTCGGGCTCATCGCGACGACGGCCGGCGGGATCTCGAGCGGGCTGCTCGGGCTTCCGCCCGTGCTGGGCACGGTCTTCCAGCGGCTCGCCCCTCCCATCGCCGCCGCGGTGGCGCGACGCAAGTCGCTGGTCGAGCGGAGCCGGTGGAGCGACAGCGACCTGGGCCTGCTGCTGACCCGCCTGTACTCGTTCGGGTCCATGACCCCCGACCAGGCCGGGCGCTTCGTCGCCGGAATGGTCTCTGCGACCCCCATCGACGTGGTGGCCGAGTTCCTTCCGGCCCTGCAGGAGCACGACAAGCGCGGCGCCCTGCCGATCCTCCAGTCGGTGGAGCTCCTCGTGGTCGTCGGGTCCTCCGACCGACTGACGCCGCGAGAGCAGAGCGAGGAGATCGTGCGGCAGGTCCCCGGCGCCGAGTACGTGGTCATCGAGGATGCCGGGCACATGGTCACCATCGAGAAGCACGAGGAGGTCAACGCGCTGCTCATCGCGCTGCTCGACCGCGTGCGGCGCGACGTCGAGGACGACCCGTCAGCCCGGATCGCGTGACCATGCCCGTCACGTTCGCCGTCCCCACCGCCGAGGACATGCATGTCCTCGGCGCCCGGCTCGGCTCCGCATGCGAGGGCGGCGACGTCATCATCCTGAGCGGCGACCTCGGCGCCGGCAAGACCACGATCGCCCAGGGCATCGGCCGGGGGCTCGGCATCGACGAGCGGGTGACCAGCCCGACGTTCGTCATCGCCCGCGTGCATCCCAACCCCGGCGACCGGCCCGACCTCGTGCACGTGGACGCCTACCGCCTCGGCTCGCGTGCCGAGGTGGACGACCTCGACCTCGCCTCCGACCTCGACCGCAGTGTCGTCGTCGTCGAGTGGGGCGAGGGACTCCTGGAGGGACTGTCGGCATCCCGCGTCATGGTCCGGATCCTCCGATCGGAGGACGAGGCCGACGAGGCCCGCACCGTCGAGATCACCTGCCCGGACGACCGGTGGTCCCGCGTCGTCGCCGCGATTCCCGGCGGCTCGCCGTGATCCTCGCGCTCGACACCTCGAGTCCGCTCACCTCGGTCAGCGTCACGGATGCCGGCACGACGCTGGTCGAGCTGTCCCACCTCGACGCGCGCCGGCACGCCGAGGTCCTCGCGCCGCTGCTGCAGGAGGCCCTGGCCGCACCCGGCGTGCAGCGCTCGTCGATCGACACCATCGCCTGCGGTGTCGGACCCGGTCCGTACACCGGACTCCGCGTCGGCATCGCCACGGCCCTCGCCCTGGGCGCCGCCTGGGAGGTTCCCGTGGTGGGGCTGTGCTCGCTCGACGCGATCGCTGCGGCGGCGTGCGCCGACGGCCCGACGCAGGGCTTCGGCGTCGCCGGCGATGCCCGCCGGCACGAGGTCTACTGGGCCTGGTACGAGTCCGACGGCGCCCGCACCGACGGACCGCTCGTCACCCTGCCCGCCGCCATCGACCCCGCCCGCCGCAGCGGGCGCTGGCTCGGCGAGGGGGCCGTCGTGCACCGTGACCAGTTCGGCGAGGTCGCGGAGGACCTGGACGGCGCCCTCCTCCACCCGCACGCGTCGTGGATCGGGCGTCGCGTGCAGGCACTGCTGGGGTCCGGTGAGGTCGCGGCGCCGGTGGAGGCGCTGCTGTCGGCGCACGGAGACGACGGTGCGGGGACGTCGGCCGCTCTCCGAGGACGGGCGCTGCTGCTGCCGCGCCCGCTCTATCTGCGGCGACCCGACGCCGTCCCGGCGAGGACGCCATGACATCCGGACCGCCCGTGACCGTGGCCCCCCTGCGATGGTGGCACGTCGCCGAGGTCGCCGCGCTGGAGCGACGGCTGTTCCCCGACGACGCCTGGTCCGCCGAGCAGTTCTGGCAGGAGCTCGCCCAGCCGACGCGCTCCTACCTCGTCGCGTCCGTCGACGACGCCGTCGCGGGGTATGCGGGCATCTTCGTCATGCCTCCGGACAGCGACCTCCAGACGATCGCCGTGCAGCCGGAGCGGCACGGGGCGGGGCTGGCGACGGCGATGCTCCGCGCCCTGATCGCCGAGGCGCGGCAGGCCGGCTGCACGCACATGCTCCTCGAGGTCCGGGCCGACAACGACCGGGCCATCGCCCTGTACGCGCGCTTCGGGTTCTCGCGGATCAGCACCCGCCGCCGCTACTACCCCGACGGGGCCGACGCGGACATCATGCGGCTGGACCTGGCCTCGGCCGACGGGGAGGCGCCATGAGCACGGACGCGCCCCTGGTGCTGGGGATCGAGACGTCGTGCGACGAGACCGGCATCGGGATCGTGCGGGGCAGCACTCTGCTGGCCAACGAGATCGCCTCGAGCGTCGAGGAGCACGCACGGTTCGGCGGCGTGGTCCCCGAGGTGGCCAGCCGGGCGCACCTCGACGCCATGGAGCCGGCGCTCGCCCGCGCGTGCGCGAGCGCGGGCGTGACGCTGCGCGACATCGACGCCGTGGCCGTCACCGCTGGCCCGGGCCTCGTGGGCGCGCTCCTCGTGGGCGTGGCGACGGCCAAGGCCCTCGGCGTCGCCCTCGACGTCCCGGTCTACGGCGTGAACCACCTCGTGGGCCACGTCGTCGTCGACGAGCTGCAGCACGGCCCGCTGCCCGACCCCGTCATCGGCCTGCTGGTGTCGGGCGGCCACTCGTCGCTGCTCCTGGTGACGGACGACGCCTCAACGATCGACCCGCTCGGCCAGACGCTCGATGACGCCGCCGGCGAGGCGTTCGACAAGGTCGCGCGGCTCCTCGGTCTGCCCTTCCCGGGGGGCCCCTGGATCGACCGGGTGGCCGTGGACGGCGACCCGTCGGCGATCGCCTTCCCCCGGGGCCTGACGACGTCGGGCGATCTCGAGCGGCACCCGTACGACTTCTCGTTCTCGGGCCTGAAGACGGCTGTGGCGCGCTGGGTGCGCGCCCGCGAGGCGGCGGGGGAGCCGGTGCCGGTCGCCGACGTCGCTGCCTCGTGCCAGGAGGCGATCGCCGACGTGCTGACCGCCAAGACGGTGTCGGCCTGCCGCGCCCTGGGCGTGCGGCACGTGGTGCTCGGCGGCGGCGTGGCCGCCAACTCCCGGCTGCGGGCGATGGCCGAGGAGCGCTGCGCGGCCGCCGGGGTGACGCTGCGGGTACCCCGGCCGGGCCTGTGCACGGACAACGGCGCGATGGTCGCGGCGCTCGGCGCGCGCCTGCTCTCGGCCGGCGTCCCGGCCTCGGACCTCGAGTTCGCGACCACGTCGAACCTGGCGGTCACCCGCACCTCCTGGTAGGCGCGATCGGCCTCCGGTCACCGTGACGGTCGGGGTAGAGTCACTCTCGCAACTTCCGCCGCACCGGCCCCAGTGGTCGGCTTCCCTTGGGCGAGGAGGCTTCATGGGCGTGTTCCGCGTGCGCGGCGTCGTCGTCGCGACCGGCGTGCCGGCGGCCTTCGCCCTGCTCGCCGGGGTCCTCGCCTTCGGGTCCACGGGAGCGCGCGCGACTTCGGCCGAGGACGCGCGCCCGTCGGTGCCGGCCAGCGGCTCGCCGTCGACGCCGGACGCAGGCCCGGTGAACGCGGGCACGGGGGTTGGGGCGCCCTGGGGCGTGTCGCGCCCGCTGGTCCGCAGCTCGATGCCGCCGCTGCCGGAGACCTTCCGGATTCGCACGGACGACCCGGTGGTGTTCATCACCATCGACGACGGCGTCACCAAGGACCGACGCGGACTGGCCCTCGTCGAGGCGCGCCGGCTGCCGGTGACCGCCTTCCTCACCACGTGGACCATCAAGGACTCGGCGCGCTACTTCGAGCGGATCACCGCCTGGGGGAGCATCCAGAACCACTCGGCCACCCACGCCAGCATGGCGCGCTCGAGCACCGACCTCGAGCATGAGATCTGCTACTCGCAGCGCATGCTCGGGCGGTCCTTCGGCTCCGTGCCGTGGCTCATGCGCCCTCCCTACGGCCTCGGGCCGTCGCGCATGGAGGTGCAGGTCACCGCGGACCGCTGCGGGATCAGCGACCTGGTGATGTGGAACGCGGTGATCGAGGACGGTCGCCTGTCGCGCGCCGGCGGCCGCCTGCGGCCGGGCGACATCGTGCTCCTGCACTTCACCCCCCACCTGGCGAAGGACCTGAGGGCGGCGCTCCGGGCGGCCCGCTCGGCCGGACTGCAGCCCGCCGACCTCGCGGCCTACCTGCCTCGTCCCGTCGCGGCCGCGTCCTGATGCGGATACGGGCATGAGCCCCGGCGTGGGCTCGGAGTGGGAGCGTCTCTTCGGCGTCGGGCCGGTGGTCGTTGACGGCGGCCTGTCGACGCAGCTCGAGAAGCACGGACAGGACGTCTCCGGACTGCTGTGGACCGGACGCGTCCTGCTCGATGACCCGCAGGCCGTCACGCGCGCGCACGCCGACTTCGTGGCCGCCGGAGCGGACGTCGTGATCTCCGCCAGCTACCAGGTGTCTCGCCGCGGCTTCGTCGCCGCGGGCATGAGCGGAACGGATGCCGACGCGGCCCTCCTGGCGAGCATCGACGCGGCCCGCGCCGCGTGCGCGACCGGGGATGCTCGCGTGGCGGCCAGCGTCGGCCCCTACGGCGCGATCCTGCACGACGGGTCGGAGTACCGAGGCGGCTACGGCCTCACCCACCAGCAGCTCGCCGACTTCCATCGCGAGCGGCTCGAGGTCCTGGCCTCCGGGGCACCCGACCTGCTCGCCGTCGAGACGATCCCGGACGTCGTCGAGGCGCAGGCCCTGGTCGACGTGCTCGGGGACTTCCCGGACGTCCCCGCGTGGATGACGTTCTCCGCCGCCGATGGGGGCCGGGTGTGCGCCGGGCAGTCGATCGAGGAGGCCGTCCTCGTGGCCGCCAGCGCGCCGAGCATCGTGGCGGTCGGCGTCAACTGCACGGACCCCCGGCATGTCACCGAGCTGGTGACGCGCATCCGCGCGACGGTCGCACTGCCCGTGATCGTCTATCCCAACGCCGGCGGCCAGTGGGACGCGGGCACAGGGGAGTGGACGGGCACGTCGGACGGGGACTCGGCCTTCCCGTCGGCCGTGGTGGAGCAGTGGCGGGCCGCCGGCGCGACGGCGGTCGGAGGCTGCTGCGGCACGGACGACCGCATGATCACCCAGCTCGCGAGGCAGTGGGCTCGCACAGGACCCTGACGGTGCGGCCCGCGTGGCGGGTCACCACGAGCACGTGGTCGGCGCCTTCGGGGCGCCCGAGCTCGCGCAGGATGGTCCGCGGTGCTGTCGGGACGTCGCGGCTCTTGACGGTGAGCCCCGACACGCCGAGCCGGTCGAGCTGCCGCCGCTGTGCCGTGGCGCTCCCGTCCAGCGTCGCTATCACCGCATAGCCGCGCAGGGGCGCGCCGATGGCGGGCGTCCCGCCGGTCAGCCAGCTGCTCCGGGCATCGACGGGCGCGAGTCCGGGCCAGGCGCGCAGGACGGCGGGCAGGGCGCCTGCACGCGCGACGGCCGGGTCGGGCTCGAGCAGCCACCGTCCCAGCTCGCTGGCGGTCGCGGGGGTCGGCCCGTCGTCGGCGTCGATGATGGTGGGGGACCCGTCCGACCACACGACCGCCCGTCGTGCCGGGGCGAAGACGGGCCACGAGAACACGGCGCACTCGACCAGCGATCGCTGGACGCTCGCCCACTCGGCATGCCATCCCCCCGGCGGCTGGAACGACGGCGCCACCTTGGCGGCCACCCGCGGATGCGGAAGCGCCTCGATCACCGGCCAGGGCGGCGACCAGCGCGCGGGGTCGCGCTCGGGGCGGGCGCGCAGGTCGTGGCCGCGGGCGGCGTCCGGGTCGCGGCGGGCCGGGTCGGCGAAGAGCACGTCGGCGGGCGCGAGGTCGCGCAGCAGCTCGTCGAGCACCAGCGGATCGGTCGCATCACCGGTGATGACGCAGGCCCCGGGGCAGTTGTGGGCGAGCAGGACGGCCGTCGCCGGGTCTCGCTCGACCACGGTGACGTCCAGTCCGGCGGAGAGGAGTGCAGCGGTGTCGAACCCGAGGCCGCCGGTGAGGTCGACGACCTGCGTGGCGCCGGACGCGCGGATCAGGTCCGCCCGATGGCGGGCGAGCGCTGGCCGCGTCGCCTGCTCGAGGCCGTCGCGCGACAGCAGGAGCGCCGAGGCGTCGAGGCCGTAGCGCTCGCGGGCCAGGGCGTGCAGATCCGCCTGCTCGAGGGCCGCCGAGGCCAACTCCGCCGGCAGGCCGGGGCGGTCGCGCCGCAGCGCCGCCGCGGCCGCCAGCGGGTCGCGAGGTGCGGCCGCCAGCGCGGCGCCTGCCGCGGCCCTGATCTCGGCGGAGCCGGGGTCGGCCAGCCAGCGGGCCACCGACGTGCGCGCGTCGTCGGCAGGGGTGGGCACGCGCCCATTGTCGGGCACCCCGACCTGGCATGTGTCGGCACCGTGACGCTGGCACTCGACTTGACGGAGTGCTAATCCGTGCGTACTGTCATGTCTGGCACTCCCCACCGGGGACTGCCAGATCAACCGATCGCCGCCCGTCCGGGGCGGCCCATCGACAGCACCGGAGGATGTAACCGTGTCGGTCTCCATCAAGCCGCTCGAGGACCGCATTCTGGTCCAGACTCTCGACGCCGAGCAGACCACTGCTTCCGGCCTCGTTATCCCTGACACCGCCAAGGAGAAGCCCCAGGAGGGCAAGGTCCTGGCCGTCGGCCCCGGCCGTTTCGACGAGGATGGCGACAAGCGCATCCCCCTCGACATCAAGGTCGGCGACGTGGTCATCTACAGCAAGTACGGCGGCACCGAGGTCAAGTACGACGGCCAGGAGTACCTGCTCCTGTCCGCTCGCGACGTCCTCGCCATCGTCGAGAAGTAAGCCAGTCGCGTCTGGCCCGTCGCTGTCGCCGAACTCACGTTCTGCATCGCGACGGGCCAGACCCGTTATCTCGCCAGCCCCTGAACCCCACCCCTTTGGGAGACCCTGACTCATGTCCAAGATCCTGGAATTCGACGAGGACGCACGCCGCAGCCTCGAGCGCGGAGTGAATGCGCTCGCCGACGCCGTGCGCGTGACGCTCGGCCCGAAGGGCCGCAACGTCGTCATCGACAAGAAGTGGGGCGCCCCCACCATCACGAACGACGGCGTGACCATCGCCCGCGAGATCGAGCTCGAGGATCCGTACGAGAACCTCGGCGCGCAGCTGGCCAAGGAGGTCGCCACCAAGACCAACGACGTCGCGGGTGACGGCACCACGACGGCGACCGTCCTGGCCCAGGCCATGGTCCGCGAGGGCCTCAAGCAGGTGGCCGCCGGCGCATCGCCCATGGACATCAAGCGCGGCATCGACAAGGCCGTCAAGGCCGTGACCGACGAGCTGCTGTCCAACGCCCGCGAGGTGGCGGACAAGGCGGAGATCGCCGACGTCGCCACGATCTCGTCCCAGGACCGCGAGATCGGCGAGCTCATCGCCGACGCCTTCGACAAGGTCGGCAAGGACGGCGTGATCTCGGTCGAGGAGTCGAGCACCACCGGGCTCGAGCTCGAGTTCACCGAGGGCATGCAGTTCGACAAGGGCTTCATCTCCGCGTACTTCGTCACCGACCCCGACCGCATGGAGACGGTGATCGAGGACGGCCGCATCCTGCTCGTGCAGGGCAAGGTCTCGTCGGTGCAGGAGCTGCTGCCGCTGCTCGAGAAGGTCGTTGCTGCCGGCAAGCCGCTGCTGATCGTGGCCGAGGACGTCGAGGGCGAGGCGCTGTCGACCCTGGTCGTCAACCGCATCCGCGGCACGTTCTCGTCCTGTGCCGTCAAGGCGCCGGCCTTCGGCGACCGCCGCAAGGCGATCCTCCAGGACCTCGCGATCCTCACCGGCGCCCAGGTGGTCTCGCCCGAGGTCGGCCTGAAGCTCGACCAGGTGGGCCTCGAGGTGCTCGGCACCGCACGGCGCATCATCGTCACCAAGGACAACACCACGATCGTCGACGGCGGCGGTGACCCGGCCGAGGTCGAGGCCCGCGTCGCGCAGATCAAGGCGGAGATCGAGCGATCGGACTCCGACTGGGACAAGGAGAAGCTCCAGGAGCGGCTCGCCAAGATCTCCGGCGGCGTCGTCGTCATCAAGGTCGGCGGCCACACCGAGGTCGAGCTCAAGGAGAAGAAGCACCGCATCGAGGACGCCGTCTCCGCGACGCGCGCCGCGATCGAGGAGGGCATCGTCTCCGGCGGCGGAACCGCTCTCGTGCAGGCCGTCAAGGTCCTCCAGGGCGACCTCGGGCTGACCGGCGACCAGGCGACGGGCGTGGCGATCGTTCGCCGCTCCGCGGCCGAGCCGCTGCGCTGGATTGCCGAGAACGCCGGCGAGCAGGGCTACGTCGTCGTCTCCAAGGTCGCTGAGCTGCCGGTGGGCCACGGCCTGAACGCCGCCACGGGCGAGTACGTCGACCTCATGGCCGCGGGCGTCATCGACCCGGTCAAGGTGACCCGGTCGGCGCTGCAGAACGCCGCCTCCATCGCAGCGATGCTGCTCACCACCGAGGCACTGGTGGTGGAGAAGAAGGAGGACGAGCCCGAGGCGGCCGGCCACGGTCACGGCCACTCGCACCACGGCCACTCGCACTAGTCACTGCCACGAAGGGCCCGGGAGACGATGTCTCCCGGGCCCTTCGTCGTTGGTGCTCGTGCCTCAGGCTGCGGTGGCGGTCCGTGGGCCGCGCGTCAGGATGCCGTGGCGAACCGGCTGCGCCGGTAGGCGGCCTCGCGGTCGTCCTCCGACATCCCTCCCCAGACGCCGTACGGCTCGCGCACGGTGAGGGCGTGGGCGGCGCACTGGGTGAGGACGGGGCAGGACGCGCACACGGCCTTGGCAGCCGCCTCGCGGGCCGCGCGGGCCGGCCCGCGCTCGCCCTCGGGGTGGAAGAACAGGCTCGGGTCCTCGCCTCGGCAGGCGCCGTGCATCTGCCAGTCCCACAGGTCCGCGTTGGGGCCGGGGAGTCGGGATACGTCAGCCATCGTGCTGTCCTCCGCTTCGGCGAGGGGAGCTCCGGTCTGGGGCAGCCTCGCAGACATGACTCTACAAACGTTTCAAGAGTTGGTCAAGATGCAAAAATGAACAATGTGCGTCGCGATCTCGCGTCCCAACAGGCGCTGGACGCCGAGGGGTCGCACAATGTCGGCATGGTCATCGAACAGGAGCCCGTCGCCGGGCTCACGGTGGCCGCCGTCGCGCGCCGGATGGGCGTGGCACCGGCGACGCTGCGCACCTGGGATCGCCGCTACGGCGTCGGTCCGGGCGAGCACGAGGCGGGCACGCACCGCCGCTACTCGCCGGACGACCTCGCGCGGCTCGAGCACATGCGACGGCTCGTCATCGAGGGGGTGCCGCCCGCCGACGCGGCCCGGGCGGCCCGTGCGCTCGACCCGACCGCGGACGGCCGGACGGCCGATGCCTCCGACGGCGAGGACATCGTGGGCGGCGGCCGGGCCGGGGGCGGCAGCATCATCGCCCAGCCGCGAGCGACCCCGGCGGCCCGTGGCCTCGCCCGCGCCGCCCAGGCCCTCGACACCGCGGCCTGCGAGGCGATCATCTCGGAGTCGATCAACCGGCGCGGGGTCATCTGGACGTGGGACCAGCTGCTCGTCCCGGTGCTGTCGGCGATCGGGGAGAGGTGGCAGGACACCGGTCGCGGGATCGAGGTCGAGCACGCCCTGAGCGGCGCGGTGCAGACGTCCCTGCTCGCTGCCACGCGCATGCTCATCAACCCGGTCAACAGCCGGACGGTGTTGCTCGCGTGCGCCCCCGGCGAGGTCCACACGCTGCCCCTCCTCGCGCTCGCCGCCGCCCTGGCCGAGCGGCGCATCGCCTGCCGCGTGCTCGGGATCGGCCTGCCCGCCGAGGCACTCGTCGATGCGGTCGAGCGCATCGGCCCGGCGGCCGTCTTCGTGTGGGCCCAGATGCCCGGCACCGCCGACCGCGACATGCTGGCGGCACTGCCGTCGATCCGGCCGAGGCGCACCGTGCTCGTGGGCGGGCCCGGCTGGGTGGGGGAGGATCCGGCCGGCGTCGGGAGCGTCACCGACCTCCCCGACACGGTGGCCCGGATCGCGCACGCGGTCGGCGAGTAGCCTTAGGCACCACCGACCCACGGCACCCCGGAGACCTCATGGAGCCTCGTCCGCTGTCCGACTCACTGGCGTACGACGGCGTGCCCGAGAAGTTTGGCTACCTGGGGCTCACGTTCGACGACGTGCTGCTGGTGCCGGCCGAGTCGGACGTCGTGCCGAGCGAGGTCAACACGGCCTCGCGGGTGACGCGCAACATCTCCGTCCAGATGCCGCTCGTCTCCAGCGCCATGGACACGGTGACCGAGGCCCGGATGGCCATCGCGATGGCGCGCCAGGGCGGGGTGGGCGTCCTGCACCGCAACCTGCCGATCGAGGAGCAGGCGACACAGGTCGACCTCGTGAAGCGCTCCGAGGCCGGGATGGTCAACAACCCCGTGACCTGCCTGCCCGACGACACGCTGTCGGACGTCGACCGGCTCTGCGGGCGCTACCGCATCTCGGGCGTTCCCGTCGTCGACGAGGCAGGCGTCCTGCTCGGCATCGTCACCAACCGCGACATGCGGTTCGAGGAGGACATGAGCCGCAGCGCCCGCGAGGTCATGACGCCGATGCCGCTCGTGACCGCGCCCGTGGGCATCAGCCCCGACGACGCCCTCGCCCTCCTGGCTCGGCACAAGGTCGAGAAGCTGCCCCTGACCGACTCCGAGGGCCGGCTCCAGGGATTGTTCACCGTCAAGGACTTCGTGAAGTCCGACCGCTACCCGCACGCCACGAAGGACGCCACCGGGCGGCTCGTCGTCGGTGCGGCCGTCGGCGTGGGCGACGATGCCGAGAAGCGGGCGCGCGCCCTGATCGAGGCCGGGGTCGACTTCCTCATCGTCGACACGGCCCACGGGCACTCCCGTGCCGTCGTCGAGATGGTCCGGCTGCTGAAGATGCGGTCGACCATCGACATCGTCGGCGGAAACGTGGCGACCCGTGCCGGCGCGCAGGCGCTCGTCGACGCAGGTGCCGACGGCATCAAGGTCGGCGTCGGGCCGGGATCCATCTGCACCACGCGGGTGGTCGCCGGGGTCGGCGTGCCGCAGATCTCCGCGATCTACGAGGCCACGCTGGCCGCTGGCCCGGCCGGGATCCCGGTCATCGGCGATGGCGGCGTGCAGTACTCCGGTGACATCGCGAAGGCGCTCGTGGCCGGAGCCGACACCGTGATGCTCGGCTCGCTGCTCGCGGGCTGCGAGGAGGCGCCCGGTGACGTCGTCTTCGTCAACGGCAAGCAGTTCAAGTCCTACCGCGGCATGGGATCGCTTGGGGCCATGCAGTCGCGCGGCCAGGCCCGCTCGTACAGCAAGGACCGCTACTTCCAGGACGACGTGCTGAGCGACGACAAGCTCGTTCCCGAGGGCATCGAGGGCATGGTGGCCTACCGAGGTCCGCTCGGCGCGGTCGCCCATCAGCTCGTCGGCGGGCTGCGCGCGGCAATGGGCTACTCCGGCGCGGCGACCATCGCCGACCTGCACGCCAAGGGCTCGTTCGTGCGCATCACGGCCGCGGGCCTGCGCGAGAGCCACCCGCACGACATCCAGATGACCATCGAAGCCCCCAACTACTCAGGACGGTAGGTCCGTGACCGACATCCAGATCGGTGGCGCCAAGCGCGCCCGCCGCGGCTACTCGTTCGACGAGGTGGCCATCGCCCCCAGCCGGCGAACTCGCGATCCGCAGGCCGTCTCCACGACCTGGACGATCGACGCCTACCGCTTCGACACGCCGCTGCTGGCCGCTCCGATGGACTCCGTCGTCTCGCCGGCGAGTGCCGTCGCGCTGTCCCGCCTCGGCCTGCTGGCGGTGCTCAACCTCGAGGGACTGTGGGGGCGCTACGAGGACCCCGAGCCGCTGCTGGAGGAGATCGCCGGGCTGGCGCCCGACGTCGTCACCCCGCGCATGCAGGAGCTCTACTCCGCGCGTCCCGTCGATGCCGGTCTCGTCACCGCGCGCATCGCGGAGATGAAGGCGGCCGGCATCACCGTCGCCGTCGCTGCGTCGCCGCAGGGCACGACGTCGCTCGCGCCGCTCGCCGCGCAGGCGGGGGCTGACATCGTGGTGATCCGCGGCACGACGGTCTCCGCCGAGCACGTCTCCACGGACGGCGTCCCGCTGAACCTCAAGCAGTTCATCCACGAGCTCGACGTGCCCGTGATCGTCGGCGGCTGCGCCACGTACCAGGCGGCCCTGCACCTCATGCGCACGGGCGCGGCGGGCGTGCTCGTCGGCTTCGGCGGCGGAGCCTCGCACACGACGGCCGACGTGATCGGCGTCCGTGTGCCGATGGCGAGCGCGGTGGCCGACGTGGCGGCAGCCCGACGCGACTACCTCGACGAGTCGGGGGGCCGCTATGTGCACGTCATCGCCGACGGCTCGATGGGCCGCAGCGGCGACATCGTCAAGGCCTTCGCCTGCGGGGCCGACGCGGCCATGCTGGGCACCGCCCTGTCACGGGCCTCGGACGCTCCCGGCCGTGGGGCGCACTGGGGCGCCGAGGCCTGGCATCCCCACCTGCCCCGCGGCGAGCGCCACCTGACGCCGACGGTGGGGCCGTTCGACACGGTGCTGAACGGTCCGTCCGCCAGCGCCGACGGCACGATGAACATCATCGGCGCGCTGCGCAAGGCCATGGCCATCACGGGCTACAGCGACGTCAAGGAGTTCCAGCGCGTCGAGATGGTGGTCACCGCGTGACCGCTCCGACTGCGGAGGCGCGCACCTCGCCGCTGCCCGACGGCCTCGTCGAGCGGCTCCTCGCCACCGCGAGCGTGAGCCCGGGCGCAGCGTCGGTCACGGTGGTCGCGCCCTTCGACGGCCGTCCCCTGTACGAGCTCCCCCTGGCTGCCGAGTCGGACGTCGACGCCGCCGTGGACTCGCTGCGTGCCGGCCAGAGGTCGTGGGCCGCGCGCCCGCTGGCCGAGCGCACGCGGATCATGCTGCGCTTCCACGACCTCGTGCTCGCACGTCGCGAGGAGGGCCTCGACATCGTGCAGTGGGAGACGGGCAAGGCCCGGCGCGACGCCATGGAGGAGCTCCTCGACGTCGCCCTGAACGCCCGGCACTACGCCCGCGACGCCCGGCGGCTCCTGCGGCCGCGCCGGCACCGCGGCGGACTTCCCCTGGTGGTGGGCGCCGTGCAGGTGCAGCACCCGAAGGGCGTCGTGGGAGTGCTGGCGCCGTGGAACTACCCGCTGACCCTGGCCGCCAGCGATGCCATCCCCGCCCTGATCGCGGGCAACGCCGTCATCATCAAGCCCGACGTCCAGACCACGCTGACGGCGCTGTGGGTCATCGACCTCATGGTGCAGGCCGGGGTTCCGGAGAGCGTGGTGCGCGTCGTGCCCGGCGACGGCCCGGTCGTGGGCCCCATGGTCATCGAGCGCGTCGACTACGTCATGTTCACCGGATCCACGCGCGTGGGCCGAGAGGTCGCCGCCCGATGCGGCCAGCGGCTCATCGGCTGCTCCCTCGAGCTCGGCGGGAAGAACGCCATGATCATCCGGGCCGACGCCGACATCGAGCGCGCGGCGGAGATCGCCACCCGGGCGTGCTTCGCCAACTCGGGCCAGCTGTGCATCTCGATGGAGCGCCTCTACGTGCACGAGGACGTCTTCGAGGCCTTCGTCGCGGCGTTCGTCACGCGGGTCGAGGGCATGGTCCTGTCGGCCGGGATCGGCTGGGCAGCCGACATGGGGTCGCTCATCTCGGGCCGGCAGCTCGACCGGGTGCTCGCCCATGTGCAGGATGCCGTCGCGCACGGCGCCACCGTCCGCGCCGGCGGCCGTGCCCGTCCCGACGTCGGACCCTTCTTCCTCGAGCCGACCGTCCTCACGGGAGTCACGTCCGACATGGCGCTGTGCGACGAGGAGACGTTCGGCCCGGTGGTCGCCGTCTACCCGGTCGGCTCCGACGAGGAGGCCGTCCGACTGGCGAACGGCACGCGCTACGGGCTGAACGCCGCCGTCATCACGCGCGACGGCGCGGCCGGCCGCACCATCGCGCTCCAGCTCAAGGCCGGCACGGTCAACGTCAACGAGGCGTACGGGCCGTCGTGGGCGACGACGCGCTCGCCCATGGGGGGCATGGGCGACTCGGGCCTCGGGCGCCGGCACGGGGACGAGGGCCTGCTGAAGTACACGGAGTCGCAGACGGTGGCGACGCAGCGCGCCCTCGGCTTCGGGCCGCAGTTCGGCCTGTCGGACGAGCAGTGGCTCGGGGCGCTGGCCTCCTCGCTCGGGCTGATGAAGCGGCTCGGTCTGAAGTAGGTTGCCTCCGTGGCTGCCTACGACTTCGACGTCCTCATCATCGGCTCCGGGTTCGGGGGCTCCGTCGCCGCCCTTCGGCTGGTCGAGAAGGGCTATCGCGTCGGCGTGCTCGAGGCCGGTCGCAGGTTCGCGGACCAGGACTTCGCCCGCACCTCATGGCATCTGAAGGACTTCCTGTGGGCGCCCGCCCTGGGGCTCACCGGCATCCAGCGCATCCACGTGCTCAAGGACGTCGTCGTGCTCGCGGGCGCCGGGGTCGGCGGCGGCTCGCTGGTCTACGCGAACACCCTCTACGTGCCGGGCAGGACCTTCTTCGACGATCCCCAGTGGAGCGGCATCACCGACTGGGCTGACGAGCTCGCCCCGTACTACGACCAGGCCGCCCGCATGCTGGGCGTGGCCCGCAACCCCACCATGACCCCGAGCGACGTGGTGATGAAGGCGGTCGCCGACGAGATGGGCGTCGGGCACACGTTCTCGCTGACGCCGGTCGGCGTCTTCTTCGGCGACGGGCCCGGGGTGCGCAGCGCCGACCCCTTCTTCGGCGGCGCGGGCCCCGAGCGCACCGGCTGCATCGAGTGCGGCGAGTGCATGACCGGCTGCCGCTACAACGCCAAGAACACCCTGCCCAAGAACTACCTCGCGCTCGCCGAGTCCGCAGGCGCCATGGTGTACCCGCTGACGACCGTCACGGGGCTGGAGGAGCGCCCCGGCGGCGGCTTCACGATCGACACGGTCCGCACGGGGTCGTGGTCGCGCCGCACGCGCCGGCTCAGCGCCGAGCACGTGATCATGGCCGCCGGCACCTACAACTCCCAGAAGCTCCTGCACCGCATGAAGGACGAGGGTCGCCTTCCCCGACTGTCGGGCACCCTCGGCCGGCTGTCGCGCACCAACTCGGAGTCCATCCTCGGGGCGGTGGCGCGCACCTCGGCGGCGGACTTCACCCGTGGCGTCGCCATCACGTCCAGCTTCTACCCCGAGCCGCAGACGCACGTGGAGCCCGTGCGCTACGGCAAGGGCTCGAACTCCATGGGCCTGCTGCAGTCGATCCTCACGACGCCCCGACCGGGGCAGAAGCGCTGGCGGACGTGGGCGTCGGAGATGGTCCGGCAGCGTGCCGACGCGGCGCGACTGCTCGATGTCCGGCGCTGGAGCGAGCGCGCCGTGATCGCCCTGGTGATGCAGCCGGTCGACAACTCGCTCACGCTGGCCGGCCGGCGCACCCGGCTGCGCGGCTGGCACCTGGCGACCCGCAAGGACGCGTCCTCACCGGCCCCGACGTACATCCCGGCGGCCCACGACGTCGTGAAGCGGGTGGCGGCGCGCATCGACGGCGTCGCCGGCGGCAACGTCTTCGAGAACTTCGACGCTGCCATGACGGCGCATTTCGTCGGCGGCTGCACCATCGGCGCCGACGAGACGTCGGGCGTGATCGACGGCTACCACCGGGCCTACGGGCACCCGGGACTCCACGTGGTCGACGGCTCGGCGATCACCGCCAACCTCGGCGTGAACCCGTCGCTGACCATCACGGCCCAGGCCGAGCGGGCCATGGCCCTGTGGCCGAACAAGGGCGAGGCCGACGAGCGCCCCGAACTGGGCTCCGGGTACGTGCGCCTGCAGCCCGTCGAGCCGAAGAACCCGGTGGTGCCCAGCCATGCCTCCGGCGCCCTGCGCTTGCCGATCGTCGCCGTCACCCCGACGGAGTGACGGCGACGATGAGGACGTCTGCGGGCTAGCCGATACCCGACGCTGCCGCGACGGCCCGCCGGGTGAGAACCCGGGCGAGGTGCGCCCGGTAGGCCGAGTCGGCATGCAGGTCGCTGGTCGGGCTCGTTCCGTCGGCGGCGTTCTCGGTCGCCGCCGCGATGTCCGCGATCGATGACGCGCCGACGAGGGCCGCCTCGGTGCTCGAGGCGCGGACGGGCGTGGGGCCCATGTTGGTGAGCCCGACCCGGGCCTCGACGATGCGCCCGTCCACGACCTTCGCCGCGGCCGCCACTCCCACGATCGCCCAGGCCTGGGCGGTGCGGTTGAACTTCTCGTAGTGGTAGCCCCAGCCGTCCCCGAGCTTGGGGAAGGTGACGCTCACGAGGACCTCGTCGGGACGCACGGCCGTCGTGAAGTAGTCCTCGAAGAAGTCCCCCGCCGACACGGTGCGCCGTCCGCCCGGGCCCGCGATCGTGAAGGAGGCGTCCAGGGCGAGCGCCACGGCCGGCAGGTCGCCCGCCGGGTCGGCGTGGGCCAGGGCTCCGCCCAGCGTCCCGCGATGACGGATGGCCGGGTCGGCGACCGTCGCCGTGGCCAGGGCCAGCAGCGGCACTCCCGCCTTCACCCTCGCATCCGTCATGACGGCGTGGTGCGTGGTGGACGCTCCGATGGTGACGGCGTCGTCCGTCTCGGAGATGCCGCTCATCTCGTCGATGCGACTGCAGTCGACGACCACGGACGGCGCCCCGAGTCGCAGTCGGAGCACCGGCAGCAGCGACTGCCCTCCGGCCAGCACCTTGGCATCCTCGCCGCCGGCGGTCAGCGCGGCCACGGCCTCGTCGACGGAGCCGGGACGGACGTAGTCGAATGCGACGGGGATCATGCGCTCTCTCCTCTGGCCGACTGGATGGCTCTCCACACGTTCTGCGGGCTCGCAGGCATGAGGACGTCGGTGACGCCCAAGGGGCGCAGTGCATCGACGATGCCGTTGATGATCGCCGGCGTTGAGGCGATGGCACCGGCCTCTCCAACGCCCTTCGTGCCCAGCGGGTGGGTCGACGACGGGGTCATCGTCGTGCTGGTGTCGAAGGACGGCAGGTCCGCTGCGCTCGGGATCAGGTAGTCGGCGAGGCTGGCGGTGAGCAGGTTGCCGTCCTCGTCGTACTCGACGCCCTCGTAGAGCGCCTGACCGATGCCCTGCGCGAGCCCGCCGTGCACCTGGCCCTCGACGATCATCGGGTTGACCTGCACGCCGACGTCATCGACGCACACGTACTTGCGCAGGCGAACCTTGCCGGTCTCGGTGTCGACCTCCATGGCGGCGAGGTGGGTTCCGTGCGGGTACGAGAAGTCCTCGGGATCGACGGTGGCCTCCCCCGACAGCATCGGCTCGACGCCCGGAGGCAGGTTGTGCGAGCTGAACGCCTGCCAGGCGAGGGCGGCCAGCGGCATGGCCTTCTCGGCGTCCCCCTTGACGTGGAACGTCCCCTCGACGAACTCGAGGTCCGCGGGCGCGCACTCGAGCTGGTGGGCGGCGATCACGCGCGCGTTCTCGACGAGCCGGTCGGCGGCCATCTTGATCGCCTGGCCGCCGACGGCCAGCGAGCGCGAGCCGTAGGTGTCCATGCCGTACGGCGCACGGCCGGTGTCGCCGTGGATCACCTCGATGTCCTCGACGGGGATGCCGAGGATGCTGCTGGCGATCTGGCTCCATGCCGTCTCGTGCCCCTGTCCGTGCGGCGAGGTGCCCGTGACGAGCTCGACCTTGCCGGTGGGGAGCAGTCGGATCGTGCAGTGCTCCCAGCCGCCCGCGGCGTACTTGAGCGCACCGAGTGTTCGCGAGGGGGCGAGGCCGCACATCTCCGTGAACGTCGAGATGCCGATGCCGAGCTGCACAGGATCCCCGGACTCACGGCGGGCCTTCTGCTCGGCGCGGAGCCCGTCGTAGTCGAACATCGCCAGGGCCTTCTCGGTGGCCGCCTCGTAGTTGCCGGTGTCGTACGTCAGTCCGGCGATGGTGGTGTACGGGAACTCGTCGTTGCGGATCCAGTTCTTCTTGCGCAGCTCCATGGGCTCCATGCCCAGCTCGGCGGCGAGCTCGTCGACGATGCGCTCGATGGCGAACGTCGCCTCGGGACGGCCTGCACCCCGGTAGGCGTCCGTCTGCGTCTTGTTGGTGAAGACGCCCGTGCACCGGAACTCGTAGGCGTCCATCTTGTAGATGCCCGGGTACATGAACATGCCCAGCAGGGGAGTGCCCGTCGTGATGATGCCGAGGTAGGCGCCCATGTCCGCCAGCAGCGTCACCTTCAG
>Ga0075163_10004545_pt1 | contig 18611 bp, 21 predicted proteins | sample JI1023141ADNA_FD_71478 | JGI IMG/M metagenome (GOLD analysis project Ga0075163, IMG submission 71478) | Wastewater effluent complex algal communities from Wisconsin, to seasonally profile nutrient transformation and Carbon sequestration -... | ecosystem: Engineered > WWTP > Effluent > Algae...
GGGTTGTGTGCGGTACGTTCAGGCCATTGTCCCTGAACACACCCTTTCAAGTGTTGTTGTGGAAGCCCCGTCTATCGGGTCCGGCGTGCAATGATCCGCTGGGAATTGCGCCTGGACAGTTGCGGTGAAGCGAAAGCTGGGCGCTGGGGGCTTGTCCATCAAGTCGATGAACGGGCCAAAGATACGTGGAAAGTTTGGGAAGGTTCGTTTAACGGCGCAAGGGCCGGGAAATGCGGAACACAGATGGCGCAGATGAACGCAGCTATAATACAATGCTGTATCCAGTCAGGTAGGGCACAATTCGCGTGAACATGCTCCCTTTGGCAAAGGAGGCATTCATCTGCGTTATCTATGAAATCTGTGGATGTCTTCTCTTCAATTCTCCGGATGCGTGGCGAGCTTACGTACCATCTCTGTTGTCATGCTCGATGCATCCATGCCATACGCGTTCACGAGAATTCCTTTCAGTTCATGGTCCTTTGAGCTGATGGCGTAGACGATGCTCTGGTCCTCGGGATCGCTGTTGCCCTCGAAGCGGTGGAACTCGTCGATCTCGAACATGGCGGGATCCAGGCTCAAGCCGCGCGCATCGCAAACGAGGCATTTTTCGGCCAACACAAGGTCATCGGTGTAGCCGCGTTTCTGCAGATCGTTCACGGCTTCGGAGAGGGTTGAATAAGCGGGCATGGGCTGCGGTTCGGGAGTTTTGGGAGCTGATGATCCTATGCGCCTGCTTCATCGTTGGCCGGTGCTGGGCCATCGGCATTCATCCGGTACGATAAGGCCCCGCTCGGGCATTGCTTCACCTGGTCGATGATCCGTTGGGTGGTTGCTCCGTTCGGTTCTATCCACGGGCGCTGGCCGGGCTTGAAGACCTCGCCGAGGCCTGTCCAGCACTTGCGGCTGTGGGTGCAGAGATCGGACTTCCATACAATGGTGACCTCGCCGTTGGTGTAGGTGTGTTCCTTGCTCATGGCTTCAAATGCGCGTTGAGGTGGATCGGGTTCTCCAAGGTACGATGCACGGGACAGGCTTTGGCGATCTGCAACAGTCGTTCGCGTTGGTCCTGCGGAAGGTCGGCAGGCAGGTCCACTTCAATGGAAATGCGCGTGTCCACTTTGGCACCGTCCTGGTCGCGTTCCATGTTGATCGTGACGCCGATGGACGGTACGTGCCATTGTTTGCGGTCCGCGTACATCCGCATGGTGATCGCCGTGCAACTGGCGAGAGCGCTCAAGAACAACTCGTGGGGGCGGAAACCCAGATCGGTGCCGCCATGGTCCAGCGGTTCATCGGCGATCAAGGTCTTTCCCCGGGAAACGATGCGCGTGGTATATGGCGCGCCGTCCAACGTGGCGGTGACCGAGCGTGTTGTCGTGTTCAGCATGGAACGAAGTTCGGGACTTGAACAATGGTCGGCATCCAATTCCGACTAATCCCTCACAACACACCCCTCGCCTTGATCTGCAGATACTTGTTGATCACACTAACGGTGAGGTCCTCCGGCTTGCAGAGGATGGAAGGCAGGCCGCTGCGTTCCAATTCGCGCGCGATCAGGCGCTTCTCGTGTACGGCACGTTCTGTAAGCGTATGGATGTAGAGTTCCTCAGTGTTCGTTGGGCGCTCTTGCAGGTCCTTGTCCAGCTCCGTATTCAGGAAGAAAATGGGGACCACGAGATGCTGGCGGGCCAGGCGTTGTAAATAGGGGAGTTGCCGCTTCAAGGCGTTCACGCTCTCGTAGTTGGAGAAGAGTAGGAGCAGGCTGCGTTGGTGGATATTCCGGCGCACCGCGCTGAACAGCGCTTCCATATCCGTCTCGCGGTGGTCGGTGCCTTGTCCGTAGAGCACCTGCATGATCTTCTGCATCTGGCCGCGTTGGCGGCTTGCAGGCAGAACATCATGGACCTTGTCCGAGAAGGTGATCAAGCCGGCACGGTCCTCCTTGCGCATGGCGATGCTGCTGATCACCAAGCTGGCATTGATCGCATAGTCCAGCAGGCTCAGTCCTTCAAAGGGCATCTTCATCACGCGGCCGGTATCGATCAGCGCGAAGACCTGTTGGGCGCGTTCGTCCTGGTACTGGTTCACCATCATGCGGCCCCGGCGTGCCGTGGCTTTCCAGTTCACCGTGCGGCGGTCATCACCGGAAACGTATTCCTTGATCCGTTCGAACTCGGCATGCTGTGCCATACGACGGACACGCTTTATCCCGGCCAGCGTCAACCGGTCGCTGATGGCGAGCAGTTCGTACTTCCGCAGTTGCAGATAGCTCGGGTACACGGCCACTTCCTTGGCAGCATCCAAACTGAAGCGGCGTTCCACCAAGCCGAGATCACTGCTCACATAGGCTTGTATGGCGCCGTAGCGATAGACACCGCGCTGCACCGGGCGCACAGTGTAGTCCAGGTCGCGCCGACCCCATGCCGGAATATCCCCGTGGAAGACGAGATCGCGCTTCTGGAATTGGATGGGGAGTTCATCCAGCACACGTACATGCACGTCGGTGCCGTATTCGCTCTTGAGTTGGAGCGTGACCGGGTTCACATCGCCGTTGCTCCAGCGTTCCAATGTGCGGCGTGATGCCGTCATGCCCGTGCGACGTCCATACAGGATGAAGAGATCCGCGACCACCACCAGCACCAAGGCCAACACGGCGAGCTTTCCCGCGATCAGCGCAGGCGCCCAGAACCAACCAGCGATGAGCAGGAGCACGACCGACCAGCCGGCCAGGAAGGCCCGCTGCGTCAGGAAGATCGTGCGCACGCGGAACATCAGCGCGGCACTTCGAGCTGTTTCACCAGAAGCCCGATGACCTGGTCGGGTGTGAGGCCCTCCATCTCGCGTTCCGGTGTCAGTTGCACGCGATGACGCAATACGTGTGGTGCGATCGCCTGGATATCCTCCGGTGTCACGAAGTCGCGACCCGCGATGGCCGCGTGGGCCTTGGCCCCGTTGAAGATGGCGAGCGATGCGCGGGGCGATGCGCCCAACATCAAAGCCCCATCATGGCGCGTACGATCGACGATGGCCGCGATGTAGCGCACCAATTTCGCGTCACAGATCACCTGCTGCACCAAGGTCCGGGAGCGTTCCAATTCCTCCACGTTCATGACAGCTTGCACACCATCCACCGTCAGCATGTGTTTGCCGAGGCTGGCGCGGTCCAGAATGGCGACTTCTTCTTCCAGCGTCGGATAATCCACGGTCAGCTTGAAGAAGAAACGGTCCAGTTGTGCTTCCGGCAGTCGGTAGGTGCCTTCCTGCTCGATCGGGTTCTGCGTGGCCACGATCATGAACGGACGACCGAGCGGATAGGTCTTGCCATCCACGGTGATCTGCCGTTCCTCCATCGCTTCGAACAGGGCACTCTGCGTCTTTGCCGGCGCCCGGTTGATCTCATCCACGAGAACGATGTTGCTGAAGAGGGGACCCGGCCTGAACTCGAACGCAGTGGTCCGTGGATCGAACACACTGGTGCCGATCAGGTCGCTCGGCATCAGATCCGGCGTGAACTGGATGCGCGAGAAACCGGTGTACACACAACGCGCGAGCAGTTTCGCTGTGAGTGTTTTCGCAAGGCCGGGCGCGCCTTCGATGAGCACATGCCCATCGCTCAGCAGTGCGATGAGGAGCAGGTCCACCATCTTCTCCTGCCCCACGATCACCTTGCGCACCTCGTTGCGCATGCGGTCTACGGCAAGTTGCAATTCGGTCACGGGAAGTGCCGGACGGAACTCGGTGTGCGGATCTCGGGGAAGGCCGGTCAAAGGGTCGGTGTGCTCGGGCAAGGTCATCGGATGAGGTGTCGGAATTCGTGGAGTTCGTTGCTCAACTTCAACAGGTCGAGTTCGCTGATGCGGCCGTTGTTCTCGCGTTGCGCAATGGTGTTCAAGCGCTGGGTGGTTTCTTCCTTGCTGAGCCCGGTCTTGGCGGCCAGATGCTCGATCGTTGCGTTGTCGTAGGCGAAGTTGCGCAGGTAGGTCCGCTGGCGCACATCCTCCTTGAAATGGGCGATCATCTTGCGGGCCAGATCGGTATGGTCGCGCTTGTGCCAATAGAGCCGACCGACAGTATGCATGAGGTCGCGCGTCGCGTTGCGTGGCGGTGCAACAATGGGAATGGCACGTTGCTGGCGACGTGCATGTACGAGGATGTAGAGCACGACCAACGTGAGCGACAGGAACCACGCCCAGCGCAGCGGTGTTTGTGAGAGGATGTATCGGATCGGGGTTTGCGCCTCCATGCGGCCCACCTTGTAGGATTCATCCCACCAGATCACACGCGGCGGCAATACGCTGAACGCCCCGGCCATGAAGGTGGCGTTCTGCGCCTTCAGCAGGTTGTAGTTGGTCAGCGCCATGGGCGCGCTGCAGAGCACGATGCGGCCGTTGCCCCATTTCATTTCCACCAGCACGGGATGCGAACTGCCATCCACGGCCAACGTGCGCGAGCGGGTCTCGTCATGGTGTGCGAAGTACGCCCCGGTGAATCCGCGGGAGAAATGGAACACGCCTTCAGCGATGCGTGGATCGCCGATGAAACGGATGTCCGAGACGGTATCGAACTCGTTCCAGGGCTTCACACCCATCTCCAGCTGCAGGCTATCCGCAAGCGGTCCGCCGATATCGTCCGCGGCGATGAAGGCGTTGTCGCCCCAGGCGACCATGTTCAACAGGCGCTCTGTGCTGATCACGTCCGGCGCGAAATGGGCGTTGATGAACACATGGTTCACCGCCTCCATTTCCACTTGTTGCGGGTACCGTTCGCGACTGGTGGAGTACAAGGGATCGCTGATCGTGCGCACCTCGGGGAAGAGGTCCGGCAGGCGTTCGAAGACCAGTTGATCACCATACGGTTTGCGGTGGTACCGTGAATAGGAGGGGTTCCAATCCGTGGGCTGGGGCACCATGGCCTCCAATGCGGAAAGCGCAAGGATCAAAAGACCCAGGCCGATGAGGATCCGTTTCTCGAAACGCGTCATGCCACTGGTGCGGTCTCGAATTCAACGAACGGGCGGCGGAGTTCAGCGTAGCGCACGCCATCCACTTCGGCATGGCCATACCAGACCCATTGGAACACCAATGCGATCTGCGTGAAACGAGAACGTAAGGCGGGATCCTTGATCTGCGCCATGTAATCCTGGTCCGTATGGTCCGGGCTCCAGTGCAGCACGTTCCGATCCACCAATTGCCGCAGCACCATGAGGTAGTGCAACCGGATCGCGCGGCGCAGGTCACCGTTCTTTTCCGCTTCGGCGATCAACGTGCCAAGGTCCATTTCGCGGATGTCCTCGGCAACGGTCGCCACTTCACCCAAGGATCGCGGTGCACCATGGAAGATCCTCCGCAGTCCGCCCTTGCTGAGCATCAGCACAGCGAAGACGAGGATGACGACCACCAGAACGTACAGCAGGTTCCGTGTTATGAATCCCGCAGCGCGGTTCCCGAGGAAATCCTCCAGCATTTCCCATAACCACTCCTTGAACCGTTCCCACGGAGAGGGCGCGCGTCGGAGGTCACGGTCGTAGTCCAGCGCGGGGTCGGCCTTCACCGTGGCGATCCGCTCGGCATCGAAGGATCGCAACACCACCGGTTCTTGCGGTGGAGCACTGCTATCGACGTCCTGGGCATGGCCAAAACCTCCGAAAAGGATGAGCAGCACGAAGAGCAGCCGACGCCCCATTCCTCAGGCCTGGCTGAAGCCTTCCATTTTCTTGCGGAGCCCGTGGCCTTCCTTCTCCTCGATCAAGGTGAAGTACTTCAAGGACAAGCCAACGACGACGATCGGATAGGAGAGCAGCGTGATCGCCATTTGGAGCGCGGTGGAGAAGGCTGTGAACATGACGAGCCAGGCCGGTAGTTCGGGTTTGCCGCCTGCGGAGATCGAATCGATGGTGCTGTTGAAGGTGACCACCATGGACACGACGGTGAAAGGAAGCATCAAAGCGCCCGTGAGGAACGATTGGATGATACCGATGACGATCACCAAGCCGAGTGTTTCCCAGAACCGTCCCTGGACCAGGTTGTTGGAACGGGCCATGGAGCCGGTTGCACCCGTGCGCTCGAAGGCATGGCAGGCGAGGGCCAGCGCGAGCATGGTAAGCGCATAGAACCCGGGAAGGATACAGAGCACGAAGCCCACCAACATGAGCAACCCGGAGAGGAAACTGATGCCGAAGTAGGATCCCAATTGGCCGGTGGAGCGTTTCCAGAGTTCGCCGGGTGTGATGCCCACATGTTCATTGTGGTGATAGGCGCGCATGTATTCGTACGAGATGGTCGTCATCAGGATGAACGAGGCGATCAGGAGCAGGTAGCCGACCACCAACGGCAGCATGGAATTCATCATCCCGGAGAACATCGCGAAGGGATCGCCGGCGCTGTCACCAATGGAAAGCGACTGTATATCGCCCATGGTCTTGCCCACGAGGAAACCAGCCACCAGCGCAGGAGGCAGGCAGATCACGGCGATGGCACGCAACAAGGGCCGCCAGTTCTGTTTCAGGAAAACGAAGGTTGTGCTGATGATCTGGCCGAAGTCACGGACCTGGCTCAATTGCACGGGGACTGCGTTCTGCATGGAAGGGTAGGATGACGAAGTAATACACCACGAAGGTGAGCGAAAGGCCGATGATGGCCAACGAGATGTACCACGGCATGGTCAAGGCATGGCGGGTGACGAAGGATTCCAGAAAGCCGGCGATGATGAACACCGGCACCAGGCCGATCACCACTTTCAATCCCGTACGGGCGCCGCGCCGGAAGCTCTCGATCCGTTTGTAGGTGCCGGGAAAAAGGAACCCGTTGCCCAAAGCGAAACCGGCTGCACCGGCGATGATGATGGCGGAGATCTCCAGCGTGCCATGCACCCAGATGGTGAGCAGGCTTTCGCGCAGTACACCTTGCTGGTGGAAGAAATACTGGAACGCGCCGACCATGATCCCGTTGTACAACAACAGCAGTCCTGTACCGAAGGAAGCGAAAAGACCGGCCGCGAAACACAGCAGGGCCACGCGCACATTGTTCACCGTTATGCCCAAGAACATCGCGCCTTCGCTATGTCCGCCGTAGACCGCCATGGGTTCGCCCTTGCGGATGTTCTCCAAGGTCATGTCCACATAGCCGTCACCCAAAATGAGGCGGACGAAACTCTCGTCGTGTTCGGCGGAGACCGCGCCGATCAGCATGGCCAGGGCGAAGACCGTGAAAGCAAGGGCCAGTTGTTTACGGGTTGCCGCCATCGCCAGGGGTACCTCCTCGCGCCAGAAGGTGAGGAACCGCCCGCTCGAGGTGCGTTGATTGCGGTAGATGTGCTGGTGGAGCCGCGAAGCGAGCCCGTTGAGGTAGACCGGTATGTTGCTCTTCGGGTAGAAGGTGCGCGCGTACGAGAGGTCGTCGTTGAGCTCGATGTACAGGCTGCTCGTCTCATCACCGCTCAAGCCATCCAGCCCCTGGAGCACTTGCTCCAGCCGTTGCCATTTGGCCTGGTTGCGTTGGATGAAAGCCGCTTCGCGCATGATGGTCAAACATACGGAGGGGCGGGTGTAGTACCACGGTACGGAGGCTCTGTGAAGGGAACGGTCTTGAGCAGGAGGCAGTCGGCAGTTTGCAGTAGGCAGTAAGAAGTGCTCCGAAGGGGGGCGGGGAGCTTGGCAAGGCCCCTTTCCAACAAAGAGCCTTACCAAGGCTGCTGCAAACTGCCTACTGCCAACTGCAAAATGCAAACTGCCCACTTGCATTCTCCCATCAACTACATTCGGACCATGCAGACCATCGGCATAGAGACCGCCCAGAACGTGGTGGTGCAGCACGAAGTAGCCAGCTTGGGCGATCGTATCGTGGCCTATATCCTGGACGCGCTGGTGCTGATCGCCTGGATCGTGTTCCTGGTGATCATCGTACTCCTATCCATGGACAATGACCCCAGCGGCATCGCGATCGGTATCCTGGCCTTCTTGGGATTGGGGCCATACCTGTTCTACCATCTGGTCTGCGAGATCACCATGGACGGGCAGAGCATTGGCAAACGTTCGCGCAAGATCCGCGTAGCGCGTGTGGATGGTGGGCAACCGCGCATCGGGCAATACCTGTTGCGCTGGGTGCTGCGCCCGATCGATGGGTTCTACTACCTCGGCCTCATCGTCATTCTGGTGAACGGGAAAGGGCAACGACTGGGCGACCTTGCTGCCGGCACCACGGTGATCTCCTTGAAGCCCCGCCTGCGCTTGCAGGATACGTTGATGACCGAGGTCCGTGCAGAACACCAGGTGCGCTTCCCCGAAGTGGTGCGGTTGAGCGATGCGCAGGCTGCATTGATCAAGGAAGTGCTGAACAACTACAAGGTGGGCAACCGCGCGGAATTGTTGCGTGAGATGGCCGAGAAGGTGAGCCAGGCCATCGGCAATACCGGGGCGGGAATGAACGCCGAGGAATTCCTGCGCGCTGTTCTCCAGGACTATGTACACCTGACAGGACAGGCGGGACAACCTACCAGCCGCTGACAAGCAGTCTCCGCGCGCCGGTGATGCCGCATTTCTGGTACTGGTCGTAGGCTTTCGCTGCGCGTTCGCGGATCGCTTCGTTGGTCTCGTGAGCCACCCAGCCGTTCAGCGCGGCCTTGAGCGTGTAGGCTTCCGGCGCCATCAGGCCGGTGGTCCAAAGCAGGGGTGAGGCACCCGTCTTTTGCAAGGCCGGGGTGAAGTAGCGTTTGCTGATGCAGGCGAGGATGATCGTCTCACGCTTGCGGCGGTCGGTAGCGGGGAATTCCTTCTCCAATGCAAAGTCCATGAGGCCATCGTGCCCCACATAGGCGATCAGGTCGGCTGCACCGCCTGCGTCAAGGGTCTTGCCGTCAACGGTGATCTTCATCGGACTTGCTCCGCTGGCATAGCGCAAGAGGTCTTCTGTCGCCTCGCGGATATTCCTTCCGTCATAGGCATCGGCGATCATGTACACGGCGCTGTCCTTGTGCTTCCAAACGGCGCGGTCGAGGATATGCGCTGTTTCCGACTTGGGACAAACAACACGGACCCATTCCGCAGAACGGTCGAAGTGCGTCTTCACGCCATAACCACAGCCCCAGTAGAGGTTCGTACTTGGTTTCTGGCCATTGCCGATTCCGGTCGGGACCTTCACAATGCCTTGGTATTGGTTGTCGCACAACGCCACGAGCACATGGATCACGCGCGGTTGGGCACTGACCATGCCCGTGATCAGCAGGAGGGGTAGGAAGCGGAGGCGCATGGCTGAGGAATGCGGTCGGACAGGCGAAGTAACGTGAATGCGAATGCCCCCACGGTGTCATTCCCGCGAAGGCGGGAATCCCGTGGGGGCATCCTGTGCAGGAACGACCGTTGCTACTGACGCGCTCAGCGCATGTCGTTCACCTCCACGCCGGGGAACTTCGTCTTGTCGAAGACGAATAGGGCATCGGCCAGCTCGGGATTGGCGGTGAACTTCTTCAGGTTATAGGTCACCACGTTGCCATCCTTGTAGAGCACCTGTATGGTCCGGGGCTCCACCTTGGCCTTGTCCACGGTGATCACCACCGTGTGGAAGCCTTTCTTGGCGGGATCCAGGGGGAAGAGCTTGATGGTCTGCATCATCACGCCGGCGGCATCGGCCTTCTCCTCCACGAATGCGCTCTTGAAGCCCTTTTCGTATTGGGTGAAGAGCTTGCTGGGGTCCAGCTCCTGGTCCATCTCGGCCGGGTCGCTCAGGTTCACCTCGTTGCTCTCCTTGTTGTAGGTGTAGAGCGTAGTGCCGTCGTTGATGATCGTGTTCTTGTCCAGCGCCAGGCGGAATTTCTTGCCTTTCACCTTCATGGTGCCTTCCTGCTTCACATCCAGCTTGTCCTTGGTGTTCTGCAAGCGGCTGCTGAAGTCGGCCTCGAAGCTGGTCCACACCTTGGCCTTGGCGATGAGCTTGTCCACAATGGCCTTGCTGCGTGCATCATCCTGGGCATGGACGCCGAGGGACAGTGCGATGGTACAAGCGGTAAGGAGGAGGGTGCGTTTCATGGGGCGAAATTACTGCGCTGCTTCAAGGCAAAGGGTGTGCCAAGAGGTTCAGGAGGCAGGGTCAACGACAAGGGGCAGGGGCAGGTGGCAGGAGCAGGGACGGGTGCAATGCCACCTGCTCCTGCCCCTGCTCCTGTCTATCACTTGTTCCATTCCGGGTTCGCTTTCACAAAGGCCTTGTACTTCTTCCCGCTCAGCATGGTGCCCCGGCACTTCTTGGAACCGCAATGGCAGGCCCAGGTCTTGAGCAATTCCTTCGTGTACGGCACATCGAACTCGAAACCGTAGTCATAGGTGATCTCTTCGCCCGGTTCTATCGCCCGCAGGGCTTCAATGATCACCTGGTCCTTCTTCGGATCGGGTTTCTTTTTCTTCTCCGAGTGGATGAAGGCGATGGCGTTCGGGTCACAACTGGTGTTGATCCACCGGGCCACGGTGCCCCGCACGTTCGCATCCACGATCCAGTCATCGTTGAGGGTGAACAGGAAGGTGTGGCCGGAGGTGACATCGCCGTGGTAGACCTTGTCCGCCTCGTCATGGCTGATGGTGCGGCCTTTGTATTCGACGATGAACTCGCCTTTGCGGATGGGCGCTGTCGCGATGACACCGTTGCCGTGGATCTTGGAACGGCGCTTGGCGATCTTGAGGGTAGTGGGGAGCTTTGGCATGGGGGCGCGAAGATCGTCATTGCTTCGCTCAGGAATACATCCACAGATAACACAGATGGATGGCCTGCGGCCATCCAGAACACTGAATAGAGACAAGCTGTAAAGGAAAGTGCATCAGAGAACCATCTGCGTCATCGGTGGACGCTGGGGAGTACATCCACATCCCCGCCTTCGCGGGGACAAGGATGATCGACGTTCCGCCTACCGCCCATCCAGAACGCTGAATGGAGAAAGGCTACGAAAGGCAGTGCATCAGCGAACTATCTGTGCCATCCGCGTCATCTGTGGACGCTTGGGAATACATCCACAGATGTCACAGATGGATGGCCTACCGCCCATCCAGAACACTGAAAGGAGTAAAGGCAGTTTATCAGCGAAATATCTGTGCCATCTGCGTCATCTGTGGACGCATTCCATCCTCAGAAGTACAACTGGCACACGAACACCGCCGTGATCACGCAGGCCAGATCGGCGAGGAGCATGATGCCCAACGTGTAGCGGCTGTCCTTCACGTTCACGCTGCCGAAGTAGAGCGCTACCACGTAGAATGTGGTCTCGGCCGCGCCTTGGAACAGGCAACTTAGCTGGCCTGTGAGGCTGTCCGCACCGTAGGTCTTCATGGCATCCAGCATGAAGCCGCGCGAACCACCGGCGCTGAAAGGGCGCATCAACGCAACGGGGATGGCATCGATCACTTCCTTGTTCACGCCAACAAGGGCAAGTGTCCAGGAAAGGCCGTCCATCACGATCCCCATCAAACCGCTGTTGCGGAAGATGCTCAGCGCGGCCAGCATTGCCAGCATGTAGGGGAGGACGCGCAGACCCGTGGTGAAACCGTCCTTGGCGCCATGCACGAAACTGTCGAACATGTTGGTGCCTTTCTCCGTGAAGTACTTCTCCACCATGAAGGCGTAGAGCACGATAAGCCCGATGATCGTGAGCAGCATGCCGTTGCTCAGGTTGTCCGTGAAATGGAACTTGCCCACACCGGAAAGGCCGGTGATGTACGCCATCAAGACACCGATCACGGCGCTGATGCCCAGCACGGACAGCATCACCGGAAGGTTGAACAGGTTGATGCGCTGCTTGGCGGACACGAGGAACAATGCGACCAGCGTTCCCACGAACGAGGTGATGATGCACGGCACCATGATGTCCGCCGGGTTCGCTGCGCCTTGTGCCGCGCGGTAGCCGATGATGCTCGTGGGCAACAACGTGAGGCCCGCTGCGTGCAGGCAGAGGAACATGATCTGGCTGTTCGTCGCACGTTCCTTTGTCGGATTGTCCTCTTGCATGCTCTCCATTGCCTTAAGGCCGAAGGGCGTGGCCGCACTGTCGAGGCCGAGGAAGTTCGCGGCGAAATTCAAGGTCATGAATCCGTAGGCGGGGTGGTCCTTCCGCAGTTCGGGGAAGACACGGTGGAAGACCGGTGAAAGGAAACGGGCCACCTTCTCCATCGCCCGCGAATCGATCAGCAGGTTGAGGAGGCCGCAGAAGAAGGTGAGGTAGCCGATCAGCGGCAGCCACAGGTCGGTGATGGTATTGCGGCAGGTGGCGAAGAGGCCATCGGCCGGTTGAGAGCCACGGCTGGTCACCAACGCGCCGCTCTTGTTCAAGGTGTAGAGCGTATCCCCCTTTTGCACGGCACCGAGATCAGCTTGGCGGATGGCGGCGACCAAGGCGCTGCCCGGTATGGAGACGGTGTCCGTCTCGGCGATCACCAAGGCCTCGCCCTGTTTGCCGTTCACCAGCATGCCCAGGCTGTATTGGCGACCGAGGCCCAGCATCACCAGCACATAGCCGATGCTGAGGATGAGCATGAAGGTCCAGAACCTGCTGAGCGCCATGTGGGCAAAGTACCGGGACAGGCCGTGGCTCATGGAAGGGAACAGCCGCCTTTGACCAACAGCGTGGTGTGGAAGAGCCCAAGGACCGGCTTGCAAAATGGTCGGACCGGCTCGTGAAGAGTTCAACGCAGAGGCGCCAAGAACGCGAAGTGCGCAGAGTTCTTTTCGGGATGAGGAGGCGCTAAGGATCCTGCTCCGCTGAAGGTGGGAAACTTCTACGCCACAGCTATCGACACAACTCAGCGGTCTTTGCGCCTCTGCGTTGAGGCATTTGTTTCCTGACCTTCGCCGCCATGGTACCGGTGGTGATGTCACGAGCAAAAGCGTTCCTGTCCCGGCCGCTGTTCCTTGTGCTGCTGATCCCGGCGGTGATCAAGTTGTTCTTCCTGGCCCCGGACCATTTGTTCGAGCCGCATACCATGGCCGAGGAGTGGATCCGCTCCGGCGAGTTCAAGTACCACTACCTCGGTGCGTGGAACTACACTTTTCAATTCCCGGTGTACACGGCGCTGGTGGCGGCGTTCTACTTGCTCGGCCTTGGACCCGTTGCGGTGCTGGTGTTCCAGGTCGTCTGTGGTACGACAACCGCATGGCTAGTGTACCGCATGGCGTTGATCGTTTGCGAGGGTAGGAGCTATGATCGCTCCGTTGCGCTTGGCGCTGCACTGCTCACGGGTCTCAACCCGTTCCTGGCCTACTACCAAGTGCGCGTGCTTCATCCATTTGCATGGGATACGTTCCTCGCCATGGCCTTGCTCCTTGCCGCCATGACAGTACTCAGCGAACGCCGTGGACAGGTGATCGGCCTGTTCGCGCTGGCCGGCTTTGTCATGCTGGATCGCCCGACACTGATCGTCTTCCTGCTGCCCTTCGTTTGGCGCGAACGGCATTTCCTTTTCAGTCTGAGCGAACTGCATTTGAAGTTCCTCATGATCGCGTTGATGATCTGTCCGCTGGTGGGCTGGTCGTTCAGGAACCATTCGGTGACCGGTCGATGGGAGTTGAACTCAGTGACCCAGCAAATGCTGTGGATGGGGATCCAGGAAGGAACGGAAGGAGGGGGCCATCTGCCGAACGGCGATAACTACCTCTACCTGCTTTCGGTGCCTGAACGTCATGCGGTGCTGGCCTTGGACCCTCCCGGACAGTCGGCGTTCTTCCAGCGGAAATGGAAGGCCGAACTGGATGCGAAGCCGGGGCTGTGGTACACGATGTTCGCAGTCAAGTTGAAGAGCTTCTGGTTGTTCCGTTCGCACTTGGGCATGGGGCACGATATGCCGGGTATGCAATTGGTCGCGTTGTTGTACAAGGTCTACGCAGCGGTACTGTTCGTGCTGCTGGTGGTCGCGCTTATACTGCGGAACATACACGTTAACATGATGCTCTTTGCAGCGCTGGCGCTTTCCATCGGCCAGTCGCTCTTCTACTTCGAAACGCGGCACCGCCTGCTCATCGAACCTGTGCTGATGCTGATCGGTCTCTATGCGCTGGTGGAGATCCGGCACATGATCATCGCGAAGCGTAGTGGATAGCCGCTACTTCACCGCGCACAGGCCGTAGACCATCGGCAATTTGCCTTCCATGCCCTTGATCCGGTACAGGCCATCGGCTCCTTGCACGGCATTGGCGAAACAATCGTGTGGCGAACCGTCGAGCTCCACGAACTGCTCCAGCCGCAGGCCTTCGTTCAGCAATGCGGTCAACACTTCCGCCAGGTCGTGGTTCCAGGAATAGGCGGGCAATTTGATCGCAGCGCTACGATCGGCATAGGTGCCTTCCTCGTTCTCCACGATGGTCTCGCGGTTGAAGTAGGAGTATTGCACATGTGTGAAGTCATTGTCCCACATCCAGACGGCCGGATGGAATTCCACGAAGACCAACTTGCCGCCGGGCTTGAGATAACGTTGGATATTCGCCGCCCACGGCCGCAGGTCCGGCAGCCATCCGATGGTACCGTAGCTGGTGTAGACGATATCGAACCGGCCATCCAATTCAGGACGATGCTCGATCACATTGCTCAACACCCAATTGGCGGAGAGGCCACAACGCTCGGTCAACCGCCGGGCTTCATCGATGGCGGTGTCGGAAATGTCCAAGCCGGTCACCGTGGCACCCATGCGCGCCAGTGAGAGCGTGTCCTGCCCGAAATGGCATTGGAGGTGGAGGATCTGCCGGCCCTTGACATCGCCCAGCAGTTCGCGTTCGATCGCGGTCAACGAATTGCGCCCGGCCACGAAGGCATCGAGGTCGTACATCCGCGACGTCAAATGATGTGGCACGCGCGCGTTCCATAGCGCACGGTTGGCGGCGAAGGGATCCGTGGAAGACATGGAGCGAAGCTACTTCCGGCGGTGTTTCCCAAGTGAAGGCAAGGAGCGGGAGGCAGGGGCAGGAGCAGGGCCAGGAGCAGGAGCAAGCGGTCGTCAATGGATCGAATGTATCGTCCATGATGACGGACCGCGCTCGTTGCCGGAATGAAGCACCTCGCAATGCCCCTGCTCCTGCCCCTGCTCCTGCCCCTGCCCCTGCTCCCGCGCTCCCGGGCAACCATTCGCACCGGCGCGGTTACCTTCGTTCCCGATCAACCAACTACACGGCCAATGAACCGCATTATACTCGCCTGCCTCTGCCTGCTCGTCCTCTTCAGCTCCTGCGTTTCCAAGAAGAAGTACGCGGCCATCCAGTTGTCCAATGAGACCTTGAACAACAAGCTGGACGAGGCCAACCGGGCACTGGCCGCCTGCACGGGCGAGAAATCCATCCTGGATGCGCGCGTTGCGGGGTTGGAGAATTCCAACGAGCACCTCAAGGAACAGGTGGGCCAGTTGAACAACACCAACACTGCGCTGCTCAACAACGTGGGCAACATGGCCACGCTCTCCAAGCAGGAGGCCACCAATTTGGAGAAGTCGCTGGAGCAGATCAAGGAGCAGGACCTCCGCATCCGCACCCTGCATGATGCCCTTTCCAAGAAGGATTCCGTGACCCTCGCGCTGGTGGTGAGCCTGAAGAGCTCCCTCGGCAACCTCAACGACACCGATGTAGTGGTGAACGTGGAGAAAAGCGTGGTCTTCATCTCCCTCAGCGACAAGATGCTCTTCAGCAGCGGCAGCACCCAACTCTCGCCCCGCGCCAAGGAGGTGCTGTCCAAGGTGGCCACCGTGGTCAACGACAAGCCCGAAATGGAGATCCTGGTGGAAGGCCACACGGACAACGTCCCCATCAAGCGCGACTGCTTCAAGGACAACTGGGACCTCAGCGCCTCCCGCGCCGTCACCATAACCCGGATCCTGCAGGAGGATTACAATGTGGCGCCCTCACGCATCACGGCCGGTGCGCGCAGCGAGTACGTACCGCTGGCCACCAACGACACGCCCGAAGGCCGCTCCACCAACCGCCGCATCCGCATCGTGATCCTGCCCAAGTTGGACCAGTTCTACAACATGATCGAGAGCGGGCTGAAGCAGGCGGAGGAGTTGAAGTAGGGGTGTATCAGCGAGGAATGGATTACTCCGGATACTGCTGATAGCTTCGGGGCTTCAAACCCACACCATGTATGGAACGGAAGGTGATCGTTGAAGATCTCCAGCGCGTCGTGCGTGAAGTGCTGGATGGTCAGATGCATCCCATCCTTGGTGTACGACGGATCTGCTATCTCGGGGAGGAGTGTGCTTTGCCATGGGAAGTGCGCCTCGGTTTCATCGGTATTGATTCAGAGACCTGTGACTTTCCCCTGACCGATCCTGTTCGGGCGCGATACGAAGAGGCATATTTAGGGCGACAGGACAAGGAACTCGCAGAGTATATCGAGAAAGTCCGCCCCCAGTTGTTTAAGGATCTGCAACGGTTGCAGGCCTTGCTGCCGCAGATGGAACAGGGATAGATCGAAACCGATCGCTACGCGATCCTGCTGTTTGTCGATGGACCGATCAGCGTGTAACGATCAAGCTTCTGGTCTTCAGTAGCCGCTGACCGGCCATCAGACTGCACCGGTATGACCCCGCCGCATGGCTGGTCATTGAGAGTTGCGTGGTGCCGCTCCCGGAAACCGTGATCGCCTGCACTTGGCGACCACTTGCATCGTATACCAGCAACGTGCCGGAGCGCGTACCCTGTGGCAGGGCATAGTGTATTGTGACCATGTCCGAGGCAGGGTTCGGCATCAATTCCAACTTGGAACCGGCCGCGCCCAGATCAACAGGTTCGATGCCCAGTCCGGAGTTCGAGCAATCCAAGCAGGGAACCGTGCCGGGAAGTTGATAGAGTTTGGATACGGTCGGAACGGCATAAGGGTAATTGCTGAGGATCATATAAGCCGTTCCGTCGTCGCCATTGAACAGGGGCGGTCCTCCGTTCAGGTCCTCGTGGCCACCTTGCGCACTGATCCCGTACTGTAGATCTTCGAAAACAACGGTACCATCATCGCGGATCACACGGGTCCACAAGTTGAATTCCGCATCCTGCATCAACATCATCACCTCAATGGACGAAGGGTCCGTATCAAAGGTGCTTTCCAGGAAATACACCGGCCCGAAATAGGTGGAGCCTTCCGGTGCAGCAGGAAAGTCGATGGTTAGGAAGGGGCTCAGGTCAAGATTGTACAACTGTAAGCCGCTCGCATCCTTGCTGTAGAGCTTTCGTCCCGCGTTGGTCAACGATCGTATGATCAGCAATTGTTCATCCGCCGTTCCTATGGCAGTGATCTGGGCGTGGCTGGGTGCTCCAAGGGTCAGGAGAAGGAAAGCGGTTGCGAATGTTCTGGACATGGTGGGAATTGTTTGGGAAATCGATCAATACGGTAAGCGTTTTGGTCAGTCAGTGTACCACCACGATCTTCGACCCTGTGATCACGCCGCTATTGCCCACTATCATAAACTGGTATGTGCCATTGGCCAACTGGCCTGTCTCCAGCACATAGCTGCCCGACGGCCCCACGCTACGTTCCAGAACAACCCTGCCCGCAGCATCGTGCAGAAGGAGACGCGCTTGCATATCCCCAACTGGCAGCGAATAGGTTATCGTGGTACGCTCTCCGGCGGGGTTAGGAAAGGCATTAGAGCCGGACTGAGGGCTAAGTTGTTCGCCGACACCTACGAAACCAGGGTCAATGGCGCCATTGAGGCAACTGGCCACGCACGGCACATGACCGGGCAGGCCGTAGATCTGGGTGGGGCCACCATAAGTAGCTCGAATAAGCATCTTTGCGCCTTGCGCGGTCTCAAAAATACCAGGTCCCTCATTCAGCGTACCTGCAAAATGAAAACACGCTCCGGGTGCGACGGTTAGTAGTACTGTACCATCCTCCTTCACGATGCTGGTCGCGTTCTCACCGGAATTCTCATTGAAGCCAAGCAGCATGAATTCGATCGTCGTGCTGTCCGTGTCGAAAAGGGCTTGCGTAAAATAGCTGGCGGAACTCCATGTGTAACCGGCAGGCGCTGCTGGAAGAGTGAGCGTTCGGTAGGGTGTCAGGTCCAAGTTGTACACGGTCAAGCTGGACCCACCATTGAACGTGGTGATCAGCTTGTGGCCGGCTGTCAACGAGAGCAGCGATTGCAAGCCGGTGGGCGCGGTATTCTCCAAGGTGATCTGTGCTTTTAGCGCAGCTGGAACCAACAAGAGTGAGAAGAGGGCGAATGCTGCGCGTTTCATGGCAAGTTGGTTTGGGTGAACGATGATGTATGAAGGTAGACACCGCTCATCATCCATTCGCTGCATCAACAGATCCTTCGAGCACGGACCGTCGATCGTACAGGCTAAGCCATTGCGCAGCGCATAATGCTGTTTATATTATCGTCCGCACCCTGACGAAATACACGACGATCATGTTCGCTTACACTGCACAACGCCCCGGCCTCCGCCATGCCATCGTCCAAGCCGAATGGACCAATACGGTGGACCGCATCCAGCAACTATGCCCGATGCTTGAAGCCGCCGAGGTGGTGGACCCCATCAAGCCCGCTGTAGGCTTCCCTTGTTTTCGGTCCAATCATAACTGGAGGTTCCAAAGGGCTGTTCATGGTTGAGTTTGCGCCGGTGATCGGTAGCCGAGCGCTTTGTGAGGTCTGTGATTGTTGT
>Ga0075163_10004547_pt1 | contig 18609 bp, 11 predicted proteins | sample JI1023141ADNA_FD_71478 | JGI IMG/M metagenome (GOLD analysis project Ga0075163, IMG submission 71478) | Wastewater effluent complex algal communities from Wisconsin, to seasonally profile nutrient transformation and Carbon sequestration -... | ecosystem: Engineered > WWTP > Effluent > Algae...
TATGGCGTGGCCTCCGACGGCGGACGCGCCGTCGGAGGCGCGGGCGGCAATGGCGGCGGCACCACCACCGGGCGTGGTGGCGCTGCCGGCAACGGCGGCCACGCCTTCTCGGGATTCAATCCCAATGGCCTCGCTCTCGGTGGTAATGGGGGCAACGCCGGCCCTGGCCAGGCTGGTGGTCAGGGCGGTTCGGCGGTGACTTTGATCGGCAGCGCCCAAGGGGGCACGGGTGGCAACGCCGGTGCGGCTATCGGGTTCGAGACCGCGCCCGCTGGTGGCGAGGGCGGCAACGCCACCAATGCGTCCAGTTCCAACCCGGCCACGGGCGGAGTTGGCGGGCAGGGCGGCGCGGGCGGGCCGTTCCGGACCGGTGGCCCTGGCGGCAATGGCGGCTACATAGTTCCCGACGGAATTTACGCAAGCATCGGTCTGGGTACCGGCGGTACCGGCGGTGTCGGTGGCAAGGGCGGAGTGTTCGCCAATGGCGGCGCCGGCGGCAACGGCGGCAGCGCCAAGACGCCACCCGGCTTCCCCGGCACAAAGCCCGGTAAGGGTGGCTTCGGCGGCCCCGGCGGCGTCGGTGGTCAGCCGGGACCCAGCGGAAACGACGGCACCCCGTAGTTGTCGACGGGTTGCTGGCCGTAGGCGGATTCGCTATCGACCTCGATAAGTGGTTTCAGGCCCAGCACTGCGAAGTCGGGACGAATATCCAGACAGCGGCACACCCCACCGTCGCGGAAGTGCTGGAACGCTGGGAGCACGTCCGTCTGCCCGTCGTCTTAATCGGTCTCGGGGTGGCGATGCTTGTCCAAAGCGGAGCTCTCGGCCTTTAGCGCGGAGATGGTTCTCGCCACGCCGGATTTTCACCCCGGTGTTGCATTTCGGGAGCGCCCCCGGCAGGAATCGAACCTGCGACCTAGGGATTAGAAGGCCCTTGCTCTATCCGACTGAGCTACGGAGGCAGCGCGAACGTCAGTGTAGCGCCGCCCCGTCGACCGCCTGGTTGGTCGTGTCGGAATTTTTGGGGGCCCTGGCCTGCGAGGATGAGGACTTTGGACCTCTAGCGGTCGGAAATAACGGTCACGTTAGATGAAGTTGACTAATGTGTGACCGGCGGCACACGCTGCAAGGTGTATGTCGCGCCCGCATTCAGCACGAATTCCCAGGTCAACGATGTGGCAAAGGGGCCGACCGGCGATGGGCAGTCCAATCGATCAGGTTACGGCGCGGTGTACGCGCGCCTATCACACGGGTTCGCTGGTCCTTCGGGGATCGCCGAGCCTCGCGGGATGGCTGCTCGGATGGCTGTCGGCCGAGTTCGCCCCGCATGTGCTGACCGGGCATGCGCTGTCGGCAATTCCGGCGTCGCCGTTGGATCGGTTGGCGTGCGGTCTCGCTATGCAGAAGGCGGACGCGGTGTTGGACACGGCCCTTCGGGGGGCGTTCGGTGACGGCTACGAAGATGCGGTCTACCACCCACTTGAGCCCTACACGGCCAAACAGCCACACGTTTCTCGCGTCGTCGATGCGATGTCGCACCGACGTAAGTACGTTGCGACGACGTCTAATATCTCGTACGGCCCGAAGGGGCGTCACAATCTGCTCGACGTGTGGCGCCGTCCAGATCTGCCGGAGGGTCATCGCGCCCCGGTGCTGATTCAGGTGCCCGGCGGTGCGTGGTCCGTCAACGACAAGCGTGGTCAGGCTTATCCGCTCATGACCCGGATGACGCAGTTGGGGTGGATCTGCGTTTCGATCAACTACCGGCGCAGCCCGTGTGCCGCGTGGCCGGCTCACATCGTGGACGTGAAGCGCGCCATCGCATGGGTTCGCGAAAACATTGCGGACTACGGCGGCGACCCCGATTTTGTTGCGATCACGGGCGGCTCGGCCGGTGGACATCTTTCGTCGCTGGCGGCGCTGACGGCAGGCGACGCCCGGCTGCAGCCCGGGTTCGAGGATGCCGATACCACGGTTCAGGCTGCCGCCCCCTATTACGGCGTGTACGACCTGACGAACACCGAGAACATGCACGGCTTGACCATGCCGCTGCTCGAACGTGTGGTGATGCAGAAGCGAATTGCCGATGATCCCCAGCTGTACTGGGATGCGTCGCCGATCCACCGCGTCCATGACGGTGCGCCGCCGTTCTTTGTTCTGCACGGCGAGAGCGACTCGATTGTGCCGCTGTCGCAAGCCCGGGCATTCTGCGCTGCGCTGAGCGCGGTTGGTGCGAGCACCGTCTCGCTTGCGGAGCTGCCGAGGGCGCATCACGCCTTCGACGCGATTGCGACGCTCCGATGCCAGATGGCGGCAGAGGCCGTCGCAGCTTTCCTGGGGACGATCTACGGTCGCCATGTGGCGGCGGGGGTGACCAGGAAGGTCGCCGTCAGTCCGGCCAGCTGACGGTAGGCGCGCGGCTGCGCAACCCACTCGTGTCATGTGGCACGTGTATCTAGCGAAACCTTGTGGCTGCGGCCAGCCTGCTTCGAGGTATTCCCGCGACGGCATCAACCGGTCCAATATTTGATTGTTTTGCCTGTTCACCGGTGCCAGAACCGGATCGCGACAATCAACACCCGGTATGGTCGGGGTCGGTTAGCGTGGTGCTGGCGTGTCACGGCTGACCGCTGATATGACCGGCGTTTTGGAGGAGTGCGGGTGTCGATGGAGCGGTATCGATGAGTGGACCTACCGACGCCAACGGCCTGCCGTCTGAGCTAGGCGCATTCGACCTGCTGATGCACCGAGGCGAGGCCAATCCCCGAACGAGATCCGGGGTCATGGCTCTTGAAATTCTCGATACCACTCCGGATTGGAATCGGTATCGGGCAACTTTCGAGAACGCGTCGCGCAAGGTGTTGCGGCTTCGGCAGAAGGTCGTCATGCCGACGCTGCCCACCGCCCCGGCGCGCTGGGTGGTCGATCCGGATTTCAACCTCGACTTTCACCTTCGCCGGGTGCGGGTCCCCGAGCCCGGCACCATTCGCGAGGTGTTCGACCTGGCGGAGATAATTCTGCAGTCACCATTGGACATCTCCCGGCCACTGTGGACCGCCACTCTTGTGGAGGGTTTGGAAGGCGGCAAGGCCGTCTCGCTGCTGCATCTGAGCCACGCGGTGACCGACGGCGTTGGTGCCATCCAAATGTTCGCCGAGATTTACGATCTGGAGCGCGATCCGCCGGCCCGGCCTGTTCCGCCGATGCCCGTTCCGCAAGACCTGTCGCCCACTGATCTCATGCGACAAGGGATCAACCAGCTCCCGGGCAAGGTCGTCGGTGGATTGGTTTCGGCCGTTGCCGGCTCGGTTTCCGTGCTGGGGCGCGCGATCACCAACCCGGGAACTGCCGTGTGGGACGCCGTCGACTACGCCCGCTCCGGCCGGCGGGTGGTGAGCCGTGCCGCCGAACCTTCGCCGCTGCTGCGCCGGCGTTCGCTGTCGACACGCACCGAAGCCATCGAAGTACCTCTCGCGGATCTGAAGCGGGCCGCGCATGCCGGCGGCGGTTCCATCAACGATGCCTATCTGGCCGGTCTATGCGGGGCGCTGCGGCTCTATCACGAAGAATTGGGCGTCCCGATCAGCAAGCTGCCCATGGCAGTTCCGGTCAATCTGCGATCCGAAGCCGATCCCGCTGGGGGCAATCGGTTCTCGGGTATCAACCTGGCTGCGCCGATCGGTGTTGTGGATCCGGTGCTGCGCATGGCCAAGATCCACAAGCAGATGATCCAGCGCCGCGAAGAAGTGGCTATCGACATGATCGGGTGGGTGGCCCCGGTGTTGACTTTCCTGCCCGACCAAGTGCTGGAGTCGATGAGCGCTTCAGCCCTGGGAGCCGATGTTCAGGCGAGCAATGTGCCGGTGTTCCCGGGAGACACGTATCTTGCCGGTGCAAAAGTCTTGCGGCAGTTCGGTCTTGGGCCGCTGCCCGGGGTGGCGATGATGGTGGTTCTGGTTTCCCGGGGTGGGTATGTGACTGTCACCGCTCGCTACGACCGCGCCTCGTTCGCGCACGGCGAGCTGTTCGCCGAATGCTTCCAGCGCGGGTTCGATGAAGTTCTGGCGCTCGCCGACGATCCGAAACCACATGTCGTTCCGGTGTCGTTCGCTGACACCACAGCCGAACCCGTAACGGTTTCTTCCGGCGGAGGGTCGGTGTCATTCTGATGAGCAACAACGGAATTTCTCGGGAAATGCGTTTGCCCGGATCGGTCGCCGAGGTGATGGCAAGTCCACCCGGACCTGAGGTGGGTGCATTCTTCGACCTCGACGGGACGTTGGTGGCTGGATTCACCGCCGTCATCTTGACGAGGGAACGCTTCCGCAGCCGCGACATGGGCATCGGCGAGCTCATCGGGATGATCTCGGCAGGTCTGAATCATCAGCTCGGCCGGTTGGAGTTCGAAGAACTCATCAACAAGGCGTCGTCGGCTCTCGTCGGTCGGCCGCTGTCAGACGTTCAGGCGATCGGCGAGCGGTTGTTCGTCCAGAAGATCGCCCAACGTATCTACCCGGAGATGCGCGAGCTGGTGCAGGCGCACATGGACCGCGGGCATACCGTGGTGCTCAGTTCGTCAGCGCTGACCATCCAGGTTGAGCCGGTGGCACGGTTCCTCGGGATCCAGAACACGCTGACCAATCGGTTCGAGGTCGATGACAACGACACGCTGACCGGCAAAATCCTCACGCCGATCCTCTGGGGGCCCGGCAAGGCGAACGCCGTGCAGAAGTTCGCGGCCGAGAACGATATCGACTTGAAGCAGAGCTACTTCTACGCCGACGGGGACGAGGACGTCGCGCTGATGTACCTGGTGGGTAATCCGCGGCCGACGAATCCCGAAGGCAAGATGGCGGCGGTCGCGCGCCGCCGTGGATGGCCGATCCTGGAATTCAGCAGCCGCGGCGGCGACGGGATCATGGGCCAGGTTCGGACATTGCTGGGCATCGGCTCGTTGTTGCCTGCCGCGTCCGGGGCCATCGGTTGGGGACTGCTGACGCTGAGCCGGCGTCGTGGTGTCAACTTCTTCACGACGACGTTCCCGCAGATGCTGTTGGCCGCCAACGGCGTTCGCGTGAACGTGCTCGGGCGCGAGAATCTGACGAAGAAGCGACCGGCGATCTTCATCTTCAACCACCGCAACAACTTCGACGGCATCATCACCGCCTCGCTGCTCAAGGACAATTGGACCGGAGTCGGCAAGAAGGAACTCGAAAACGACCCGGTGGTCGGAACGCTGGGGAAGCTGGTCGACACGATCTTCATCGACCGTGACGACCCGAAGGCCGCCATCCAATCTCTGCATCACGCAGAGGATCTCATCGAGAACGGGCTGTCTGTGATGATCGCGCCCGAGGGAACCCGCCACGACACTCGGACTGTTGGTCCGTTTAAGAAGGGGCCGTTCCGCATGGCTATGGCGGCAGGCGTCCCGGTCGTTCCGATCGTGATTCGAAATGCGGAGGTGATTGCTCCGCGAAATTCGCAGACCATGAACCCGGGAACCGTGGATGTGGTTGTCTATCCACCCATTTCGGTCGAAGGCTGGACACACGACAACCTCTCTGAACGGATAGCCGAGGTGCGGCAGTTGTACCTCGACACCCTCAAGAACTGGCCGTACGAAGAGGTGCCCGTACCTGATCTCTATAAGCGGACGGCCCAGCAGCGGACGGCCCGGCAGCGAACGGCCCAGAAGGCTCCCGCGAAGAAGGCTCCAGCCAAGAAGTCACCCGTGAAGAAAGCTGAAGTAGATAAGGCCGGCGACGAATGATTCCCGTAGACCACCTGATCGACTTCAGCGCGACCGGTGATGCCCTGGTGTTGGCCTCGGTGTCGTCGAATGCCGAGTTCGACCTGCTCAACGATTGGGTCGAGGCGCAGCGCCTGGCGCATCCCGATACAAAGATCGAAGTGTTGCGTCTGCCCGGTGACGATCCGTCGGAGAGGCTGATTGCTCAGCTCGCCAATCGGCTCAGTTCGAACGAAGACCGTTCCGTGGTCCCGGTACGGGTGTTCTGGGTTCCGGGTGGTCTGCCGACTCGGGTCAAGATTGTGGGGCTGCTATCCGGCCGAGACACCTACCGTCCGCCGGAGTTCTTGCAGCGCGGAATCCTTCGCAAAGACCCGTCACGTGCACGGGTGGTAGCCGGCGAGCCGGCCACCGTCGCAGACCTGCGAAGCCAGTGGCAGGAAATCACCGTCGGCGGCGGCCCGCGCGATTTCGCCCGATTCGTGTTGCGCCGTGCAAGCCTGGCGATCGAACGGATCGAACTGCGTTTACTTGGGCCCGAATACAAGTCGCCGAGGCTGATCACCGACGAGCTGATGGCATCGTCGCGTTTCATCGAGGGAGTCGAAAACATCCCGGGAGCCACACCCGCTAAAGCGGAGGTGATGCTCAACGAGCTCGCCACAGGCTGGAGCAGGTTCTCGGTAGACCTGATGCCCAACCTTGGCCGCGCGATCTTCAGCAGAGGATTCGATCCGCGAATCGACTACGACTCGACGGAAATCGAGAACATGCGCCATGCACTGGAGGCGCATCCCGCGGTTCTCTTGTTCTCGCACCGTTCGTATCTGGACGGTGCGATCGTCCCGGTGGCGATGCAGGAGAACAAGTTGCCGCCGGTGCACACATTCGCCGGTATCAATCTGTCGTTCGGCTTCATGGGCCCGCTGATGCGCCGGTCAGGTGTCATCTTCATCCGCAGGAAGCTCGACGACCCGCTCTACAAGTACGTGCTGCGGCAGTTCGTCGGCTACATCGTGGAGAAGCGGTTCAACCTGAACTGGGCGATCGAGGGCACCCGGTCGCGTACCGGAAAGATGTTGCCCCCCAAGCTCGGTCTGCTCAGCTATGTCGCCGATGCGTATCTGGACGGCCGCAGTGAAGACATCCTGTTGCAGCCGGTGTCGATCAGTTTCGACCAGTTGCATGAGACCGCCGAGTACGCGGCCTATGCGCGTGGCGGGGAGAAGAAGCCCGAAGGCGCGGAATGGCTCTACAAGTTCATCAAGGCTCAGGGCGAACGTAACTACGGAAAGATCTACGTCCGTTTCCCCGAGGCCGTTTCGATGCGGCAGTACCTGGGCCTGCCGGGCGGTCCGATCGCCGACGATCCGGATGCCAAGCGACTGGCAATGCAGAAGATGGCTTTCGAAGTCGCCTGGCGAATTCAGCGTGTCACGCCGATCAACGCCACGTCATTGGTGTCTGCACTTCTGTTGACCACTCGGGGTCGAGCTCTCACATTGAGCCAACTCTATGTGGCACTTCAGGATTCACTCGATTATCTGGCACGTAAACAGACTCCGATCACCAACAGCACATTACGGCTGCGCACCACCGAGGGCGTCAAAGCCGCAGTCGACGCGATGTCGAACGGACATCCGGTGACGAGGGTCGATGGCGGTCACGAACCTGTCTGGCGGATCGCGCCGGAGCAGGAACACGAAGCGGCGTTCTACCGCAACACGTTGATCCACGCCTTCCTGGAGACGTCGATAGTCGAGCTGGCCCTCGCACATGCCGGCCGGGCGCCGGAAGGGGATCGGGTCGCCGCTTTCTGGTCTCAGGCAATGCGGTTGCGCGATCTGTTGAAGTTCGATTTCTACTTCGCGGATTCGGCCAGATTCCGCGCCAATCTCGCCGAAGAGATGGCGTGGCATCAGGATTGGGAGATCAACGTCTCCGCGGGCAGTGATGCGGTACGGGGTCTGCTGCGGGAGAAGCGTCCGCTGATGGCGCATGCGATGCTGCGGCCGTTCTTCGAGGCCTACGAGATCATTGCCGACGTTTTGTGCGACGCCCCTGCCGAAATCTCGAGTGAGGATCTCACGCAGCGAGCATTGGGTGTCGGCGCTCAGTACGCCGCGCAGGGCAAGGTGCGCAGCAATGAGTCGGTATCGGCGTTGTTGTTTGCGACCGCACGACAGGTGGCTGCCGATCAGCAGCTGCTTAAGCCCGCACCGGATCTTCGTGAGCGGCGGGCGGCTTTCCTGCGCGAGCTGCAAAAGATCATCGCGGATATGGATGAGATCCATGAGATCTCGGCCGAGGATTTCCGTACCCGGGCGGTGAATGCGGAGGGGTAGCCCGCCTATCCACACACCGGAGTCCATCCACAGCTCCGGGGTAATTCGCGGTTGCGGTGCATTCTCGCGTCGGTGCGGTGCGGCCCACTTGAGGGGCAAACCCGCACCGAAGTGAGAACTGGAGAGAGCCATGTTCGAAACGCCTATGACTGTCGTTGGTCGCATCGTCACTGATCTCCGGCGTCGTGTGGTCGGCGACCAGGAGGTGATCAGCTTCCGCGTCGCAAGCAACGCGCGACGTCGAACCGCCGATGGAAATTGGGAGCCGGGCAGCTCCCTGTTCATCACTGTGAACTGTTGGGGCCGGTTGGTGACCGGCGTTGGCGCAGCGCTGTACAAGGGCGCGCCGATCATCGCGACAGGGCATGTCTGGACACGTGAGTACGAGGACGGCGACGGTAACAAGAAGTCGACGCTGGAAATGCGGGCCAACTCGATCGGTCCAGATTTGTCGAGGGTTATCGTTCGGATCGAACAGCGACCGCACCCGCCGGCGGTCGAGGTCGTCACCACTTCGGAGCCCACCACGCTGATTCCTCCCGGGCTGCCGCTGTCCGCTTGAGGGCGGTGCGTTGCCGCGACGACGGCAACGCATTTGCCGGCACCTAGGATGGGCGGCGAGAAATTCGAAGACGGAAGGCGATCCGCGGCAATGGCCGAATACATCTACACGATGCGGAAGGTGCGCAAGGCGCACGGCGACAAGGTAATCCTCGACGATGTGACGCTGTCGTTTCTGCCGGGAGCGAAGATCGGCGTGGTCGGGCCCAACGGCGCCGGCAAATCCAGCGTGTTGCGCATCATGGCCGGTCTTGATCAGGCAAATAACGGTGATGCGTTCCTTGCGCCGGGCGCCACCGTCGGAATCCTTCAGCAAGAGCCACAGCTCGACGAGGCCAAGACAGTCCGGGAGAACGTCGAAGACGGTGTCGCGATAAAGGCCAAGCTCAACCGGTACAACGAGGTTGCTGAGCTGATGGCCACCGACTACACGGACGAGCTCATGGACGAGATGGGCAAGCTTCAGGAGGAGCTCGACGCCGCTGATGCCTGGGATATCGATTCCCAGCTCGAACAGGCGATGGATGCCTTGCGCTGCCCGCCGCCCGATGACCCGGTCACACACCTCTCCGGTGGTGAGCGCCGGCGTGTGGCGCTGTGCAAGCTGCTGCTGAGCAAACCAGACCTGCTGCTACTCGACGAACCGACCAACCACCTCGACGCTGAGAGCGTGTTGTGGCTCGAACAGCACCTCGCGGAGTACAAGGGCGCCATCCTCGCGGTGACCCACGACCGCTACTTCTTGGACAACGTCGCCGAGTGGATTTTGGAACTTGACCGCGGCCGCGCCTACCCGTACGAGGGGAATTATTCGACCTACCTCGAGAAGAAGGCCGAGCGCCTCGATGTACAGGGCAAGAAGGACCAGAAACTGCAGAAGCGACTCAAAGAGGAGCTCGCTTGGGTGCGTTCCGGCGCCAAGGCTCGGCAGGCCAAGAACAAGGCGCGCCTGGGCCGCTACGAAGAAATGGCCGCCGAGGCTGAGAAGACCCGGAAGCTCGACTTCGAGGAGATCCAGATCCCGGCCCCGCCACGACTGGGCAACGTCGTTGTCGAGGTCGAACACCTCGACAAGGGTTTCGACGGTCGAGTCCTGATCAAGGACCTGTCCTTCACACTGCCGCGAAATGGCATCGTCGGTGTCATCGGCCCCAACGGTGTCGGCAAGACCACTTTGTTCAAGACCATTGTCGGACTCGAGGAGGCCGACAGCGGCAGCGTGCGGGTCGGCGAGACCGTCAAGCTGAGCTACGTCGATCAGAGCCGTGCTGGTATCGATCCGAAAAAGAATGTGTGGCAAGTGGTTTCGGACGGACTCGACTTCATCGAGGTCGGCCAGAATGAGATCCCGTCGCGGGCCTACGTGTCGGCGTTTGGATTCAAGGGACCGGATCAGCAGAAGCCGGCCGGGGTGCTGTCCGGTGGTGAACGCAACCGGCTCAACCTGGCGCTCACCCTCAAAGAGGGCGGCAACTTGATCCTGCTCGACGAGCCCACAAACGACCTCGACGTCGAGACGCTTTCGTCGCTGGAGAACGCGCTGGAGAAATTCCCGGGCTGTGCGGTGGTCATTTCCCACGACCGCTGGTTCCTGGATCGGACGTGTACGCACATCCTTGCGTGGGAAGGCGACGCGTCGGGTGAGGCGAAGTGGTTCTGGTTCGAGGGCAACTTCGGGGCCTACGAAGAGAACAAGCTCGAAAGATTGGGAGCCGAGGCGGCGCGTCCGCACCGAGTGACCCACCGCAGGCTCACACGCGACTAATGTTTCGGCTGCGTAACCAACGGGGGTGCGCTAGCTGATCCAGGAGCTCCGAGCATGACGGTTGATCCCGATACCACCACCCTGGACCTGCCGGTCGAGTGGGCCGACCTCAGTTCGGAAGCCGTTGAACGGCTCACCGCGGCACTTGTCGCCGCCTACGTGGCGACCTACCACGGTCCACACGGGGACGCCCCGGAGACGGCGTCCGACGCCGCCGACACGGGTCCGATGTTTCATGCCGGGTTCAGCAAGGTTGTACCGCGCTCACTGATTCACGCCCACGCGCGATTGGCGCATCGTCGCAATGACGGAGAAACGCTGGTCGGTGTCCACGACGCAAACCACCCGGGTGGGTTTGGCCCGGCACTGCAGATCGTCACCGACCAGGCGACGATGGTGATGGATTCGGTGACCGTGATGCTCCACCGCCTCGGGGTGGCCTATGCCGCGGTGATGAACCCGGTGCTCGCGGTTCGCCGCGGTAAGGCCGGCGAGCTACTGGATGTCCGGCCCGGGCCTGCCGAGACGACCGGTCCCGGAGCCGTCGACGAATCCTGGATTCATGTGCAGTTGTCGCCGTCCGTCGACCCCAAAGCTCTGGCCGAAGCCCAGCGGATGCTGCCCCTCGTGCTGGCTGACGCCCGGCAGGTCGCTCAGGATTCAGTGCCGCTCCACGCGGTGCTGGGCGACCTGGCAGCCGAGCTGGACGCCGATTCCGGCGCGCGGTTCGCAGGGCCGGATCGCGAGGATGTCGCGAGTCTGCTGCGTTGGCTCGGTGATGGACATTTCGTGCTCCTCGGCTATCAGCGCTGCACCGTGAGTGATGGCCAGGCGACTGTCGATACGAGCAGCCGCCTGGGTGTCACGAAGTTGCGAACCGAGGTGCTGCCCGAGCTCAGCGAGAAGGGGCAGCTGCTGCTGCTCGCGCAGGCAACAATGCCGAGCTTCCTTCGGTACGGCGCATATCCGTACATAGTCGTCATCCGCGAGTCCGGGGCGGGTGGCGGGCCGGACATCGAGCACCGATTCGTCGGTTTGTTCACCGTCGCCGCGATGAGCTCGAATGTGTTGGAGATTCCGCTCATAGCGCGACGCGTCGCAGAGGTATTCGCAACCGCCCAGGGCGACCCGAGCCATCCCGGGCAGCTGATGCTCGACATCATTCAAACCATCCCGCGCTCGGAGCTGTTCTCGCTGAACAGCCAGCAGTTGTTCCGCATGGCCGAGTCCGTGGTCGACCTGGGATCGCGACGGCGCGCGCTGTTGTTCGTGCGTGCCGAACAGCTCGGGCACTTCGTCTCGTGCCTGGTGTACTTACCCAGAGACCGCTACACCACCGCAGTGCGGTTGACGATGCAGGACATCCTGGTCCGCGAATTCGGGGGCGCCAGCATCGACTACACCGCCAGGGTCAGTGAATCACCCTGGGCGGTAGTCCATTTCACAGTCCGACTGGCCGAATCCGAGACGCGATCGATCGATACGTCGCATGCCAACCGGATTCGGATCCAGACGATGCTGACCGAGGCCGCGCGCACCTGGGCAGATCGTCTGCTCGGAACGGTGCAAACGGGTGCCATCAAGCAGTCGATCGCAGAGCACTACGCCGAAGCCCTGCCTGCCGAGTACAAGCAGTTGGTCAGCCCCGCTCAAGCGATCTCCGACATTGGTTTCATCGAAGGGCTGCAGGACAACTCGGTCAAGTTGCACGTAGAGAGGTCCGACGAGGAGGGGCACGCTGTTCTCACCTGGTATCTCGGCGGTTCGTCGGCTTCGTTGAGCAGGCTCCTGCCGATGCTGCAGTGCATGGGCGTCCTGGTGCTCGAGGAGCGGCCCTTCACGGTGATCCGCCCCGACGGGCTCACTGTGTGGATCTATCAGTTCAAGATTCGCCCGGAATCCACGATCCCCCTTCCGGCTCCGGAGGAATGGGACGTCAGAGCTCAGCGATTCGCCGAGGCGGTGACCGCGATCTGGCGGGGCCGCGTGGAGATCGACCGATTCAACGAGTTGGTGATGCGCGAGGGCCTGACCTGGCAGCAGGTCGTGATTTTGCGCAGTTACGCGAAGTACCTGCGGCAGGCGGGGTTTCCCTACAGCCAGTCGCACATCGAAGCGGTGCTCAACGAGAACGCCCGAACCGCACGTTCTCTGGTGGAACTCTTCGAGGCGATGTTCGATCCGGAGTCGGCAGCCAAGGGTCTCGATGCGCACGCGGCTGCCGCCGCGGTGACGGCGGATATCGACGCGTTGGTGAGCCTGGACACCGATCGCGTGTTGCGCGCGTTCGCCTCGATGATCCAGGCGACGCTGCGCACCAACTACTTCATCACCGACGATCGTTCGGCGCGAGCGCAAAATGTGCTGGCGCACAAGCTCAATCCGCAACTCATCGATGAGCTGCCGCTGCCGCGCCCGAAATTCGAGATCTTCGTCTACTCACCGCGAGTGGAGGGCGTGCACTTGCGGTTCGGGTTCGTCGCCCGCGGCGGATTGCGCTGGTCGGATCGTCGTGAGGATTTCCGCACCGAGATCCTCGGGCTGGTCAAGGCCCAAGCGGTGAAGAACGCGGTCATCGTGCCGGTGGGTGCCAAGGGCGGATTCGTGGTGAAGCATCCGCCAGCGCCGACGGGCGACGGCGCGGCCGACCGGACGGCATCGCTCGAAGAGGGCGTTGCCTGCTATCGGTTGTTCATCGCCGGTCTGCTGGACATCACCGACAACATCGACCGCACCAGCGGTGTGGTCGTCGCCCCGCAGCGAGTGGTGCGTCGGGACGGTGATGACGCGTACCTGGTGGTCGCTGCGGACAAGGGCACCGCAACGTTCTCCGACATCGCCAATGACGTGGCCAAGTCCTATGGATTCTGGTTGGGCGATGCGTTCGCCTCCGGCGGTTCGGTCGGATACGACCACAAGGCGATGGGCATCACCGCCAAGGGTGCGTGGGAGGCCGTCAAACGCCACTTCCGCGAGATGGGCGTGGATACCCAGACCGAGGACTTCACCGTGGTCGGCGTTGGCGACATGAGCGGCGACGTCTTCGGCAATGGAATGCTTCTGTCCCAACACATTCGGCTCCTCGCGGCCTTCGACCACCGTCACATCTTTCTGGACCCGAACCCGGATTCGGGACCGTCGTGGCAGGAACGGAACCGGCTCTTCAACCTGCCGCGGTCGAACTGGGAGGACTACGACCCCGCCCTCATCAGTGAGGGTGGCGGCGTCTACAGCCGTCAGCAGAAGGCGATCCCGATCAGCGCACAGGTTCGGGAAGCACTCGGTATCGATGGCGACACCACCGAGATGACCCCTCCGGACCTGATGCGCGCGATCCTCAAGGCTCCGGTCGACCTGCTGTTCAACGGCGGAATCGGCACGTACATCAAGGCGTCGACGGAATCTGATGCCGAAGTCGGCGACCGTGCCAACGACATCGTCCGCGTCAACGGAAATCAACTGCGTACCAAGGTCGTCGGCGAAGGCGGAAACCTCGGTGTCACCGCGCTCGGCCGGGTGGAATTCGACCTCAACGGCGGACGGATAAACACCGACGCCATGGACAACTCCGCGGGTGTCGACTGCTCCGACCACGAGGTCAACATCAAGATCCTGGTCGACTCGCTGGTGAGCGTCGGAAAGATCGATGCCGGCCATCGGGCCGATCTCCTGGCCTCCATGACCGACGAGGTGTCTGATCTCGTGCTGGCCGACAACATCAATCAGAACGATCTGATGGGAACCAGCCGGGCCAATGCGCCCGCGCTCCTCAACGTCCACGCCCGGCAGATCGCCGAGCTGGAACAAACTCGCGGCCTCAACCGCGAGTTGGAGGCCCTCCCGAGCGACAAGGAGATCCTCCGGCGTCAAGATGCCGGAATCGGCCTCACCTCACCGGAATTGGCCACCCTAATGGCGCACGTGAAACTCGCGTTGAAGGACGACGTGTTGGCCAGCGACCTTCCCGATCAGGAGGTCTTCGCCGCTCGGCTGCCGCAGTACTTCCCGACGCAGTTGCGTGAGCAGTTCGTTCCGGAGATCCTCAATCATCAACTGCGCCGCGAGATTGCGACGACCATGCTGGTGAACGACGTCGTTGACACCGGCGGAATTGCCTTCGCCTATCGGGTCAGCGAAGACGTCGGGGTGGGTTATGTCGACGCGGTCCGTACCTACGTGGCCACCGACGCGATCTTCGGAATCGGCGACGTATGGCGGCGCATTCGGGAAGCCGGTGAGCACAACAAGATGCAGGTCAGCACATCCGACCGGATGACGCTTGATCTCTGCCGACTCCTGGACCGTGCGTCACGGTGGTTGCTGAACAATCGCCCGCAGCCACTGGCGGTTGGCGCCGAGATCAACCGCTTCGCCGCGAAAGTGTCTGCGCTGACACCGGGGATCATGGGATGGCTGCGCGGGGACGACCGGGCCATCGTCGCCAAAGAGGCCGCCGAGTTCGCCGCTCATGGGGCGTCCATCGAGCTAGCGCAGTCCGTCGCGACGGGTCTCTATCAATTCAGCCTGCTCGACGTCATCGACATCGCCGACATTCTCGACCGTGATCCCGCTGAGGTGGCCGACACCTACTTCGCGTTGATGGACTACCTGGGCACGGACGGGCTGTTGACCGCGGTATCCGGACTGCCCCGTGATGACAGGTGGCATGCGCTGGCCCGCTTGGCAATTCGTGACGATGTCTATGGTTCGTTGCGCGCACTCTGCTTCGATGTCCTCTCCGTGGGCGAACCCGATGAAACGGGGGAGCAGAAGATCGCGGAATGGGAGCAGATCAACAGTTCCCGGGTCCAGCGCGCCAGGCGCACCCTGGCCGAGATCTATGCCGACGGCGAACGTGACCTTGCGACGCTGTCGGTTGCGGCGCGGCAGATCCGAAGCATGACGCCGACAAGCGGAACCCCGGCCAAGAATGGCTAGTCGGTTCACCACCGGGGTTCACGTGCGCTGGTCCGACATCGATATGTACCAGCACGTCAACCACGCCACCATGGTCACAATCCTCGAAGAGGCGCGGGTGGACTTCCTCGCCGAACCGTTCGCCGACGACATCAAGAACATTGGATTGTTGATCCACGAGGTGCAAGTGCTCTACAAAGGTCAACTGCGCCTTGTTGATTCGCCCCTGCAGGTGACTATGTGGACCAAACGTCTTCGGGCGGTCGACTTCACGCTGGGCTACGAGGTTCGCTCCGTCAACGCCGATCCGGCGTCGAAGCCGGCGGTGATCGCCGAGACTCAGTTGGCGGCCGTGCACATCGAGGAACAGCGATTGGTGCGGCTTTCGGAGAAGCATCGGGAGTACCTGCAACGCTGGCTGCCGTGAGTCCCGCTCCCGAACGCGGTGTGTGGATACCCGATGCCGCGCACCGCGCTGATCTGGCCGTGTTCGTCGAACGGGTGTTGAGACTCGATGAGGCCGCTGTCATCAGATTCCACACCCGATCCGACGCGTTGGTGGGTGTCTGGGCCGCTACCGGGTTGGACGTATTGGCGAACCGGGCCGTCACCGGTCGCCTCCGGCCGGGTGACCTGACCTGCGGGGCAACGGAACTGATGCAAGGTCTGCGCGGCGCCGATGCCGCGGGGCAGGTGGATCCGGGTTACCCGATGGACGCGGGGTGGCGCGGGGCGCTGCCACCGGAATCCGGTTTTGAACATCTCGATGACGTGCCCGCCGCGGCGGTGATCGATCTGGCCCGCCAGGGTTCGGAATTGGCCAGGGCGCACGGCAGCGGACACGGGCCGCCGGTGTCGTTGCTGGATCAGGATGTGTTGGAGGTCGGTGTCGGCGAGACGACCGTCGGTGTCCCCATGCGATGCGTATTCGCCTTGACGGCAATGGGTTTCGTACCCGATCCGTTGCCCGCCGGCGAGGTCGTGCGGATTCGGGCGACGCGGACGTGGCTGCGCATCGATGCGCGGTTCGGTTCGGTCTATCGCCGGATCGGTGGCTCGGCGCTCATCCTGAGCTAGGACCCGCGCAGCCAGACCGCCGCGTCCGGCGGCAACTCACCGTTGGTCAGCGGGGAACTGGCGGCGAGGATCTCGTGGCGCGGAAGCGGTATCGCATCCGGCCCGGCGTTGAGCACACATAACACGCCGCCGGAACGGAAGACCAGCACCTCGTCGTCGGCCGGGAGCCACTGCACGTCGGTGTCGGTGAATCGAAAAGCGTTGCGGCGCAGATCCACAATGGTTCGGAAGAAACGAAGCGTCGATGTGGGGTCTTCGGATTGTGCCGCGACTGTCAACGACGCCCAGTCGGGCGGCATGGGGAGCCAGGTGTCCGGGTTGGTTGAGAAGCCGAACGGGGGAGTCGTGCCGCTCCACGGTATCGGCACCCGGCATCCGTCCCTACCGCGTTCCGTGCGCCCAGAGCGTTCCCACACCGGATCCTGGAGTGCGCCGTCGGGCAGGTCGACGTTGGGTAGCCCGAGTTCCTCGCCGTTGTAGAGGAATACCGCGCCGGGCAGGGCGAGCATGACCATGGCCATCGCTCGTGCCCGGTCGAGTCCCTGCCGGCCGCCCCCGTAGCGCGTCACTTCTCGCTCGACGTCGTGATTGGAGAGCGTCCAGGTTGGACTGGCTTGCGCGAGCGCAGTCGCGGCCAGCGAGTTCACGACGGCGCTCCGAATGTCGTGGGCATCGAATTCGGCTCGCGCGAGCCGAAAATTGAAGCCCATATGCAGTTCGTCGGGGCGCAGGTACTTGGCGAAGTCCTCGTTGTCGAACACCCAGATCTCGCCGATGGAAACCGCATGCGGGTAGTCGTCGAGCACCGATCGGATGCCGCGATGTATGCGATGCACATCGTCATTGTTGAACCGCGGATCGTCATCGTCGACGGTGAGCATTTCGATTTCGGGGTTGATCATGTCCGGCAAATCCGCCGGCTTCGCCATCCCGTGCGCAACGTCGATGCGGAAACCGTCGACGCCGCGATCGAGCCAGAACCGCAGCGTTTTCTCGAGGTCCTCGAATACCTCCGGGTTGTCCCAGTTCAGGTCCGGCTGTTGCGGGTCGAACAGGTGCAGGTACCACTGACCGGGTTCGCCGCCAGGCTCGGTGATTCGGGTCCAGGCGGGTCCACCGAAAACCGACACCCAGTTGTTCGGCGGAATTGCTCCGCTGTCGCGGCCGTCGCGAAAGATATAACGCTCCCGCTCAGGACTGCCGGGCGTGGCGGACAGGGCCGCCTGGAACCAGGCGTGCGACGCGCTGGTGTGGTTGGGCACCAGGTCCATCGTGATCTTGATCTCGCGGGCATGCGCTGCCTCGATGAGCCGATCCAGCCGGCGAAGTCCGCCGAACAACGGATCGATATCGCGTGGATCCGCCACGTCGTAGCCATGGTCCGCCATCGGGGAGACCATGACCGGATTGAGCCAGATCGCGTCCACCCCCAGCGTGCTCAGGTGATCGAGACGGGCGAGGATGCCCCCGAGATCGCCGACGCCGTCCCCGTCGCTGTCGGCGAACGATCGTGGGTAGATCTGGTAGAAGACGGCGTTCGACCACCAGGCAATGTCAGTCACGGCGCCTCAGAACTGGGCATTGACCATGGCGTCAGCGGCCATCTGGAGGTACTCCAAGAGCTGCCCGCGATGTTCGTCATCGAGCGTCTGCGAGTCGATCGACGCGACTGCAGTGTGCATGCATCGCAACCAGGCGTCGCGTTCGATGAAGCCGATCCGGAATGGTGCGTGGCGCATCCGCAGCCGCGGATGACCGCGCAGATCGGAGTACGTGCGCGGACCACCCCAATACTGCTCGAGGAACATCCTGAGCCGGTCTTCGGCCCCATCCAATTCGTCCTCGGGGTACAGCGGCAGCAAAACCTCGTCCGCACGCACCTGCTCGTAGAAACGGGACACGATGGTGCGGAACGTCTCGGCGCCGCCCACCGCGTCATAGAACGTCTGCGGAACGTCGGACATCCCACCATTGTGACGGGCGGCTTGGTGGGGAGCGCGACGGATGCCCGTGTAACGCGATGTTCATCGATTCGCCCGGCGGGCACCGGGGGAATGACACCGGTGGAATGTCGTGCGGTCGGCACGTAACCGTGGTGCACTGGATTTCGGAGGTCGGCTATGACACCCCAGCCCGTCACTGCCCCGGTATCCGAGCGATCGGTCTGGGGACGTAGTCGGGTGCTGCTCCTG
>Ga0075163_10004548_pt1 | contig 18607 bp, 15 predicted proteins | sample JI1023141ADNA_FD_71478 | JGI IMG/M metagenome (GOLD analysis project Ga0075163, IMG submission 71478) | Wastewater effluent complex algal communities from Wisconsin, to seasonally profile nutrient transformation and Carbon sequestration -... | ecosystem: Engineered > WWTP > Effluent > Algae...
ATACTTATCGAACCACACAATTTATTTTGCCCTTTAACCGGATTCTCTCAATTGGTGCGGCCTTTGGCGGTAAAAAAAAAGGGACTGAAACAAAAATTATGTTTCAGTCCACTCAGGTAGCGGGAGATGGATTCGAACCAACGACCTTTGGGTTATGAGCCCAACGAGCTACCCCTGCTCTATCCCGCACTATATCTTTTGCAGTATTAAATGTCGGCGCGATGGAGGTAAATCTGTTCGCGTTTTCCCTTTATTTTTTAAGTACTGGTGAAAGGTGCTATAAATTGGAGTGCAAATATACAATTTCTTTACTTACCAAACAAATTACTTATTAACAATAAAAACAGAATCACCACGGCCTGAGGCGGAAGCGCCTGCTGCTGGCTGTATCCCGGTAAATTGACGTTCGGGGTGTTTTTTTATTTTTTTTATCCGTTTGTTTTGGCCGGAGGGCGTTACCTCCAGAAACCTTGTTATTAGTGGAGTTTGGGAGTTTTGATTTCGCTGGAAAGTGGTTTAAAACGGCTTCGCTTGGTGGGTAAGGGATACCCGATTTCAGCCGCTCAAAAGCCTTACGATGAGCCATTAAAATGGTCAAAAGGGGCCGGAATACCCTGTTTATAAGTAAAAAAATATTTTTTTATGCCGAAACACTTGACAACAGGGCTTTTATGTAGTATGTTTGTTCACAATAAAACTAATTGTTTAACCTTAATTAAAAAAACGAAACATGAACAAAGCAGAATTAATCGACGCTATTGCAGCAGGTGCTAAATTAACCAAAGCAGACGCTGGCCGTGCTTTAGAAGCTACAGTTGAAAGCATTCACAAAGCGCTTAAAAAAGGTGACCGTATCGGTCTGGTAGGTTTTGGCTCTTTCTCAGTTGCTAAACGCGCTGCACGTACAGGCCGTAACCCTCAAACTGGTAAAGAAATTAAAATTGCCGCTAAAAAAGTGGTTAAGTTTAAAGCCGGTGCTGACCTTGCCGGAACTGTAAACAAAGGAAAATAATTCCTTCACTTTCTTACTGGAAAGGCCGTGGTAACCACCACGGCCTTTTTTGTTGCTGTTAATGGGTAACCTAAACAGGGGTTCTAAAGTAAAAAGAGATGTGGCACAAACTCGGAGCTGTAGGTAGCACAAACCGGTTTGTTTTAGGGTATTAATCATTTAAGGAGAGGTTATGAATTTATTTACTCGGGATTTGATCATCGGCAACCTGGAGGATGCGGTAACACTGTTTAAAGAAAGTCGCGATGGGTTCTTAAAATTGTTCGAAAAGAGCCCCGTTTGTATGAGCATGACGACGACTAACCTGGGGAAAAGAGTTTACGTAAAGGTCAACGAAAAATTCCTCGAAAAATTTGGGTTCAGCGAATCGGAAATCATTGGCCGTACATCGGTGGAGGTGGGCATCCTGGACCAGGAAGAATCGGTGAGAGTGGGAAACCTTATTAACGAAAAAGGCCGGCTGCATAACGATTATGTGAAATGTATTGCCAAAAACGGTCAGTTGGTGCACACCGTTTCTTCCATCGAAAGTATGGAAATGGGCGGAGAAACCTACCTGATCTCTTTTTTTGTGGACATCACACGCATCATGGAACAACAGTCCATCATTGAACACCATGCGCGGCAGCTGGAAGCGCTAAACGGAGAGCTGGAAGCCTTTTCCTATTCTGTATCGCACGATTTGCGGGCGCCATTAAGGGCCATTGATGGCTACATAAGAATCATCGAAGAAGATTTTGGCGACCTGTTTAATGAGGAAGGTAAGAAAGCGCTTTCCATCGTTCAACGCAACGCGGAAAAGATGGGTCGTTTAATCGACGACCTGTTGAGCTTTGCCAGAATGGGACAGAAGGAACTGCTGAAAACCGAAGTGAACATGAACCGCCTGGTGGAGGAGGTGTTAGCGGATTTGAAACTCGAAGGCACCGGCGTTCAGGTAAACGTCAGCGCTTTACACGCGGTGAAAGGGGATTACGCGCTCATTAAGCAGGTGATGTTCAACCTGATTTCCAATGCCTTTAAATATTCCTCCAAAGAACCAACGCCTCAGGTGGAAATCAGCTCCGAACTAAAAAATGATGCGGTGGTGTATACCATCAAAGACAATGGGGTAGGGTTTGATATGACCTATTACGACAAATTGTTTGGTGTGTTTCAGCGCTTGCACCGCGAAGAGGAATTTAAAGGCACCGGCGTAGGTTTGGCCACGGTGCAACGCATCGTGAATAAACACGGTGGCTCTGTACGTGCCGAATCGGAGCCCGGAAAAGGAGCGACGTTTAGTTTCAGTCTGCCCACAGGAAATTAAAAGTGATTTCCAACCGGATAAACAGTGGATGCAGTAATGTCAAAGGATTCCGCAGCCGGAGACTCCTTGGTGTCGCAGGCAACTAAGTAATGGTAGATCTCCCTTAAAAAGCCGGGAGCAATTTTATTTTACCATCTTATAATATTCCTTATTTTTGTGAAACTCCTCAAACGATGAAGCGTTTCGCACTGTTACTATTTTTTTTGGCGTTCATGTTTGTAGCCAGAAGTCAAAATCAGGATTTGATCTTAACTACCACCGGATTTAAGATTTATTGCAAGATTGTAAAAGAAGACAGCCTGTCGTTATTCTACAACATCGCTAACCACCCTTCTACCCTGGAAATCAAACGGACGAACGTAATGGACTACTACGTTAATTTAATAAAACACAAGGAAAATAAAAAGCCGGCTTATAACGAAGCCGGCTTACCGGTTGAACCATTTACGAAAGACCTTTTGTTGTTGGCAGTCTCGGCCGGTGTCACCAATCCCGTTTCCGATTTTGCAAACAAAGATGTGTACTACGAAAAAGCGGGCCTGGCAAAAACAGGCTTTCTGTTACAGGCTTCGGCGGTTCTTAAACTCTCAAAAAATATTGGTTTTTCAGCCGCCTATCAGCATCAGGAAAACTGGGTGGCTAAAGAACTGATCAATCAGCAAGTTGTAGCGATCAATAACGGTATTCCTTTTACCACCAAAGCCGGCAATTGGGTGGTGAGTGGTGTTTTTGGAGGGCTTTATCTTGAAACAGCCATTCAGAATGTGAAAGGCCTGTCGTTATACCTGAACGCCTCGGTGGGCATGCCCAGGTACAAGTCTCCCGAAATAATCAGTGAACTGGCGGTTCCGGGCTATTATTTCAGTGTGAAACAAAGTTCAGGAAAAGCCAAAGGATTTGCCTATGTGTTGGGCCCGGGAGTGTTTTATAAATTTAATCAAGAAACGGGGTTGAATCTTAGCGTGAATTACCTGGCCGGTGAAGGAAGTTTTTCGAACATCCTGATTATCAATAGTACGGGGGCGAGGGAAACCATTGATTTCAGCCAGAAGTTCACAACGCTCAATGTGCAGTTAAGTCTGGTGTTATGTGTTCCCAAATAGGGCAGTAAAGATTTCCGTACCTTTGTTTTCTATACTTCACACATGGTAAAAATAATGGGCAGGCGCCCTTCAGGTAGTCGACTCGATCGCATCCAAAAGACGACCAATTACACAGATGGTGTATTTCAAAATGTAGAACCTACCGTGGTCATGGCCAAAGAGGCCTCCTTTTTTAAATTGCTGCGTGAATTTAATAACAAACCGCAGGACGTAAGTCCGGTGCACCCTCTACCACATATTAAAACGGCGCTTAAGGCGTTGACATCCGAAAAACCCGCCATCGTTTGGTTCGGACATTCCTCGTACCTTATCCGGTCCCGCAATTTTACCGTGTTAGTGGATCCCGTGTTGAGCAACAATGCCTCGCCCGTTCGTTTTTTCGGGAAAGCATTTCAGGGTACTTCCGTTTACGGCGCCGACGATTTTCCGGACATCGATCTTTTGCTCATCACGCACGATCACTACGACCATTTGGATTACAAAACCGTTCTGAAATTTAAACACAAAGTAAAACACGTGGTTTGCTCGTTGGGCGTGGGCGCGCACCTGGAGTATTGGGGGTTTAAACCCGAAACCATCACCGAGCTCAATTGGTGGGAACACCATCAGCCCGACAGCGACATTAAATTAACAGCCACGCCGGCCCGTCATTTTACAGGCCGTGGTGTAAAACGCGGCAAAACACTGTGGTCCTCTTTTGTACTAAATATACATGGGTACCAATTATTTTTGGGGGGCGATTCCGGTTACGACGCGCAGTTTAAAAAAATCGGGGAGCAGTTTGGTCCCTTTGATCTGGCGTTTTTGGAATGTGGTCAGTATGGTAAATACTGGCCCAACATTCACATGTTTCCGGAGGAAACCGTTCAGGCAGCCAGGGATCTAAATGCGGCGATCGTGTTCCCGGTTCATTGGGCAAAGTTTGCCTTGTCCAACCACACATGGAACGAACCCATAAAAAGATTTATTGCCGAAGCCGGAAAGAAAAACCAGAACTACATCTCCCCTTTAATCGGTCAAACCTATGTGTTAGGTGACGTGTTTGAGCAAAAAGAATGGTGGAATCATCTGCAGCCCTGAGGCGGGTTAGGCACTACAAAAGCCGGATGGCACAGATCTGTTCCTATTTTTTCCGCTCACCGATTTGTTGCCGCCACATGGCATAGTACAAACCCTTTTCCGCAATCAGGTCTTCGTGTTTACCTTTTTCAATCATTTCACCTTGTTCCAACACATAAATGGTATCGGCATGCATAATGGTGGATAAACGGTGAGCGATTAAAATTGTGATCTGTGATTTGCTGGCGCTCAGCGCACGGATGGTTTCCGAAATTTCTTCCTCGGTAATGGAATCGAGCGCGGAAGTGGCCTCATCAAAAATTAAGAGTTTAGGATTTCGGAGCAGGGCACGGGCAATGGACAAACGTTGTTTTTCACCGCCACTGAGTTTAATACCTCCCTCGCCAATGGTGGTGTGAATGCCGTTTGAGGCGCGTTTCAATAAATTCTGACAAGCGGCTTTTCTCAGCACTTCCATGATCTCATTGTCGGTGGCAGTGGGTTTTACAAACAACAAATTCTCCCGGATGGTACCACTAAACAATTGAGAATCCTGCGAAACAAGCCCCAATTGCATCCTCAGTTCAGTGAGGTTAATGTTGGTGGACTCAATGTTATTGTACAACACCTGGCCCTCGTTGGGTTTGTATAAACCCAACAATAATTTAACGAGCGTGGTTTTACCGCTGCCGCTTGGCCCAACAAACGCGATGGTTTGCCCGCTTTTAATTTCGATGTTAATATTTCTTACCGCGTAACCAGTGGAAACGTTATGGCCAAAGGACAGATTTTTGAAGTACACCTCCCTGATTTCGCCAAGGTGCGAAGGATGGAGTGGCACCTCTTCGGAAGGAGAGGTGATCAGCTTCGCGAAATTATCCATACTCACTTTTGTTTCGTTATACACAGCAATCACGTTGCCCAATTCCTGTAAGGGGTTAAATATGAAAAACGAAAAGAACATAAGGGTGATGAGATCACCCACCTTAATAATGCCATCAAACACAAAACAGTACAAAGCAAAAACAAGCGCTGTTCTCACCAGATGTACCGTGGTGCCTTGGATAAAACTCAGCGAGCGGATAAAACGCACCTTCTTTAATTCGAGCCCAAGTATTTTTAAGGTGGTGGTGTTTAGCCGTTGTTCTTCCTGTTCAATAAGGCCCAGACTTTTCACCAGTTCGATGTTGCGCAAAGACTCGGTGGTAGCGCCGGCCAGGGCTGTTGTTTCTCCCAGGATTTCTTTGGATATTTTTTTTATTTTTTTACCCAGAAAAGAGCTGATACTGGCAATGATGGGCACCGTGGCCAGATACAGGGGCCCCAGTAACCAATGGATGCTGATGGCGTAAATAAATACAAAAATAATACCGATCAGGGATTGGAAGATGAGCGTAATGAACAGGTTCACAAAACGTTCGGTGTCCGACTTTACCTTCTGAAGTTTTCCGAGGGTTTCACCGCTGCGTTGATCTTCAAAGTCCTTATAGGGTAGGGAAAGCGCTTTTTTGATCCCGTCGGTATACATTTGGGCGCCGGTGCGTTGAATGATAATGTTGGTAAAGTAATCTTGAAAGTTTTTGGCGATGCGTGAAGCCATGGCCGCGCCAATTGAGAGCAAAGAGAACACCAGGAGGTTGCTCATAAAATCATGCAGGCTGGCGCCAATGTGCCAGTAGTAGTTGCCATTTTCTTCGGTATGTGGCGCACTGAATTTGTTGATCAGTTTTCCGGTAATGATCGAATCGCAGAGTGAAAAGCACTGATTGATGGCCGCCAGCACCAATGCCAAAACGAGTAATTGTTTATGTTGTTTTAGATAAGATAAAAGTATTTTCATGTATAACGGGGGGTAAAAAAAACAGTAAAGGTATAAAGTTTTACTTTATACCTTTTGAAGAATAGTGTTAACGAATTGGAATTTATGAAGTAGCCTGTTGGAAATGGAATCCCTTTTTGCGCGGTGAGTTATTGCGCGTTCCAACCGCCATCAACGGGCAGCGCTGTGCCGGTAATGGTGGAAGCGCCCTCCGATGCCAACAACAAAGCCATCTGCCCGAGTATTTCCACCGGCACAAATTCTTTTACGGCCTGTTTTAAAAGCATCACTTTGTTAACCACTTCCTCCGGCCCCATGTTGTGCGCTTTGGCCTGGTCGGTAATTTGTTTTTCCACCAACGGCGTTTTTACATAACCCGGACAAATCGCATTACAGGTAATATTAAACGGAGCGCCTTCTAAACCAAGTGTTTTGGTGAAGCCAACAATACCATGCTTACTGGCCACGTAAGCGCTTTTAAATTCAGACGCTACCAGCCCGTGCGCCGAAGCAATGTTGATGATGCGACCAAACTTACGTTCTTTCATTCCCGGCCAAACAGCTTTTGATAAATAAAACGCGGAGCTAAGATTAATGGCAATGATGGCGTTCCACTTCTCGTCCGGAAATTCATCAATGGGCGCTACGTGCTGAATACCGGCATTGTTGATCAGCACATCAATGGCACCGAATTGTTTGATCCCATCGTCTACCAGTTTACGGAGCTCTTCCGGTTTCAGCATATTCGCGTTGCTGTACATGCTTTTTATGCCGAACTCTTTGGCAACATCATCCGCAATTTGCTGGCCATTCGTCTCCAAGCCGTTGAAAATAATGTGGTAGTGGCCGCTTGCGGCAAACTCCCGGGCAATACCTAATCCAATACCGCTGGTACTTCCTGTAATTAATACTGTTTTCATGTGTTTCTAAGAGTGTTTCCGCGTCAAAATTACGAATGATATTGGAACACACCCCATTAAAATGGGTTAAATTTAAACCCTGAGGGTTTGGTTTACAGGTTAAAACGATAGATGGGGTCTATGTCTTCATTACCATCATGAATAATACTCAGGTCGGTAATTAAACCACTGTTAATTCCATACACCCAGCCGTGTAAATGAAGCGCCCTTGTTTTCCAGGCTTTTTGCACGGTTCCGGTTTTCGCCAGGTTTCTCACTTGTTCAATCACGTTCAGTTCCGTTAAACGATCGGCCCGTTTATCGAAGTCGGTTATTTTTTCCAGTTCGGGTTGATGTTTCAGGTAAACATCTTTAATGTTCCTCAGCCAGTTATCCACGGTGCCATGCATGTCGTTACCCATGGCAGCGCGCACACCACCACAACCATAATGTCCGCAAACAATAACGTGTTTTACCTCCAGTACATTTACAGCATATTCCAATACACTCAGCACATTGAGGTCAGTGTGTACCACCAGGTTGGCAATATTGCGGTGTACAAAAATCTGACCACTTTCGGTGCTGGTCACTTCATTGGCGGGTACACGGCTATCGCTGCAACCTATCCATAAATATTCCGGGCGTTGCCCCAACGAAAGTTTTTTAAAATATTCGGGGTCTTCAAATTGTTTCGATAATGCAAAACGTTTATTTCCTTCTAAAAGCCTTTTGTAACTGTCTTCCATTGTTAATTTATCCATATGTTCAGTTTATTTAAATTTCAAATTTAATGAGTTGTATCTCCAGGTTTCTGTTGCTGGCGGTGTCTACAAAGTCTTCCATGACTTCCCGCACATCTTTGTCCGTTGATTTATTGATGGAACCGTCAATGATAACGATGCTGTCCTTCTTTATCGACTTGAAATAACGGATGAGGTATCCTTTATTAAAAAAAGTAATGTGTTGTGGTAATTTAATCATGTAATGCCGCTTCCCTTCAATAACATCTTCCGCGATGTCGAACGACGACCTGATGTTGGCGCGGATGATGAAGATCACCGAAACGACCAACCCGGCACCCACACCTTTTAAAAGATCCGTCAACAGCATCACAACAATGGTAACTACAAAGGGCAGAAACTGGTCTAACCCTTTTTTATACAAATGTTTGAAGAGAGAGAGTTTGGTGAGTTTATACCCCGTCATGATCAATATGGCAGCTAAGGCTGCGTTAGGGATAAACCCAAGCACATGAGGAATAAGTAATACACAGGTAAATAAAAGTACCGCGTGTAGGATGGCCGATAGTTTCGTTTGAGCGCCGGCATTGATGTTAGCCGAACTTCTTACAATAACGGCGGTAACCGGTAAAGCACCCGTTAACCCACTGGTAATGTTACCAATGCCCTGCGCAATGAGCTCGCGGTTGGAGTTGGAATCTCTTTTTTCAGGATCCAGTTTATCGGCCGCCTCAACGCTCAACAAGGATTCGAGGCTGGCAACAATTGCTAACGTAAACACAATGACCCAAAAATTTCCTTTGTTCCACAAACCAAAATCAGGTTGAATGAGGTTACTTTTAAAGTCTTGCCAGTTGTTGATGATGGGCAAATTTACAAGGTGTTCGCTCCCTATTTGAAGATTTGGATACGCCGACAGGCTGATGTTAAGTAAAATTCCGAAGACAACAACCATTAACGGACCCGGAATAAATGAGAGGAATGTACTTTTTTTGTAAAAAGCCATGTCGCTGACAAGTAATATCAGCACCGAAACAATGCCAACAATTATGGCGCCCGGACTTACATAGTTAAACATGTAAAATAATTCGGAGATGGAATTATGTCCGTCCGATTGTTCGAAGTAAAAATCGCCCTCGGGGTCTTTGTCGTAACCCACTAAATGGGGTAATTGTTTTATGATGAGGATAATGCCGATCCCTGCCAACATGCCTTTTATGACGGCACTGGGGATGTAGTTGCCAATGCTTCCGGCTTTTAAAAGACCAAACACAATTTGCAGGATGCCTGCAAATAATACCGCCGCTAAAAATAGCGGATAAGAACCAAGAATGGCTACCGAGCTGAGTACAATTGCGGTCAGGCCGGCGGCGGCACCACTTACACTGAGAACCGAACCACTAAACGTTGTTACAATAATACCACCGATAACACCTGAAAGAATTCCCGAAAACAAGGGGACATTACAGGCCAGGGCGATCCCCAAACTAAGTGGCAAAGCAACGAGGAAGACCACAATGCCCGCTTTAAAATCAACAAGAATATTTTTTGAGTTCATAAAATTTAAGGTTAAAACAATGAAAGAAGCGTCCTGTTAGCGGGTAACTAAAAGGGGAAGTTTTAAACTTAAATCTGAGGCGGAGGGGTAGTGATCGTTTCAACCTGATTGGGCCAGGACCGGTTCTTTGCGGGAAAAGCGTGTTTGTAGTTCCGCACGTAAATGAAATTACTCACCGGGTAATAATTAATATCGGATTTTACATCCGGATCATTGTCATCATCTCCGGTGTCAGTATCTCCATCACCCGAGGGGTCGTTTTGATTTAATTTTTTGGCGAGTTCTAAGCGGTGCGAAGGCGTTTCTTCCTCCAGAATGGGCATGTACTGGATCACAGTAAACACCATTCCCAGGAGGAAAATGAATAAGAATATGGCACGCGGTTTTTTCAGAAGAAGGTAAAAGTAGATAAATTTAGGATAGGATAAAACTAAAAATATGCTAAAATCGTCAACAGGCTAAAGGTTCCCCGGTTATTTACGGTGTAGTTCAGAACGCCCCGCGTAGTTTTAAATGTCTAAGTGTTTTTTACGTTGTGCCCGGTAATAAAAAATTGGAAAAATAAGTAAAGTAAAAAAGGTAGCAGTTATTCATCCGCCAATTTTCAGTAACGTGGTATCCGGTCACACCACAATAAATACGATTAAAATGCCACCTGGTATTGCAACACAATTTGCCCCCGACGTGCCGATTTTGTTTCCGTGATGTCGCCATTGGCGCTTGTATTAAAAATGGGCCGACTCTGGTAATCCAGTGAAAGCTTGGAGTTTTGTCCGGCCATGATCCAGTTAACACCAAAATCATACACCAGCACCGGGTCTTTTAACTTTTCGTAGTTGGCGTATATTCCGGTAACGTATGCTTGCAAGGTGCCTTGTTTTCCCAGCAGGTCTTTTCTGAATAAATACGCGGCTTCACCATAAATTACCTGCCCGGTACCAATTAAAGGAAACGCATTGCCCGCGCCATTAAAACTCGATGCGCCGCTAACGCCGGTAGCGGGGTTCATTGGGCCGGCGTTGCGAATGTAGTTCGGCCCAAAATCATAATTTAGAAAAGCCGCGTAAGCGGTGATCGCATTTTGTTTTTCCTTATTTAAATAGGAGTCGTAAAATACATCGATCCCAAATTGTTGTAACGGTTTTGAGATGGTATCACCACTTCCGTCCCGATACCACATGGCATTTTTTTGGTAAGCAAAACCGGTTCCGATATTAAACACCCTTTTTTTACCCAGGTAAGAACCAATCATATAAGGGGTTTGGTTGCTTTCTTTGTCAAGGAATTGCCACATAAAATAACCCTGATAATTCATTTCAGGCGCTTTGGTAGAATAGTAGGCAACGTTAGTTCCGGTAGCGGGTAAGGTGGCAGGGCTGGCAATGCCCGGCGCGGTACCAGCCGTTTGCACGGGAAACGGGTTGGCCGCCGACAAGCGGTAGTCGAGTCCGCCGATTTTTCCTTTGGCATAAAGCCCCATTCTTCTTACAAACTGATCATTTATGTCGTTGGTTGTTTCTTCAACAAAAGGAAGATCTAAAGCAAGTATGCTGTTCACCGAGGAAGATGAAAACCGCGCTGTTCCATTCCAGCCGCTAAGACCACCGCCAAGTACCAGTAAGTTTTTATGCACGTTGTATTCGGCCGTCACGTCATGAAAGAACAACTGCATTTTTCGTGGCGACAAACTGTTTTGATTGTTAATGCCAAATTGTGAGTAGAAGAAAACATGTTTAGTGACCTGGGCAAGTGTTTGGTACCTTACCCTGCGAAGCCCTACATCAAAGGTGGATTCTTTTGGCGTACCATAAACCACCGAACCCGGATTACTCGTGTTATACCTTAGCCATATTTGCGCCAGGCCCGTTGCTTTTATGTACCGTGTGCTGTCTTCACTCAAATACACTTTCAACCCCTCTTTTCCGTAGCTTTTACTAAGTTGGGCCTGCGCGCTAATAGCAAATAGCAGCGCTAACAGGAAAGTTGTTGTTGAAGTTGTTTTTTTCATCAGATGGTTGTTTTTCCTGGTAAACAGGACTGGTTGATAAATGGATAGCGCCGACCGCCTGTTTCTTGTCAGGATCCCTGGCTGGTTTAATTGGTGAGAAAACTATGAAATAAACTCCCAACCAACCAACCGGGGACTGACAAGTTTTTTTGAGTTTATTAACTCAATTGGTCTTGCCGAAACCTGAAATGGGATAACAGAAAACTATGAATAAACTGTTAAAGACATTTACAGGCCCGGCAAGTGGGTTTGAGCCTAGCTCAATTTTAATACCCGTGTAGACGTTGGATCTTTGGATAATGAATGATGATTCTCAAAACCCATCACCAGCACCTTTCCTCCAGCATCTTCATACTGTTCTGTCAAGCCATTCATCGTCACAATGGAGGTGTGATCTACAATTTTGGCCTTCGACATGTTGATGGTAATAAATTTCCCCTCCGGTATAAGCATAAATTTCTTTTTAAAACCTAATAGGTTAGAAAACAGAATGTCGCCGTTAATAGTCATGGTGTAATTGTCGCCTTGTTGCACAACGTCAATATGGGTTTTGAAAAGATTTTTTAAGGTCGCACCATTTATCAGGTTAATAATCAACTCAAGTAAAATGCCCGAACCAACACCCATTAACAGATCGGTTGAGATGGTTACCAAAATGGTTACGGTAAAAACAAACAGTTGTTCCTTGCCGATATGCAGGGCATGTTTAAACTGTTTGGGGTGCGCCAGTCTGAATCCTACAAAAATAAGCATAGCGGCCAGGGCTACATTGGGTATCATTTCAATAAACTGAACCCCTACCAATACAGAAATTAATAAGAAAAGACCATGAAAAAAATTGGCCCATCGGGTCCTGGCGCCATATCCCACGTTAGCCGAACTTCTCGCTACTTCGCTAATCATCGGTAACCCACCTAAAATTCCACACAAGGTATTGCCAATACCCACGCCAATAAGATCCTTATCAAAATCCGTTTTGCGTTTAAACGGATCCATCCCATCTACGGCTTTGGCTGTAAGCAACGATTCAATACTCCCAATTAAAGAATAAAGAATAACATATTGAATAAATATGCCGGTGTGACTTATGAAACCGGAAAAATCAACATTAACGATTCCATTTTTAAACGCCTCAGAGACACTTCCGATTTTAACAAGCGCGTAACTTGAAATGGCACCGTCTGTTTTTATATGGAGCGCAAATCCTAACGGAATTGACACGGCAAGAACAATAAGAGGTGCGGGAACTTTCTTAATTTTTTCGTGTTTTACATAACTCATCAAAATCATAATTAGCAGGCAGGCAATTCCAATTTCTGCCAGATGGGCATTTTCATGCAGGATACTTGCCGGCAGCATGGCCAATAGTTCCAGTGGTTCCTTGCCTTTTAATTCAGACGGATTAATGCCCAGCACAAGGTGCAGTTGTTTGGCCATAATGATAATACCAATAGCGGCCAACATCCCGTGAATGGCAGCGCTTGGGAAAAAGTCGGCGAGTTTGCCAAGCTTTAAAACGCCAAACAAAATCTGGACCAACGAGGCCACAACAACAATGCCAAGCGCCAGATGCCAGCCGGTTTCTCCATCACCCAGCGCCGTTACCGAGCCACTGGCAATAACAATGAGTCCCGCTGCCGGACCTTTTATCGATAAACGGGAGCCCATAAAAAAGCTCACCACCACACCCCCGATAATGGCGGTTACCAAACCGAAAAACATGGGGAACGAAGAAGCTTTTGCAATACCAAGACTTAAAGGCATGGCCAATAGAAATACCAGAAACCCGGCTAAAGCGTCTTTCGAAAGATTTTCTTTTAAACCTGCGAGTCCGTCGGCAGGAATGAATTTTTTATTTTGTTTTGACATAGTTTTAATTTTATAGTTTTATTTTTTTTGAGTCGCCTTCATGGAAAAAAATAAATGCTATAACCGGAGGCTTTTAAAACGGAGAAACAGCAATTGTTTCTCAAAAATTTGTTCAATGTTTCTGGCAAGTCCCGCAACGGTAGAGGGTATACCGAAAAGGATAAACCCGGAAAGAAATAACAACGCCGGAAGAAAAACGGACGCGTGCAGGTCATTTAAATGATCTAACTCTTCAGACTCAATAAGGAAATTAACAGCCTGCTGGGTGTCTGCTTTTACTAATTCGATGCGGGTTTTTGATGAATGCGTGGGGCTAAATTCAAAACTAACCGCACCGGTAAAAGCCGTCAGAATAACCAGGCAAACAAAGGAACTCGCTATTTTTTTTAGTTTCATCATGGTCGCTTTGTCTTACGAAGATTTGTAGGGTGTTTCGTGATAGGTTTTAATATGAGGTCCAAGGAATACCCTGCCATAAATTCGAATCAGCGCTAGCCCATCGATAATAAATCCAATGGAAACAATAATCGCCAGGAGGTATTGGTTGTGATGAATGTGACTAAAGATCAGGTCTTCGCCAATAAACGTTGGCGTTATCGGGAAGCCGGTAAGTCCCAGGCAGGATAGGAAAAAGATCAATGCGGTTTTAGGATGTTCGTACACGTGCCCGTGAAATTTGCTAAGATCAAGGTGGTGTTCAAAGGTCTTAACATGGCGTAGCGCAAAGAAACCGACAATACCCGCCACCACAATGCCACTCAGGTATACATGTATTTGGCTGTATTTGCAGGCCTCGTTATACGACACCGCCAGCGCTACCCAAAAGTGATTCATCATGATCAGGAGCCAGCTCATGGTTACGTTTTTAGTTTCAGAAAACGCTTTTAAAACCATCATTAAACCGATGATGGCGAAAAAGTAAGGTAAAAAGCTGTGCAGTGTTTCGGGAATAGGAGCATTTGTGTAAAGGGCGGTTAACCCAATCATATAAATCGGTACAAACACGATCAAAAGGCTTTTTAGTGAGAAGAAGTTCATTTTTCTTCCCAGATTTTTCAGAGGATTCCATAAAAAACGCGCCATAAATAAATCCAGGTCAAATTCTTTCAGGCTCAACAGATAAATACTGTATTCTATTTTTTTAGGCCAGGTATCCTCAATCGTCCGCTCCCTTGGCACGTAATTATAAAATTGCTCCCTGATCAGGTAACTGGCAACCGATGGCGAAACAAGTAACTGATAGGTTCTGAGGAACGCGTTACCGGCAAAGTGAATCAGTGCAAGATCATCTAAACCCAGCGCTACCTCAATGAAAATTAATCCTATTTGCGCCGCGGAGGAATAGGCGATCTGACTCTTTACCGACGATTGTACCCGCGCGATTAACGTGGCAACAATGCTGGTGGCTAAACCCAATAACACGATTAAAACGCGTACCGAATATTGGTTCATCCACAAGTCGTAAGTTCTTAAAAGCAGAAACACCCCAAAGTGTACCGAAAGGGAACCGTAAAAAATAGCGCTGGATGGCGTTGGGCCTTCCATAGCACGTGGCAACCAGGAAGAGAAGGGAAGTTGCGCCGACTTCGCGGCCGCGGTGATGAGGATCATGACCGAAATAAATACACCAATCCAACTATGCGATTGCAGTTCCTCGTGTATCAGCTGGTTATGACTCAGGTCATAAAATGTGATATTTTTATGCCACAGATGATGTCCCATCCACATGGCCAGGATCAACCCAATGTCTCCCACCCGATAAACGGTATACACCTTCAACGCGTTTCTTACAGGAAGAAAACGGTCCCTGTAAAATGCAATAAGAAGGAAAGAGCAAATGCCCAGAATTTCCCAACCAATAAAGAGTGTTTCCAGATTTCCGGCAAAAATGGTTATGTTGTAGCCCAGATAAAAAAACAACAGTGTGTTAAAGAACCGTTTGTAGCCGTTTTCGCGATGCAAATAGTAGCGGCTGTAAATGGTTACCAGGAAAGTAAGCGACGAACCGACAAAAAGGTACACGGCAGTAATTTTATCAAAATAAAAATCCAGGTAAAATTCGTACCCCGTAGTTTCATAAAGAATAAAGTCTTTCAAATTTACGGTAGCATGGCCGGTTACCAGCCAATAAATGAAAAAGGTCATAAACAGGAGAAAGTGCAGGCCGAGCGTAATGTAAGCAACCGACGAAATGAGCGCCTCTTTTGTTTTAGGTAAAATTAAACTAATCGCAAATCCAATAAACGGGATCAGTATAAAAATATGTAATAGGAGGTTGGTTGACATCATTTAATCGATCAGGTAAACAGGAATATTGTCGGTGTGGGTTTCTAAAATGGGGGTCATATCACTGGCATGAGGAGTGGTAGATCGTAGCGGTTGGTAAGGGGTAAATACTCCTTCTTTAAAAATGGAAAGTTCCCTGGTTTCAGGGTTAATCGACACCACATGCACCCATTCATTAATAAACCACTCGTACATGGCGTCTGCCGATTGAATTGTTTTTAAAACAACCTCAGGAAAATGCTCAACAATTACCAGTAGTCTTATCGGATCGTGTACTTCAATCATTTGGCTTGGAAGTCCCGGCCGTAGATCACCATCAAAGCCGTTGGCCACACCAAAGAGCCCCATGACGTTGTGCGGTAATTTTGTCCCGGCCCCGAGTTTTTGATTATCCACCCGTGAAAAATAGTATTCCAGATTGATGCCGCCACATACGGGGCCAATGGGTTTCATAATGTTCGCAAGAATGGTTCCATCGGGGTCAATCCTGTAGTCATACGAATTGGTAAAAGCCCTTCTGTCTAAAAAAAGATGTTTGGTCAACTCGCGGTTTCCTATTACACACAAGGCATTGGTAGCATGGTTAAGTTCAGGGCGCGGTTCAAAAAGAGATACAGACCGCTTCTTTACACGCTTGTGAATGGACTTCGGATCCTTGCTGGTATTTATCAATTCGAAGCGGCGTGACCGCTCTTTTGAATTCAACTCAAGGGCCGAATGGAAATGTTGTTTGTTTTTTTCGTGCGCTGATTTGTTGGCGGCATTTAAGACCTGTTCATCATAAAAAACAATTTCGTCGCGGGTGGTGTCGTGAAGCCCGCCAATAAATTGAGTATCAGCCGGGATGTCAATCCCTCTTTTTTTCAAAAGAGTTCTTACATCAGGGTGATTGGCCATAAAGGACACCACCCGCGCATTCACCGAACCAGGCCTGCCGCAACAGGCGCCACAATTATAGGCGGCGTAATGCGGATTGTTGGTGCTGCTTGCGCCATGCCCGACCGAGTAAACAATCGGTGCGAAATTTTTAACCAGACCAATACTTTTTAATAAAGCTTCTACACGGTCTGCCATTTGCTCAATAGTAAAACCTACCTGAAGTCCGTTCTCGTCGGGATCCGTTTGTTGATGGTGGATGCTCAGTTCCGATTCCGCAGCCATATGACTAAAGGAAAAGGCGGTAGCAGGCGAAAGCGTGGGTTTGAAAATACTGAAAAGTAAACGCGTAGCCGACCAGAAACCTAAAGTTGGAGCCATGAATAAACCTCTGACAAGGCCGTGTGTGTGTTTCGCAAAATGGAGGTCCTTTTTGCGACCATCTTTTACACCCATTTCCTTTATCAAAAATTGTGGGGTAACAGGTGCCGGACATTGTTTTGTATAGGATTTACCGTGTTCGGGCTGAAAGAAAAATTCTACGCCAAAAAAACCGGGTGTGGCTAACGTTTCGCAATTTACATCTTGTTTTTCAAGATAATCACGCAACGAAATTTCGCGATCGTCGATACAAAAAATAGCTTGAAAACTTTTTCTGACACCATTTACCGTATGAGAATTGCTCTTGATCAACCCGGCAAGCACTTCATCGTAATAACTCCATTCAAATGCATCCTGCCACAATTCTATTACCTGATCAAATTCTGTTTTAGGAACCGGATCAAACAGGTTACTTCCCCGGATACCGGCATGGAAACCAATCGGAGCCCATATTTCGCCGAAACGCTTATCCAGCGCGTCAATCTCCAGTAACAGTTCAAAAATAATAATGTCTTTCAAACTTATTTTTTTTGCGTCCAATAACGTTTCAGGCGTGTCTTCAATTACCGACACTATTCCCGACCATCCCTGGTGCGCAAATTGTTGGTCATACACGTATTGTTCGTAAAGAGATTCGTCGCCTACAACAATTTTTAACAGGTCGGTAATTTTAACACGGCTGTTCAATAATTCTTTAACCCGTGGGCTTTTAAAAAAACTCGAGTAGGTATGTTTTTCCATTTCCCTGATGGAGTTCAAAAACCCTTTGTCGAGCACCGGGAAGTTCCAAATAGAAATGCCCTGATCAAGGTAACTACAAATGGTTCTGAAAAGGGTTGGATGGGTAAGCAGATCAAGGTCCAGGTTATAATGTTTATCCCAATTCGCGCGCAACGTTCCTACTCTCGGCATACAGGATGTATCGTAGTTGTCGAATATTAATTTTAATTTCCACTCTTCTAAAGGGGCAGGGCCAAATTTATCAATAATCACTTTTTCAAGCACATCCTCACGAATGCGACCTGATGCGTAGTGCGCGCGAAATTCATCTAATCCTAATGCGGTTTTGTATCCAAAAATACCCGAAGCATAGCGCAGAGCTTTGTAAAACTTTAAATTCTGAAAAGCATGAAGTGTGTTGTGATGAATAAAATCTTTGAGCGGAGCCTGTGCCGGCAAATAATGTTTCAACGTGTGAAGCACTTCATGTTCATTGAATGAAAATGTTTTTGATTCCATTATTGATCGAATGATTATTTAAATGAATCGTTTTGAGAACAAACAATTGCTTAAAAAAGCAGTTCCCCCTGGTAGGAGTGAACGAAAATAATCAGACGCGGAAACTACAAACCGTCAGATAAATTGGGTTTGTACGGTTTACCAACCCATGCCGGGAGTTGGCAGGCTGAAAGGTATGAACCTCAAATTGGAAATACGAAATGAAGAAGGGGATTACCAGAGCTAACGAATGTAAAACGTTTTCGTTTTTTTCATTTTCATTTTCTTCAAAAACAAGTTGTGAGCAGGTGCCGTTTTCAACGGCATGTTTGTTCACAAAATGGTAGTGTGTATGATTTAAGTCGCTGTTTGGCTGACCGGTAGCAAAACCGTTCAATGTAGAAAACATCAGAGAACTGATAAACAATATTAAGTTAAGCGAGGATAATATGTGTTTGGATGTCTTCAAA
>Ga0075163_10004549_pt1 | contig 18605 bp, 16 predicted proteins | sample JI1023141ADNA_FD_71478 | JGI IMG/M metagenome (GOLD analysis project Ga0075163, IMG submission 71478) | Wastewater effluent complex algal communities from Wisconsin, to seasonally profile nutrient transformation and Carbon sequestration -... | ecosystem: Engineered > WWTP > Effluent > Algae...
ATCGACCGCCCGCTGACACGAACTCCGCTCGACGGCGTGGCGCCCGAGGTAGTGCTCGGCGTTGCACCTGGGGTTTTCGGTGCAAACGTACCCGCCAGGTTGCTGGCGTAGACAAGCCGCGGCGCGAAGCTCTGGTCGCGGCGCGAAAAGCTCGGCAGAGGCATTGCGAGCTTGAGAATGCCGCTCGCTAGCCCAGCGGAAGAACCAACGTTGTTCGCATCCGGTTGACCCGCCTCCGGTGCGCCCGCGCTCACCGGGCAAGTGAGCGAGCTCTGGCTGCTTCCGCCCTCCTTGAGAAACAGCACGAACCGATCCGCACGCGAAGGATTGATGTCCCATCGGGAGAAGTGCGTGATCTGCGTTGCCCACTTGGTGCCGTCCCACAGGGCGAGACCTTCGTGGCGCCAGCTCGCCGTGGTAGGGTCCACGGAACCCACGGGAATGCGTAGCGTCGTGGGCAGCGCCTTGGTGTTGCGCACGCGCACGGTAACGGGCGACGCGAACGCTTGGCCGTCGGGCTCAAGCTCGAAGCCGTAGGCCGTGAGCGTCTGGTCCGGTAGCGGCGTGGGGAAGTCTTCGCGCCTGCGGAACGGTGTAATCTGCACCGGAATATCGGCAGTCAGCGCGCCCGCGGGAATCACCACTTCCACGTCGCCGCTGGTGTCCGTGGCGGTGCCGCCCGCCGGACCGATAACCGTCACCTTCGGATCACGCGCGACCAGAGAAACCGCCCCGATGTCGAGCACCTCGGTCGGGTGGAGCACCACGTCACGCTCGGCGGTGAGCGTTCCGGCCTTGGAGAACTTCACGATCACGTGCACCGGCGGGGTGCCGTCTGGCACGCTCGAGGGCACGTTCATGAGCCGCGCGCGGAAGCTCCCATCCGAGGCCTGCGACACCGTGAGGTCCGCCCGCGGCGCGCCGGTGGCCGGCGCATCGAACGCCTCGACCACCGCCCCCGTCAGTGGTGCGCCCGTCTGGTCGACCACCCGACCCAGAATCGAGGCATGCGGCTCGAACGCATCCTCGTCCGCGAGCGGTGGGGGCACGTCGCAGCCCGGCAGCGTAAAGTCCGGCACGTGAGAGACGCCGACAATCGGATCGCACGCGTCGCGCGTGCACGCGTTGCCGTCGTCCACTGCGAGCGGCGTACCCGCGCCGCAGACGCCCGTGCCATTGCAGGCCTCGGCGCCGTTGCAGACGTTGTTGTCCGTACAGAGGGTACCGGCAGCCGCCGGAGCGTGCACGACCCCGAGCGCGGCGTCGCAGCTATCGATGGTGCACGGGTTGCCGTCGTCGACGCTGGGCACCGTGCCGGACGAGCAGCCGCCCGCGCCGTTGCATACCTCGGCGCCGTTGCACGCGTTGCCATCGGTGCACGACGAGCCGGCGGGCGTCGGATTGTGGGTCACCCCGCCTGAAGGATCGCACGCGTCGGCGGTGCAGGGATTGCCGTCGTCAAGCAGCAGCGGCGGACCGGCCACGCAGACGCCCGTACCGTTGCATGCCTCCGCGCCGTTGCACGCGTTGCCGTCACTACAGACGGTGCCCGTGGGAGCCGGAACATGCGTGACACCCGACGCAGCAAGGCAACCGTCCACCGTGCACGGGTTGCCGTCATCGACCACCGGAGGCGTGCCGGGCACGCACGCGCCGGTTCCGGTGTTGCAGGTCTCGACGCCGTTGCAGGCGTTGCCGTCGTCACAACTGGTCGCCGTACAACCCGTGGGGCCCGCGTCCGGTGTCGCATCGGGACCGGCGTCGGTGCTCCCGTCCCGCCCTGCATCACCGCCGCTGTCTCGGCCTGCTTCCGCTGCGCTGTCGCGGGCGTCGGTATCCGGCTGCGCATCGCGAATCCCCGCTTCTGCGTCGGGCTGGCTGTCGGGCTGCGCGTCGCGCGTACCCGCATCGGGACAGGGGGCGACCTGCACGAGCACGGCCTCGACCTCGGCGCCGCGCGGACCGCGCTCGATCTCAAGCTCCACTTCGCGGGCGGTGAACGTTTGCCCTGCGAGAAGGCCCGTGTTGCACGACGCGAGCCGCAGCGGTCCTGCTCCGCTGCGCCGATACGTGCACTTCAGACGACTCGCGCCGGTCCCCTCCGCCTTGAGCTCGGCCTCCACGGCCTGCACGCCGCAGCTTCGCGCCTCGGCGGTCAGCGTGGTCGGTAGAACGAACGTGCGCGCCGGCGAGAAGGACCGCTCGTCCTCGTGGCTCCGTGTTGCCGTGAGCCGCACTTCACCGCAGCTGGAGAGTGCCTCGCTCGCCTCGCCCAACTCCGCGGCCTCGGGCGCTTGCGCGCAAGCCACGATGATCGCCGCTGGCAAAAGCGCGAGCGCGAAGAACCGCTTGTTCACTCGTTGCGTCATGTCCATCCCCTTCACGCACAACCGTTCGAGTACTCGAACCGGAGTTTGGTTCAACGCATACTCTGATGCAAGAGGGAACTGGAGGATGGTCTCGAGACCTCTCTCCCCACCGCGCTCAGGGCCGGCGAAGCGCGCCACGGATCCCGTGCGCGGCCGCAGCTGCATCCCTCGAATTCGACGAAAATGCCCGGACGAACGCTGAGCCCACCGCAGCGCTCGTCAACCGGCGACGCCGGCTTGATAGGCTGTGCGGCGAGATTGCTGACTTCGCCGTTGCGCACTTGCCAGTCGGCGATTTGCTTCTCGTAGGCGACGCCCTCCTCATATTCGGCGGCGGCCGACAACCACGAGTCTTCGGCAGCGCACCCCTACGCTCGGGCCTCGGTCAATTGCGCTGTGCTCGCGAGCAGCATCGGCGGCTCCCTTCCGGGGCCGTAGCCCGTAGCCCGTAGCCTGATGCCTATTGCCTGCAGCCCGTAGCCCTTGGCCTGAGGCCTGTAGCCTATTTCGGCGAAGCGACCTGCGGCAGCTTCTCCTTCAGACGCGCGGTGAGCTTCTGAAAGTCGAAGCGCTCCGGACGTCCGCCTTCCGGGAGGCAGGCGATGTCGTTGGCGGCGGTGGCGGCGCGGGTGCGGAGCGCCTTGTCGAGACCCAGCTTGTCGCCGAGCTTGCCGAGGCTCTCGTGCTCGTCGCTGGAGACCACGCCGTCGACCGAGGCCAGCCAGGAGGCGAGGGCGTAGGTGACCACCTGGTCCCAGGTGCTGAGACCCGAGACGTCGACCGCGTCGAGCGCGATCTTGTTCTGGGTGGCCTTCTCGACCTCCGCGAGATCCGCCCCCGAGACGCCGGCTTCTTTGGCCGCCCGCAAGAGGCCGGTGGCCTCCGGCTTCTGGAGAGAACCGTCGACCCAGCCGATGGCCGCGAGCGCGAGAAACGACGCCTTGGAGAGATTCATGAGTACCGTTGTATCAAGCGTCGGCGCCCGATGGCCATGCCGATTCACGCGCCCGTCGCCAGGCTGCTGGCACCGCCCGTTCGAGCCAGATCCGGTACACCTGAGCCGCCTCTTCCGCGAGGCCCGCGGCGGCCAGCGTGAAATAGCAGTCGTCCACCAGCGTGTCCTGGTTGCTCAGGCGATCGGTGTGACCCAGCTCGTCCAGGAATCGCACCGAGAGCTCGAGGCCGCGTCTCTGACGGAGCGCGCTCTCGAAGGCGGCCGCGTGGTCGAGCGCGTGACGGTACGCGAGCGCCTCCGGGGTCAGCACCAGCGCGGACGCCGCTGCGTCGATGGCGGCCAGCGCGAGCCCCGACTCTCCGGCGCCGAGAAGCAGCGGCAAGGCATACGCAGCCATCACCCGGGCGATCACGCCGAAGGCCTCGGTGCCCAGAAACACCTGGGGCGCCGGCCACGGGTGCACGCGCTCCCACTCGAGCCGCACGTCCAACCCGCGCGCGACCGCGAGGTCGGCCCGTGTGTCCGCGAGGATCACCTCCGGCGCGCCGGCCGTCTCCAGCGACGCGAGGCGCCGCGCGAGATTGTCTGCAGGATGCACCAACGTGGCTGTGCCGTCGGTCACCAGAAGCCCCTCTCGAGGGAGGTCGGGTCGCGCCTCCCGCGCGGACGCTGCCCGGCCGTCTTCGAGTGGCCACGCGAAGGCGCCGAAGGCCGCGTGCGCCGCCTCGACGTGGGCGCGGTCGATGGTGCGACCGTCCTCCGCCAGGCACGCCACGCTCGCCGCGAGGGCCCGTGCCAGCGCCGCGGGAAGAGGGCCCAGCTCCGCGCTCTCGAAGGGGCCCGGCTCCGTGCCTCGGGCGGCGCAGCGCGCGCACTCGTATGCGTCGCCGAGGTCGCTCATTTCTCGAGCGTCGAGTTCGTGACCTGCGGAGGGCCCTTGGCGAGCACGAAGATGCCGGGGAACCCTTGGGTCTCGAAGCCCGTGCTGGGGTTTCCCTTGAGCACCGAGTCCTGGATCACGAGCGAGCCCGAGCGATCGTTGCTCACGAAGAAGATGGCCCCGCCGCCCTCGTTGGCGGTGTTGCCGGTGAGCTTGTCGCCGCACAGGGTGAGGGTGAAGGTGTTGCCGTCGTTGTAGATGGCGCCGCCGCTGCCGCCGCCCGGCTTGCCGTTCTTGGCCGGATTGGCGCCGCTACCGATGGCGCGGTTGCCCACCATGAGCGAGTTGATGACCGTGTAGGATACACCGATGCTGCTGAGACCGGCCCCGTTGGAGCACACGTTGCCGAGGGCGCCGTCGCCGCCGAACGTGCTGTTCACCACGTAGACCGGCTTGTTCTCCGACTGGCTGAGGACGCGCACCGCGCCACCGCCCACGTCGGGGCCATTGTCGTCGCACACGTTGCCGAAGAAGCGCGAGCTCAGGATCTTCACCCGGCCTCCCCGGACGAAGATGGCGCCACCGCCGCCGCCTTCCTTGGTCTCGCCCTTGGCGTTGCCGTCCACGAAGGTGAGGTTCTGGATGGTGAGCTGCGGGTGGTCCTGATCCTGGCAGTGCGAGGTGGTGTACTTCTGCGCTTCGTCGCAGGTGTTCTGGTACAGGATGCGCCGCTGGCCGCCGCCGCTCAGGGTGACCTTGCCGCCGCCGTCGATGACGATCTTCGGGCCCTTGTCGTTGAAGACCTTCGCGGTGCGCGGCACCGTGATGGTGACGGGGTCGGGCCCGCACGCGAAGGTGATGACGCCGCCCTGGGCTACCGCGTCGACGAAGGCCTCGCCGGTGCAGCTCTCCTTGGTGCCGGTGCCCACCACGTGATCGGGCTTCGAGGTGTCCTCGAGCTTGGCCTCGGCCGGCACCTCGCACTTGCCGTCGGGGTTGCCGGCTTGCGGGCCGGCGGCAGGATTGGTGGGGGTGCCGCTGCTGCCTCCGCTGCTCGAGCTGCCGCCGCTGCTGGAGGCCGGGTCGTCGCTGCCACAGGCCACCAGCGCTGCCGTGAGCGCCGCGAGTCCGAGAACCGTCGAGGGAACGCGCATCGTAGAGAAATAGCACGCACCATCCGTTTGGGTGACGCACCGAGGCACGGAATACATTTCGACCCCGAGCGTTCCCGCGCTAGCATCTTCGCAACTTCCCATGCACCAAGGGTTCGCCATCCAGCCGGGATCGATGATCGCCGGCAAATACCGGGTCGAGCGGCTGCTCGGTCAAGGTGGGATGGGTATGGTGGCGCTCGCCGATCATGTGGCGTTGTCGCAGAAGGTAGCCATCAAGATTCTCACGATGGCCTCCGACGCCCAGGCCCGTGCCCGCTTCCAGCGGGAGGCGCGGGCGGCGGTGCAGCTCAAGAGCGACCACGTCACCAAGGTCTTCGACGTGGGCGCCACCGAAGACGGCACGCCGTACATGGTCATGGAGTACCTGGCCGGGCGCGATCTCTCGGCGGTGCTCGTGGAGCGCGGCCCGCTGCCGGTGGGCGAGGTTGCAGAATACATCCTTCAGACCTGCGAGGCGCTGGGCGAGGCGCATCGCATGGGCATCGTTCACCGCGACATCAAGCCGGCGAACCTGTTTCTCACCTACCGCCCGGACGGCCGCCCGCTGGTGAAGGTGCTCGACTTCGGTATCTCGAAGATCGCCGGCTCCACCGCCGACATGGCGCTCACCCGCACCCAGGCGGTGCTGGGCTCGCCGCTGTACATGTCGCCGGAGCAGCTCCGGGCCACGCGCGACGCCGACCACCGCAGCGACATCTGGTCGCTCGGCGTGGTGATGTTCGAGCTCCTCGCCGGCCGCGTGCCGTTCCTCGCTTCGGCCATCACCGAGCTGGCTATCCGGGTGGTGCAAGAGCCGGCGCCCCACGTGGGGTCCATTCGCGCCGACGTGCCCGAAGGCATCGCCCGCATTCTCATGCGCTGCCTGGAGAAGGCGCCGGACGCCCGGTACCAGTCGGTGACCGATCTCGCGGCCGACCTCGAACCGTTCGCGGCGCCGATGGAGCAGGTGAGCCGCGCCGACCGCGTGGCGCGCATGAGCGGAACGCCCGATCGCACCTCGTCGCGGGTGGCCATGGGCCGCACCTCGGTGGCCTGGGGCGATACCCAGGTGGAGAAGACCCAGGGGCCGAAGCCGCGCGCGGTGTGGCCGTTCGTGCTCCTCGGCAGCGCGCTGGTCGTGGGCAGCGTCTCCGGCGTGGGTGCGTTTCTCGTGCACCGCCACAACGCGCAGAAGCCCGTGCTTCCGGACGATCGCAAGCAGCTCCCGCCCATGGCGCCGCCCTCGGCCACGGTGGCCATCACCAGCGCCGACGTTCCCGAGGCGCCGCAGGCGCCCACGTCCTTGCCGAGCAATCGCCTGTTCCCGTCTCCCGGCGCACCCACCAGCGCGGCGGCCACGGGGACGACCGTTGCCCCGGGAAAGCCGGGAAAGGTCGGTCCTCGCCCGCCTCCGAGCGTTGCGCCGCCGGCCACCGCGCGTCCGCCGAGCACCGGTACGCCGAGCTCTTCGGGTCTGCCCGACGAGCGGCACTGACCCCGCTTCGGGCAACGCGGCGCTCCCCTGGCGCGGGCTCGGTGGTAGTCTCGGTCCCCATGCGCCCCCTGCGTTGGCTATCGAGCACGCTTCTGGTCCTTGGCTTGTCGACGTTCGGACCCATGGCCTGGGCCGACGCCACCTCGGGAGCGGCCGCGCAGGCGCTCTTCGAGGAGGGGAAGAAGCTCGCCTCTGCGGGTAACTACGCGGCGGCCTGCCCCAAGTTCGCCGAGAGCCAGAAGCTCGACCCGGGCGCCGGCACGCTGCTGCACCTCGGCAACTGCTACGAGAAGACCGGACGCACCGCTTCCGCGTGGGCCACGTACATCGACGCCGCCAGCGCCGCCAAGGCGCAGGGTCGTAACGACTGGGCCGAGAACGCCAAGACCCGCGCGGGCGCCCTCGAGCCGCGACTCTCCCGCGTCACCATCGTGGTGAAGGAGCGGGTCCCCGGGCTCGAGGTTCGGCGCGACGACGTGGTGCTCTCGGAAGGGGCGTTCGGGGTGGCGCTGCCGGTCGATCCCGGTGAGCGCATCTTCGAGGCCACTGCCCCCGGCAAGAAGAAGTGGCACGCCTCGTTCACCCTCAAGGAGGGGCAGAAGCTCGAGGTGGCCGTCCCTCCGCTCGCGGTGGACGCCACGGCCACCGCCGGCGGCAGCACCGGCAGTCCGGTCCGCCCACCTCCCGCCGACACCACCGGCACGGAGCACGGCGGCGGGGCGCGGACCGCGGGCTTCGTCCTCGCGGGCGTGGGCGCGGCTGGTCTGGTGGTGGGCGGCGTCACCGGCCTCCTCGCCATGAACAAGAACAGCCGCTCCAAGGAGCTCTGCCCCACCGAGGGCGCGTGCTCCAACCCGGACGGCATCGACGCCAACGACTCCGCCAAGTCCTTCGGAACCATCTCCACCATCTCGTTCATCGCCGGCGGCGCGCTGGCGGCGACCGGCGTGGTGCTCATCCTGGTGGGTGGCCCCAGCACCGACCGCCGCGCTTCGGGCAAGGCTCACGGCCCCGGCCTCGCGCTCTCGCCGTCCTTCGGCGCCGGTAATTTCGGCGCCTCTTTCTCCGGAGCATTCTGATGAAGAAGATCGTCTTCGCAGTGGCCTCTCTCTTCGCCTGTGTGGCGGGTTGTAACGCCATCATCGGAACCCGCGATCTCTACCTGGGCGACGCTGGCGCGTCCGACGCCGGTAGCAACGTCGACGCCGTCGCATCCAAGGATGGCGGCGACGGCGCCGTGAGCACCTGCAAGGAAGGCGACCCTTCGCTCCAGACCGACAAAGCCAACTGCGGGCGCTGTGGCCACGACTGCCTGGGCGGCGACTGCGCGGCGGGGGTATGCAAGCCGGTGCGCATCTCCCCCGAGTCCCGGGTGTTCGGCTTGGCGCTCCTGGACGACAAGGTGTACTTTACAGGCAATGGTTCACAGTCCATCTACCGCATGAAGAAGGACGGCACCGAGGCCACCAAGATCGCCGCCTCGAGCACTCCCTGGGGTATCGCCGTCGACAAAGACGCGGTGTACTGGGTGAACAACACGTTCGGCGCCGGTGCCGACGCGGGCGCCTCGGCGGGGGCGCTCTTCGAGTGCAAGCACTCCGGCGGCTGTGGCCCCAACGGCACCCATCTGGCCGAGGCCTCGACGCCCGTCGACGTTGCGGTTTTCGGCAATCGGCTCTACTTCACCGAGAACTCCGGCGTGAGCGTGACCGCCTACACCAAGGGTGGCGCCACGCAGTCCATCGCCTCCGTGGGCTCGCCGTTCAAGCTCGCCACCGACGGAACGCACGTATACTACCTCTCCGGCGCTTCGAGCTTGTATCGCGTGCCGGTGGCAGGAGGAACTGCCGAGGCGGTGGGCGGGGCTCCGGGCGACCTCATCGGCGGCGGCGTGTTCGTGGGCAACGGCCGAGTGTTCTGGACGTCCATGAGCGCCAGCGGGCCCGGCACCGTGCGTAGCGCGTCGACCGCCACCATCACCGACCAGATCGGGTATGCCAACGAAGGCGTGCAGCCGTTCTGCATCACCGCCGACGCCAAGAACGTGTACTGGGGAACGCTCGGTGCCAAAGACACCATCACCGGCGCCGTGTACTCGTGTCCCCTCACCGGGTGCACCAAGCCCACGGTGCTCATGTCGGACCTCGACCGCGTCGAGGACGTCGAGGTCGACGATACCGGCATCTACGTCGCGCTCTACACCGGCGGCGTGTTTCGTCTCGCAAAACCATGAAGAATCTCGTCTACGCCACGCGCCGTTCCAAGCTCGCCCTCGCGCAGTCCCGCGCCCTCGTGTCCCGCATCTCGGAGACCGACCGCTCGCTCTCGTTCACCGAAGAGCAGGTGGTCACCACCGGTGACCGCATCCAGGATCGGCCCCTCTCCGAGGTGGGCGGCAAGGGCCTGTTCGTGAAGGAGATCGAGGAGGCGCTCCTGGAAGGGCGCGCGCAGCTGGCCATCCACTCGGTGAAGGACGTTCCCGCATACTTGCCCGATGGCCTGGTGCTGGCCTGCATCCCGGTTCGCGAAGACCCGCGCGATGCGCTCGTCTCGCCGCGCTTCGGCACGCTCCAGGCACTTCCCCAGGGCGCAACGGTGGGGACCAGCAGTCTGCGCCGCGGCCTGGCGTTGGCCGCAGTGCGGCCCGATCTCCGCATCTTGCCCCTGCGCGGCAACGTGGACACCCGCCTGCGCAAGGTCGACGAGGGTGAGTACGACGGCATCGTCCTGGCGGCCGCCGGCCTCCACCGACTCGACCTCGCCGCGCGCATCACCGAGCTCCTGGCGCCCGAGGTTTCGCTTCCGGCCATCGGTCAGGGCGCGCTCGGCGTCGAGTGCCGCGAAGATGACGAAGGCACGCGCGAGATCCTGGAACGCGTGCATCATGCAGATACCGCGCGCGCGGTGTTCGCCGAACGAGGCGTCATGCGTGCCCTCGAAGGCGACTGCAAGACCCCCATCGCCGCCCACGCGGTCCGCGCCGATCAGTCCATGCTCCTGCGCGCGTGGTTCGCCGCTGCCGACGGCTCCGATCTCCGCCGCCTCGAGCGCAAGGTCGCCTGGCCCAGCTCCGACGCCGATGCGTTCGCCTTCGGTCTCGACGCTGGCGCCCGCCTCAAAGGCGCCCGCACCTCGACGAGGCCGCCCCCTCCTCGCTGACGGACCGGCCTATCCGGTGCCCGCCGCTCGCTCGTCCGCGACTACGCGCCCGTTCTCCAGCGTCACGATCCGCTGCGCCATGGCTCGCAGTCGGGGGTCGTGTGTCGCCAGCACCACCGTTCCCCCCGTCTCCACGAACGTGCGCAGCGCATCGAGCACCCGCGCCGCCGAGCCGCTGTCGAGCGCCGACGTGGGCTCGTCGCCGAAGATGATCCGTGGCTCGACGGCGAGGGCCCGAGCGACCGCCACCCGTTGACGTTGACCGCCCGACAGCTGCGAAGGCCGACGATCTTCGCAGCCTTCGAGGCCCACCTGCGCGAGCGCCGCACGCGCGCGCGCCGCGCCCTCGGCCCGCGGCAGGCGCTGGAGCGCGAGCACGCACTCCACGTTCTCTTGCGCGGTGAGGGCCTCGAACAAGTGAAACGACTGGAACACGAAACCCACGCCGTTGCGCCGCACCGCTGCGCGCCCTTCGGCGTCGAGCCTCCGAAGCTCGGCGCCGTCGAGCGTCACGCGCCCGGAGGTCGGCACCAGGAGCCCGGCGAGGGCGGCGAGGAGCGTGGACTTTCCCGAGCCGGAGGGGCCGACCACCAGCGTCAGGGCCCCCGCCTCCAGCTCCACCGAGACGTCGTCCAGAGCGACCACGCGCTCGCCGGCGTCGTCGAAGGCATGCACGACATTCGTGCAGGATGCAATGATCACTCGAGCACCGTCCTCGGATCGATCTTTGCCAGGGCTCGCCCCCCCCAGAACGCCGCCACGCCGGTGCTGATCACGGCGACGACGAGCCCGGCGAGGGCGCTGCTGCGGTCCACCACCACGATGAGGCCCGCGCCCCGGAGCATCCACCCGCAGCCAATCGCCACCGAAAGAGCGAGGCATCCGGCCCCCACGGACACGCTCCCGATGAGCCAGCCCACGAACGCCGAGAGGTCCGAGCGTCGCGCGCCCAGCGCCCGCAGCGTCGCGATCTCCTTGGCATGCGTACGCAGCATGGTCAGGACGCTCTGAAAGAGGGCGGCAGCGCCCACCAGCGCCGAGAGCACGCAGCCAGCGGTCAGCAAGGTCCCGATGCCCGAGTCGTCGACCCAGTGGCGCGCGGTGCTGCTCGCCAGCTCCTCACGCTCGACCGCCCGAGCGCCCACGGCCTCCGCTGCGCGGGCGACTTCTTCACCACAGCCGGCGCCGGTCGAGTCGACCGCCCAGAAGGTCGCCTCGGCGGACCGTAGTCCCGCGAGCCCGCGAGCGGTCTTCACGTCGACGAAGAGAAACGGCGTTTGGGTGAAGCTGCGTGCCCCGCGGCTGACGCTGCGCACGCGCAGCTTGGTGCCATCGCGAAGAACGACGTCGCGGCCCGTTCCGCCATCCGGGAGGCCGAGCTTGGACGCGTCGGCCTCGTCGATGCCCACCATCATGGGCTCTGCCAAAGCCCGTGCATCGCCCGCCACTACGCCCCAGGGCACGCCGGTCGCGGAGGCGGCGTCCACACCCACGATCTGCACCGTGGTGAGCGAACCATCCGGGCGTCGCACCTGGGCATAGTCCACGACGACCGGACGCTGCGCCCGAACGCAGGCCGGTGGCACGGCGAGAGGAGGCAGCGGCTCACCGTCGTCGAGCACGCGGACGCCCTTCGCGACCAGCCAGGTGTCACCACCCACGTGATCGACGACCGCCCGCGCCGATTGCTCGAAGCCACGTCGCAGGCCGAGCTGTACGATGACCAGCGCCCAGGTGGCGCCGAGCGCCATGATCAGGAGCGACGTTCGCCACCGATCGTAGCGCAGCACGGCCAGTGCCACCCGGAGCACTCACGCGCTCCCGCTGGCGGCGCCGACGCGGGGCGCGGGAAGCTGGAACTCGACCGGGTAGAGGTGCGCCTTGAACACCTCGGCCGCGAGCTGGGCGAGGTTGCGCCACGCCGTCAGGCAACCGAGCAAGATCGGTCGCCGGTTCGCCGGATCTGCCAGCGCGATGCGCAGAATTTCGACGCTCCTGGCGGCGTGGACGACGTCGGCCTCGCCGTGCACGTCGTAGAACCGTATACCGTCGGCGAGCGCGGGCTTCGCGACGAGCGCCGTATGGATGGCGGCGCTCATCTGCGCCCCCACCGTCTCGGTGGCGTAGGTCTCTCCCACCAGGTAGTACGGACCGTACTCGGCGAGCGCGAGCCGGTTGGCGCCGTGGAGGTTCAGCGTCGTCGGCAGCGGCAGGGTGTGCATGCACGCCTCGGGGTCGTAGCCGAGCGAGGCCAGGTCGCGGAGCGCGACGCGGTCGTGCCCCTCCTCGTCGCTGGCGAAGAACGTGAGCATGCGACGCAGTGGATCGTGCTCCGCTCCCGGCGGAACCAGCGTCAGCGCCTCCCGGAACACCGGCGTCGTGTACTTGACGTAGTGGTACATCTGCAGCGTGAGCATCGCCAGCTCACTGCGCTGCAAGTCGCCCGCCACCACGCGCCGGGTGGTGGCCAGCGAGGTGGTCTCTCGCCACATGAAGTCCACGTCCTCGCGAAATCGATCGAATGCATCCTTCATGATCCTGGCTCCAGTAGCGCGAGGGTGGCAGTGAGCAGCGCGTCGAGGTCGAGGGCGCGGCGGTGGGCGATGACCACGAAGCGCAGCTCGTCGGCGAAGCGCGACACCATCATTCCCGCGTGATCGAACGACGTGGGCGACGAGCGGATGCGCAGATCACGCAAGCCCAAGACGCCTCCCGGCCGGAGCGTTCGCCCGAACGACGTCACGTCGCTGAGGGTCACGTGCAGGCTCGTCTGGCGGGAGGGGCGTGTGTCGCGCCCGCGGATCTTGCGATCGAGATACAGCGCCGCCAGGGCCACGTCGTTGTGCCCGGTGGCCCGCGCCGCCCGCTGCAGCTCGGCGAGTGTGTCCGGATGGTGGCCCCGGACGATCTGCCGCCGCGGCACCGACACCACACAGGTATCGGCCTGGAACGACGCGCTGGCAGCGCCGAGGCGTGGCCTCGCGCGCACGAACATCATGCCCACATCTTCCGGCGGCGCCTCGAAGTGCGCGGTGTTGTAGGCGTTCATCGCAGAGAGCAGCGCGGAAGCGATGAGCTGCGAGACGGTGACGCCGAGCGCCCGTGCGTGTCGGGCCGCCTGCGCATGGGGCAGCGATCGCTCCAGGAAGACCACCGGCTCCCGGGGGAGCGGCCCCTGCGGCTGGTAGTCGGCGAGCAAGCTCACCGCAGGGACCCGCGGGCGCAGCTGCACCCCGCGCAGCCAGGTCAGCCCTCGCTTCGCCGGGGTCGACTTTCGCGCCGCTCGTGGTGCGAACGCTTCGCCGGCCAACGCTTGGGCGAAGTCGCGCAGCAGACCGAAGCCCGAGGTGGCGTCGAACACCGCGTGGTGCACCTTGAGCACGAGCCGCGCCGGCGAGCTCGCGGCATACACCTCCAGCGGTAGCTCCCACCGCATGTCGAGTGGGGTGCCGAGGAGGCGCTCCTCGAAGGCGTGGAGATCGCCCGGCGGGAGCTCTCGCACGCCGCCTCGTTCGACACCGCTCCGCGCGGGGCGATCGACACCGCTGCGCGCGGGGCGATCGATCCATTCCGAGACGCGCACCGGCCGGAGCTCCACCGGAACGCCCCATCGGTATCGCACCAGACTTCGCAGTCGCGGGTGTCGCTCCAGCGTCCGTTCGATGGCACCGCGCAGCCGATCGACCGGCGGCAGCGCGTCGAGCGTCAAGGTCGCCACCACGTACGAAGGCTTGTGAAAGCCGTCGATGAACACTTTCTCGTAGAGGGTCGTGCGCATGGTCAGTCGCCCCTTCGACGGAGCGAAACGGTCACGCCATGGCGCGGGCGCAGCGTCACGAACGGCGCCGGCGCCAGGTCTTGCCCGGGATGAAGCTCGACCTCGTGGGCGCGGAGCCAGTGGGCCAGCATGATCTGCAGCTCGAGGCGCGCGAACGACTGTCCCATGCAGGTGCGGGGGCCGGCGCCGAACGGTATGTACGAGAAGGCGGCGGGAGCGCGCTGCAAGAAGCGCGACGGATCGAAGGCTTCCGGATGGGGAAACAAGCCACGGTCGCGATGCGTGGCCCAGGGCACCACCATCACCAAGCTGCCGGCCGGGATCGCGAACCCGCCGATGGTGTCGTCGCGGGTCGGCGCGCGCCCGAAGCTCCAGGCAGGCGGATAGAGTCGCAGGGTCTCGTCGACCACCGCCATGAGCCGGGGCAATTGCGACAGATCGGCCATGGAAAGAGGGCCCTGGGGCGCCGCCGCCAGCTCCTGCCGCACGAGCAAAAGCTCCGCCGGGTGGGTCGATAGCAGCACGAGCGCCCAGGTCAGCGCGTTGGCGCTGGTTTCGTGGCCCGCGACGATGAGCGTGACCAGCTCGTCGATGATCTGCTCTCGGGGCATGGGGCGGCCGTCGTCTGCGCCCCGGGCCGCGAGGAGCAAGCTCATGACGTCCGGCTCGTGGGTTTGGGGCGAACGTGCGCGCGCGTCCACGAGCGCGCCGAGAAGACTCCGAATGCGCCTCCGCGCCCGCCGCATGCGCAAGTGCTCGGGGGTCGGCACCGCAAAGGGCAGGGTGAACGCTGCAGTGATGCGGCGATTGGCGCCCGCCTGCAGATCGCCGATGGCTTCGGCGATCTCTTGGTGCTCCGCGCGGAGATCCGTCCCCAACACGGCGAGGCCCACCACCTCGAGCGTCGCGCGCATGGCGACCCGATCCAGTCGTACCGGACCGGTGCCCATCTGCGCCGTCCAGCGCAGCGCCACGTCGTTCATGATGCGCACCTGGCTCGCCAGGCTCTGCCGGTGAAACGCCGGTTGCACCACCCGCCGCTGGGCGATCCACTCCGGGCCGCTGCTGGTGATGAGGCCGTTGCCGAGGAAGATGCGCAACGTGCGATATCCGTGGGTCTCCTTCCCGTAGATGCCTTCGGGATCGGAGAGCACCTGACGAATGGCCTCCGGCGCGAAGACCACGTGGGCTTCCCGGCGGCCCACGCGAAAGCGCACCACCGGCCCGTGCTCGTTCATCCAGTGGACCAGTGTGCCCAGCGGATCCCGGGCGAGAATGCGCGCGTGGCCCACCAGCGGCTCCGCCTTGGGAAGCGGCGCGAGCTTCACAGCGCGCCTCCGGCCCGCATCTTGGTCGCGAAGTGTCGACGGAAGACCGCGCGCTCGAGCCACGGAGCTTCGGAGAGCAGGCTGGTGCGCTGGGGCTCCCAGAACGGGGCTTGCACCACCGGGACGACTTCACCCTCGACGCGGCCATGGGCGCCGAAGCGCAAGGAGACCATGCCGGCGAGGCGCGACCAGATGGTGCGATCGCCCCCCACGAAGTCGCCGAGCGACCAAGAGACCCAGCGCCCGTCGTGTTGCTCGCTCGGTTGCAGGAGGTGCGGGTGATGCCCGACGATGGCCGACACACCGGCCTCGAAGAGGCCATCGGCGCAGGCGCGCTGTTCCTTCGTGGGGCGGTGCTCGTGCTCGTGGCCCCAGTGGAGCAGCGCGACGATGTGCGAGACGCCCTTCGCCCGCAGGCTCCTCACCAGTTCTTCCACCCGCTGGCGCTCGACGCGATAGGGCACGCCGTCGAAGCGCAGGTGGCAGGGTTCCGCGCCGCCGCGGTTGCTTCCGTAGGTCACGGCGAAGAGGCCGACCCGGTATGCGCCCAGGTCGAGCGTCGCCACACCGAGCTCTCGCCGCGCGTCGCCCACCACCCGGAGGCCCGCCGCCACGGCGCGGGAGACGGTCTGCGCGAAGCCTTCGGGGCCGTCGTCGAGCGTGTGGTTGTTGGCGACGCTCGCGCAGACCCGCGCGCAGGAGCTTGCGAGCTGGCGCAGCGCGGCAGCGTCGAAGCGCGACACCCAATCGGGATTCTCCGGCGCCCGGGCATAGTCCCTTAGCTGGCGGATCCCTCGCAGAGTCTGGAGCGGCGCGATGGCGTGCCCGCGGTCGCCCACGGTGCCCTCGAGATTGAAGACGAAGGCCTCGGCCTTCGCGATGCGTTCCCGGAGCCGGTCGCTCAGCATCGCGGCGGAACCGGAATGGAGAGCGTCGCCCGCGAAGAGCACCTCTCCGCCCGAAGTGGCCGAGGGCGGGACGCGAACCGGTTGCGCGGAGGGCACGAGATCGCCGTCGGTGCCCAGCATCTTGGCCACGAACGCTGCTTTCTCGAAACGGCCCACCATGTGGACGAAGGTCTCGCCTCGGGCGGCGAAGGGCTCGTGCCGCGTGCGCTGGGCGAGGGCCGGATGCGCGCGTTCGAGATACGAGAAGAGCGGCCCCGTTCCCAGCGCCAGCGCGAGCTGGGCCAGATCGGCCGTTCGGCCCACCGCCGCGCGCCAGGGTTCAACCCCCATCGGCGTCCAGCGCGTGGACCAGGTCGGCCACCGTCCGCAGCTCGTACATCTGTGTTTGATCGATGACGCGCCCCAGGCGGTCCTCGAGGTCGATCACCACGCCGATCATCTCCACCGACGGTATCGCCAACGAAACCAGCGATACCTCCTCGGGCGGGGCGGTGAGGAGTCGCGGCTCCGCGGTCGCCTCCGCCAGGACCTCTCGAACGATCTGCAGCAATGCTTGGTTCATCGATCCCTCCCGTTTTCGCCGCGCAGCAGGGGCGAAGGGCGCCCCTTGCGTGCCCGTACGCGCTCCAGGCGCAGGGCTCCGAAGACGACCTTCTTGTGGGTCTCGCGGGTGCCACCGGCGATCTGCGCGCAGAGTGCATCTTGCACGAAGTCGCCGTAGCGACGGTCCGCTTGCACGCCGTAGGAGCCGTGCACCTCGATGCCGGCCTGGAAGACGTGCAGGGCGGCGTCGGCGGCGGTGGCCTTGGCCAGCGATGCGATGGCGGGCTCCGGCCTCCCGGCGGCGATGGCGGCGATGGCTCGCTCCGCGAGGTGCCGCGCGTGGAGCATCCGGTCGAAGCCGGAGACGATCTTCTCCTGAACGTACTGGAACTCGTGCAGCGCCTTCTGGAACTGCTCCCGGCGCTCCACGTGGTCGAGGCACTCGCCCAGCACGCGTTCCATCTTTCCGAGGAGCGGCCAAGGCGCCAGGGCGCGCTCCCGGAGGAACGCCAGGTCGAGGAGGGCCTTGCCGTCGGTCGGTCGACCGAGCCGCCGCTCGCTGGGCAAGCGAACGTCGTCGAACCAGAGCTCTCCGGTGGGCGAGCCATGACAGCCGATGAGGTCGAGTGCGGGGCCGCGGCGCACGCCGGGGTCGTCGGGCCGCACCAGCACCGCGGTGACGAAGCGATCCTCGGTGGTCGCGTCGACGGCGAACACCACGATCGCGTCGGCGAGGGGCGCGTTGGTGACGTGCCACTTGCCGCCGTCGAGTCGAAGCGAACCGTCGGCGCCCGTCGTTACCGTGCTGGCCATGGCGAGCACGTCGGAGCCGGCGCCGCGCTCGGTGATGGCAACCGCAGCGACGGCATCTCCGGAACGAACCTGCTCGGCCAGGGGCGATTCCGCGTGCGCGAGGATCGGCAAAGCCAGGCCGGCGGTGGCGATGACCGAGAGAAAGATGCCGAGCGTGTCGGCTTCGTAGGCGAGCCGGCGCAATCGCTCGCAGCCGTCCGCGAGGGTGGCGGGGTCGCCAAGCGAAGCGAACGTTCCGTCGCGACCCCATTGCCGGAAGCGTGCGCGCAGCTCGGCTTCGACCGTGCTCGGCGTGGCGCTCACGTGATCCCCGAAGTGAGGAGGAAGTTGAAGGTACCGAACTTCGAGCAGTAGGCGGGCTGCGAGCACAACGTGGTTCGACGGTTGGCCAAGAGCAGCAGCATCGGTGAGACGTCGCCGGGGTTCGGCGCGCCGGCGTCCGCGAGCTCGATGCGGCTCGGCGGCACCAGCTCGTAGTCGGGCGCCGGGCGTCCTCGGTCGAGGGCCACCCGGGTGCGGCCCCGCAAGAAGCGTACGAGCCGTGCGAGGAGGCGGCGGTCTCCCCGGGCCGCGCGGATGATGATGACGCTCAGCACCCGGTCGGCTCGTTGCGCGCGGCAGTAGCGTCGAAAGGCCTGAAAGAGCAGGAGCGGCACCGGTCCGTTGCGCTCTGCGGCCCGTACTGCGAAGCGCGCCCCTTCCACGTATCGCCCCTCGGTCCACGACGGCCCCAGCAGATCGAACTCCAGCTCCGCATAGAAGGGGCGACGCTCGGGCGGCTGCATGCGGATGCATCCCGTCATCTCCCCCTCGGCGTTCCAAACGCCGGCGAAGTCGCAGGTCGGATCGCGCGCCTCCTGGTCCAGCTTCGCGGCGTGGTCGAGGTCGGGCATGTCGAGCCCGAGGTCGCGGTGGTACACCGCATAGCGAAGACGCTGACACTCCCGGAGGAGCGCCTCGTCCTGCCCGGAGAACAAGCGAACCTGGTTCCGCGACGCGGACGCAAGTGTGCTCTGACCGCCCATGGGGCTTTCCTGCACGTCGGCCTCCTCTCGAGAAAAGTCTAAGGGCGACTCACCATGAGTGAGTCAGCCAGTGATTGAACCACTTTGCGGGCCGAAGTCAAGGCGTCGCCGCGCGAAAGGCCCGCCCTGTTTCGCCTTGCGCTCGGGCGCCCCCATTTGGGACGGTACGGTCGCGCTTCCCGTCGCGAGATCTCCTCG
>Ga0075163_10004550_pt1 | contig 18605 bp, 14 predicted proteins | sample JI1023141ADNA_FD_71478 | JGI IMG/M metagenome (GOLD analysis project Ga0075163, IMG submission 71478) | Wastewater effluent complex algal communities from Wisconsin, to seasonally profile nutrient transformation and Carbon sequestration -... | ecosystem: Engineered > WWTP > Effluent > Algae...
TCGAACATATTGTGCCATTCCTCAATTTTACCGTCGGCCACTTTATCGAAATACCCTAACCCAGCATTATTGACTAACACGTCAACCTGTTTCCAGTGTGATTTCAGAAAAGAGTTCACTTTTAGGATTTCATCGTATTCTTTGACATCGGCGGGGCAAATGACTATCCTTTCGCCAAGTTCAGCGCGAAGTTTCTCAAGTTTTGCGGTATTCCTTGCTACCAGACAAAGTTGATGGCCTTTGGCCGCAAGAATTCTTGCAGAAGCTTCTCCAATACCGCTACTAGCGCCTGTGATTACAATATTTTTCATCTTTTGAATTCAATAATGCACAAATCTGGTCAAAATCAATGTGAATCTTGCCATTATCTTTGCGCACTCAATGAAAAAACTTGGTAATCAATTGAACCAAAGTAGTTTCATGAGGTTTTTATTCTGAAATCCGACAAAGGCATGGTAATGAATTCAAACACCGGACAACACTCGCAGAGTGAAACCGTAATTTTTGAGGAAGGGGCTAGCCACTTTCACAATTTTATAGCGGTGGGTGGTACTCTTCAGCTAACCAATAAACGTCTTATCTTTAAGAGTTGCAGCACCAATCATTATCAGCATGAAATCTTCATCAACCTTGAACAGGTATCAGGAGTTGAATTCTTTAAGACCCTCTTTATGAACCCCAACGGTTTGGCTTTGCTTCTGAACAATGGGCAAATGGAGAATTTTATTGTCGATGATAAAAAAGCCTGGAAATCGCGTATCCAAAGCGTTATAGAACTTCCGGCATAATTCAAAATTTCAAAAGCGATATTATTTGTTGTAAATTCTAGACTGCATAATTCTGTGCGGGAAATATCTCTTTGTAACCTTGAGAGGCAGACCACCGTTGAAGAGGCGAACCTAGCCAACAATTATGAAAAAAAAGCCATCCTATAACGTTCGTCGGTGCAAAATCCGCATCAACATCAAAAAGTTCGAGAGCATCCTATTGAATAAAACCGATTGGGGTTTCCAACAGTTTAATCATTGTCTCAACTGAGAATATTTCAAACATTCTCAATTTGCATTTCACTTAAATTCTAGCACAGAACTAGCCAGAGGTAAGCTCCAATCAATGTATCGGAAAGGTCACATTGGCTAGATTCATCGCTGCATTAAACTCAGACACGTCAAGACCGACATCATTCCCATTTATTCGAAAATAATCCACCATCTGTTCGGTAGGCATATTACCCGTCAGTTCGTCGGCGGCCATTGGACATCCACCGTATCCCTTAATAGCACCGTCAAATCTTCGGCATCCCGCAAGATAGGCAGCCTCAATTTTTTCCTGAGCTTTATCAATAGTTGTGTGGAGATGCGCTCCAAACTCAACTTCGGGTAATGCAGGTATCAAGGCACTAAAAAGAGTTTTGATCGATTGTGGTGTTGCAACACCAATGGTATCACTTAATGCAAGAATTCGAATTCCAAATTCACGGTAAAGCCTTTCGCTCCAGTTAATAGCGATTTCTGGGCTCCATGCATCACCATAAGGATTTCCGAAGCCCATTGAAATGTATATCACAGGCTCCTTTTTATGTCGAATACATAGATCAGCGATTTCAGCAACACGGATCAACGATTCTTCTATTGATGCATTTGTGTTGCGCATTTGAAAGGTTTCAGAAATCGAGAATGGATAACCTAGGTATTGAATTTCATCGAATTCACATGCCGTTTCTGCGCCACGCTGATTTGCTACAATTGCCAACAAACGAGACTTTGCAGATGAAAGATCTATTTTTCTCAAGACCTCTGCCGTGTCCTTCATTTGAGGGACAGCTTTCTCCGATACAAAACTGCCGAAATCAATGGTGTCGAATCCCACGCGCAACAATTGATTGATATATCTGACCTTCGCTTCAGTAGGTATCCATTCCTTGATACCCTGCATCGCATCGCGCGGACATTCTACAATCTTGATTTCTGCTGCCATATGACGGCAAAATTATCGCAAATAAGATGAAAAAAAACAGCCTTACATCAATGCTGTGAACAAGGCCAGAAGCGACAGCGAAACTCCGCATAAATCAAGAACAACACATGTCACAGTTTGCCAAATCATTCCGTCGTCGCTACTTTTCGCCCTTCAACAAATACATTACATATCAAACAATCAGAAACATATCAAACCAAAACCATTGAAGAATTAAGTGTTATTGCGCAAATTTTTCTAGAAAAATATCCGCAAGGCGGCATCTTCAAAGTAATTGGTGAAATGGGTGCCGGCAAAACGACTTTCATCAGCCGTGTTTGCGAGCAATTAGGGTATGCATTCAGCGGTAGTCCGACTTTTTCGTTGGTAAACGAATATCATGGAAAAGGCAAAAGCTCAATATTTCATTTTGATCTTTACCGATTGCGGAATATGGAAGAAATTTTGGACATCGGTTTTGATGAATACCTCGACAGGTCAGGCTACATTTTCATAGAATGGCCTGAAATGGTAGCATCAATTCTACCAGACGAAACGATAACGATGAATATAGAAGATCACGACGGAATCCGTCAGATCCGCTTCTAAACCAACAAAAACGAAGTTTGATTAGTGTGCTGGATGCACGGCTTCAGCAGGAGCATGAGCAGGAGCAACATGTGCTGTATCCTGATGAGTGGTATCCGAGTGCATTGCTGGTTCCTTACTATGTGCTGGAGCGTGTGCAGGAGCCGCCTTTTTAGCAACCTTTTCCAATCCCATGTCAGCATTAAGTGCTTCACGAGGACCTTGGATTTTGGCACTCAGATTCGTAAATAGCAATGCCACGGCAAGAGTAGCAACGATAATTGTCCACAGAATGGTTCTCTCTTGTGAAGAGTGGTTTGGGTCATGGTTGGCCATAGATGCAGATTGAAGTTTAAATATTGCGGTGTAAAAATAATAATTCGTACCGAAGATTCGCAGACTATCATTTCAACAAGCCAAATTCAAAACTCTTGATGGAATATTCCCTCACTAATTTACATAAGCCTTATATTCGAAACTAGTTTTTCACTACTACAATAATTTCCAATGGACGGTAAAAAAGACGCAATGCGCGCACTTGCCAAAGAGGCTGCGCTCATGCCACAAGAAGAACTCGTTGCTGTAAATAAGAAGCAATCAAGACTCAATATTGGTATACCCAGAGAAACTTCTTTTCAGGAGCGTCGCGTGGCTTTGGTGCCAGAGAGCGTTGCTCTGCTCGTAAATAATGGTCATGAAGTGGTAGTCGAAACCAACGCCGGCAAAGAGTCGAATTTTCAGGATCACGACTATAGCGAAGCCGGAGCGCGTATCGTCTATTCCCCTGAAGACGTATTCAAAAGTGAGATCATTCTCAAGGTAGCTCCCCCAAGTTTGGAAGAAATTGAAATGATGCCGGGAAGACAATATCTCATATCTGCAGTTCACCTTCCCGTGCAGAAAGCTGCTACTTTTCACGCATTGTCAGCAAAAAAAATTACAGCCATAGCATGGGACTATATCAAAGATGAAACGAACATCTATCCCGTTGTTCGTGCTATGGGTGAAATAGCTGGAAATACTGCCGTATTGATAGCTGCTGAATATCTGAGCCACTCCAATGGAGGCCAGGGCCTCATGTTTGGTGGTATCTCCGGTGTTAAACCAACCGAAGTTGTAATTCTGGGAGCTGGCACAGTTGCAGAATTCGCTGCAAGAGCAGCCCTCGGACTTGGTGCTAGTGTGAAAATTTTTGATAACAGTACATACAAACTTCGTCGACTTCAAAATGACGTGGGCACTAGATTATGGACAAGCACCATACAACCCTCTGAGTTGCGCAACGCGCTCGACACAGCAGATGTAGCTATAGGTGCAATACACACACTAAGTGGCAGAACTCCCATCGTGGTTACCGAAGACATGATCAGCAACATGAAATACGGTTCTGTCATCGTCGACATTAGTATCGACCAAGGCGGTTGTTTTGAAACATCAAGAACTACTACTCACGACAAGCCTATCTTCAAAGAACACGGTGTGATACACTATTGCGTGCCCAATATTGCTTCCCGCGTTTCTCGCACCGCATCATATGCTTTAAGTAACATCTTCGCTCCAACCTTGCTTTCTATCGGTGATGAAGGTGGAATCTCCAATCTTGCCAAACATCAGGAAGGATTCCGACACGGCGTATATATGTACAACGGCACACATACCAATGAATACATTGCAAAGATGTTTGATCTTACATGGAAAGATTTGAATCTGCTTTTAGCAGTGTTCTAACATGCACGCAAATCGAACATGCAACCAAAAACGGGTATTAAGAGTTTTGATCTAAAGTCACATTCATGACAACAAGTACGGAAAAACTCATGATTGAGTCGCCCTGTCCAATGGCGATCTGCAGCATGTCGAAAATAAACGGGCAGTTTTCTTGCCGCAGCTGCAATAAATTCGTCACTGACTATCGAGGCAAATCACTAAGTGAAATCAAACAAATTCATCAACCCGGAGCTTGCGGAATTTTTGATGGTGATGTAGTTGAATCACCAGATTTCAATTTTTCTTACATGCTAAAATTTGCATTTCTAACAGCACTTTCTATTCTTGGTTTTAACGTGAGTCCTATTAAAGCGCAAGTAAAGATAGATACCAAGCCTGAGATTACAGTTACCAAAAAAACTGATTTCACTAGTGGCAAAGAACCATATGAATTTGAAAAAAATCTTGGAAAGGTGAAGGAATCACCAGCCATTCAAGACAAAAAAAGAATTTTCAAAAAGAAACATAAAAAACCGCAGTACCGCATTATGGGTTGTCCATCATTCTAAATGAGAACAATCTTGGAGTTATCCAACACGGAGGGTTGCTCCAAGTTTTTCTTCTAATGTTTTCTGAATCCTTGACATTACTTGATCCACTTGTTGATCCGTCATTGTTTTAGCACTATCCTGAAGTATAAAACTAACGGCATAAGACTTTTTGCCTTGTGAAAGGTTTTTGCCTTCATATACGTCGAACAAGTTTACGCCACGCAGTAATTTTTTTTCTGTGTCAAGTGCAATCTTTTCGATTTCCGAATACTTGATTGCTTTATCAAGCAATAGAGACAAGTCTCTTCTCACGGCAGGAAATTTATCTGGCTCACGATATTGCACTCTCGACTTGGGCAGTGATTTTAAGACCATGTCCCAATCCAATTCTGCATACCACACTGATTGACGAATATCGAAATGTTTGAGTAGCTCTTCTGATACCGATCCAAGATTACCGATGTTGTTTTTACCACTTGCACATGTTAGTCCTTCACTCATGAAAACATGTTCTGTCGACTCGAATTTTAAATCCTGTATGCCTAGCAATTTGAAAACATGATCCATCGACGCCTTAAGATCAACAAAGGAAACAACATCCTCACTATTGTTCCATGACTCCAGTGATCTGCGGCCTGTAACAAATATCGCAAGCTTTGCAGACTCAACATAATTTTCAGTGAACTTGTTGTAGACTTTACCAAATTCGTAAAATCTCAAATCAGGATTGCGGTGATTTTGATTCATAGCAATCGCTTCAAGACCGCCAAACAAAAGAGTTTGGCGCATCACTCCTAAATCACCACTGAGAGGATTTAGAATTTCCACTGCTGAACTTTTGAATGTCTCATTTAGCTCAAGGTAAGAACTCTTGGTTAAACTCATCGACATCATCTCAGAAAATCCAATTGAACTCAAAGAATCAGAAACTTTATTGCGAAGTTTTTCTGGATCTGGTTTAGGGGAATACGATAATGATGTTTTAAGGCCTTTTGGAAACTCAATATTGTCGTAGCCATAAATGCGAAGAATCTCTTCAACTACATCAGCCTCGCGTTGCACATCACTTCTATAAACTGGCACAGACAACTCAAGACCTTCGTCAGTCTCATTTAATATTTCGATAGAAAGATCTTTCAGAATTGACTTAACATGATCCTTTCCTATTGCCTTGCCAATTAATGCATCGCAGCGACCCCAATTAAAATCAACTTTGAATGGTTGTATTTTCTCTGGATAAATGTCCGAGACCTCACCAATCACCTCGCCGCCTGCTACTTCAATGATTAACTGCGCGGCTCTGTTTAATGCCCAAATAACATTTTCAGGATCGCAACCTCTTTCAAATCGGAAGCTTGCGTCGGTATGCAAACCATGCCTTTTGGCTGTTTTACGAACGTATACCGGATGAAAATATGCGCTCTCAAGAAATATCTGCGACGTAGTATCTGTCACACCACTATGCAATCCGCCAAATACTCCTGCGATGCAAGCTGGCTTTTGACTGTCACAAATAACAAGATCAGATTCACTTAAAGTGCGCTCAATGTTGTCTAATGTGACAAATTTTTCTCCAGCATTTGCCAACCTCACAACGATACTATTACCATATAGCTTATTTGCATCAAATGCGTGCAATGGCTGACCAATTTCATGTTGCACATAGTTTGTTATATCTACAATATTGTTGATTGGTCGCAGGCCAATTGCTGTCAATTTATCTTGAAGCCACTTAGGTGAAGCTTCAACTTTAATTCCACTAATTGTTATACCGGCATATCGTGGACAAGCTTCTTGATTTTCCACTTTCACAACAACACCAGTTCCCGCTGATGAAGTTGAAATCGCATTTACTGCTGGCTTCGTTAATGACGCGTTAGTAGTCTTCGTGCCTTTCATATTTCGCAATGCCGCATAGAGATCACGTGCTACACCATAATGAGAAAATGCATCCGTGCGATTTGGTGTAAGTCCTATCTCCATGCAGAAGTCATCACTCAACAGCAGAAAGTCTGCAGCAGGAGTGCCCGCGATGGCAGTTTCAGAAAGTACCATGATACCATCATGACTTTTTCCTAAGCCCAATTCATCTTCTGCGCATATCATTCCATGAGATTCTTGACCTCTGATTTTTCCCTTTTTAATTACAAAAGGTTCACCTTCCGTAGGAAAAAGTTTCGCACCAATTGTTGCAACTAAAACTTTTTGTCCTGAAGCAACATTAGGAGCGCCACAAACAATTTGCACAGGTTCACCATTTCCGAGATTGACAGTTGTGACCCTCAATCGATCGGCATCTGGATGTTTCTCGCAAGTCAATACCTCACCCACTACGATGCCTTTGAGTCCACCCGGCACAGCTTCAACCTTTTCTATCGCTTCCACTTCCAGGCCAACAGCAGTGAGTATTTCTCCCACCTCTTGTGCCGTGAGATCCGTATTGATGTATTGTCTGAGCCAGTTGTAACTGATTTTCATATCTCGTAAAATTGACGGGATAAATATTCTTCATGCGACTTAGCAAAAAGAGCACTTACCATTCCCGGTTGATTTTTGATTTGGATTGCGAAAATAATTCGGAAATCCTCGCCTGCAACCACATCAGCCAAAGCATTGATGCAAGTGACTTACTTGACTAATGCATTTGACAAAGCATAAGAACTTTTTTTCGTCATTCACGCATCACGTATTTCCTTTGGCCACAAATGCAAACGAATAAAAAATGAAAAATTTCGGTATAGCCATTCACGGCGGAGCAGGCACCATAAGGCCATCATTGATGACTCCTGAAAAAGAAGCAGCTTATAAAAAAGGCCTAAATGATGCTTTGACAGCAGGTCATCAAATCCTGAAAAGCGGTGGTACATCACTGGATGCCGTTGAAGCTGCCGTGATTTCCTTAGAAAACTGTCCCCTGTTTAATGCTGGTCGCGGCAGTGTATTTACTAATACAGGGAAACATGAAATGGATGCCAGTATTATGCGCGGTGATAGTTTGGAAGCAGGTGCTTGTGCCGGCGTTAGCGGTGTAAAAAATCCTGTGACTTTGGCCCGAACCATCATGGAAAAAAGCGAACACGTGTTATTGTGCAACAAAGGCGCTGAAGAGTTCGCCCAGCAATCCGGCATTCAATTCGAGCCAGAAACTTATTTCCACGATGATTTCAGATACAATCAGTGGCAAGAAGCACTAAAAGAAGGAGTGATCCAACTTGACCATAGTGAAGGAAAAAAATTCGGCACAGTAGGCGCTGTGGCGCTGGATCTGGCCGGCAATCTCGCGGCAGCTACCTCCACAGGAGGAATGACCAACAAAAAGTGGGGACGCATAGGCGACTCTCCCATTCCCGGATCTGGCACCTACGCCAATAATAACACTTGCGCAATCTCCTGCACTGGACATGGGGAATTCTTTATTCGCGCTGTTGTCGCGTATGACATATCATGTCTGATGGAGTACAAAGGCGTGAGTCTCGAAGAAGCATGCAGAATTGTAGTCAATGACAAGCTCGTAAAATTCGGTGGAGAAGGAGGACTTATTGCGATAGACAAACAAGGAAACATTTCTTTGCCATTCAATTCAGAAGGTATGTATAGAGGGCATATCAGTAATAACGACTCAGCCATCATTCGCATTTACGGCGATAACTAAATAGAATACATTTCATTAAAAAAGCGCCTTTGAAAGCCGATTAAATTCAAAGGCGCTTTTCTATTTTTTATTTCAAAGATGGTGTTTTCAGTCCTCCTCTTGCGAAACAACAACACCAGGAACGAAGTGTCTTTCTTTCACCAAATAAGAATTGCCATGAACCATAATGTTCACACGAAGATTCTCTACTGATATCGGAGTGCCGATACTCACGTCGGTGATATTGCTGTGATTGATGTCTTTTCCATCAACGATTACAACAGCTCCACTCCCAATCACTTCCAGATGATTGCCATTGGTCACAATCACCCCCGTGTCTTCACCAAGACCAATTCCAGTGCACGATGGATTACTAGCAACAGCTTGAGCCAATCTGTTGAAACGTCCGCGCTTATCGAAGTGAGAATCGATAATGACATTGTTCATGAAAGCTAAGCCTGTAGTGATCTTCACTTCGCCTTTAAGGTGTGCAAGATCGCTTTTTCCCTGATAAATCATGGTATTGCTCATCGCCATCGCTCCAGCTGAAGTACCCGCTATCACCAATCCATGATGATATCTTTCATGAAGGATGTCCAAAAATTCAGTACCACCAAATATTGTAGTAAGTCTCAATTGATCACCACCGCTGAACATAACACCATCACATTTTTTGATGCGATCGATGAATTCAATTTTCCTTGCATCATCACGATTCCTGATATTCATGACATGCACGTCGGTGCATCCCATCTTTCCAAAAGCTGTGAGATAATTTTCACCAACTTCAGCCGGAATGCTGCTTGCTGTGGTGATTACTTCAATGCGTGAGTTTACTCCACCCATCACATGAACTACTCTTTTCAGAATGCCTAACTCGAAAAAGTTGAGGTTGCTTTGTTGGGTGTAGTGCCCTTCGCTTTCTGTTCCTTTGTCTTCAGCTCCTCCAATTGAGATGAGCTTGCCCTTTGGTACTTCCAATGATCGTCAGATTTTTTGTTGGTGCGCAAATGTATAACTTCAACTCCAAGAAAATGCAGATTTAGTCACCACATGCACAATGGCGCAGATCATAACAATTAGATATTGCCCTACCTGCGCGGAGGGTTGATTGAATTAAACTTTCTAGCCTCACTGTTCATAAATCGGGATTTCTTCGTATAATTGGTCAATTCTTTGGGGGTCAAACCCCTTTTTGTTTCCTTAAAAAACGCCTTAACAAGTATGAGAATTTTAGATATCAAAGTGATGAAAGGCCCAAACTACTGGAGCATTCGTCGTCATAAACTTATCCAGATGCGCCTTGATCTGGAGGACATGGAGCAACGTCCAACAAATAAAATTGAAGGATTTAGAGTCAGATTGGAAAAAATGTTTCCATCCATGCATGGTCATCGTTGCTCCGTTGGTGAGCCGGGTGGATTTTTTCAACGCGTAGAAGAAGGCACCTGGATGGGCCATGTGATTGAACACATCGCACTTGAGCTTCAAACCTTGGCCGGAATGATGTGTGGGTTTGGTCGCACAAGAGAAACATCAAAGCCTGGTGTTTATAATGTGGTGTTCAGTTACATGGAAGAAAAAGCCGGCATCTTTGCAGCTCGTGCCTCCGTGCGAATTGCTGAAGCACTCATCGACGGTAAAGAATATGATCTCGCGCATGATATTCAGCAGTTGCGTGAAATAAGAGAGGACGAACGTTTGGGGCCATCCACTGGTTGTATTGTTGAAGAAGCTGTAGCGCGTGGCATACCTTATATCAGATTAAATCGTCACTCATTGGTACAACTCGGTTATGGCGTCAATCAGCGTCGAATAAGAGCAACCATTGCTAGCACAACTGGTAGCATCGCCGTGGATATTGCATGTGACAAAGAAGAAACCAAAAACCTTCTTGGTGCAGCAGAAATACCAGTTCCTAAAGGCAGAATAGTTTATTCTGAAGAAAGTTTAAAAGACGCCATTGATTCTATCGGATATCCAATCGTTACAAAACCGGTAGATGGCAATCATGGTAAAGGTGCAACCACTAACATAAAAGATTGGGAAGGCGCTTGCATAGGACTTGCCGCAGCTAAAAAATATTCACGTGGTGTGATTGTAGAAAGATTCATCACGGGTCTTGATCACCGAGTGCTTGTAGTCAATTACAAGTTTGTAGCAGCAGCAATTCGCAAACCAGCAGCAGTTAAGGGTGACGGAAAGCATACTATCAAAGAGCTTATCGAGATAACCAATCAAGATCCTCGCCGTGGTTATGGTCATGAAAAAGTGTTGACACAAATCTCCATCGATGATTTCCTCATGGAAATGCTCAATAGAGAAGGACTCACTTTGGACACCGTGATCGCCAAAGACAGAGAAGTATTTCTGAAGCCAACTGCAAATCTCAGCACAGGAGGAACCGCAACCGATGTCACCGACATGGTGCATCCTGATAACATATTCATGTGTGAACGCATTGCGCGGATCATTGGACTCGACATTTGCGGTATTGACATCATGGCTGAAAGCCTCTCTACTCCGGTTAAAGAAAACGGCGGAGCCATTCTGGAAGTCAACGCGGCTCCAGGATTCCGCATGCACATTGAACCAACAGAAGGTCTTCCTCGCAATGTTGCCGAACCTGTGATCGATATGCTCTATCCTCCAGGAACTTCTGCACGTATTCCAATCATTGCCGTGTCTGGAACAAATGGTAAAACCACAACCACACGTTTGATGGCTCACATTGTGAAGAGCATGGGCCACAAAGTTGGTTACACAACTACAGATGGTGTTTACATCCAAAATCAACTGATGATGCGTGGTGATTGCACCGGCCCTATCAGTGCCGAGTTTGTTTTGAAAGATCCAACAGTTGACTTCGCCGTGCTAGAATGCGCGCGTGGCGGTATTCTGCGTGCGGGCTTGGGCTTCCACCGTTGCGATATTGCTATTGTCACAAACGTTGCCGAAGACCACCTAGGGCTCGGGGATATTGATACGCTCGAACAACTTGCTCGCGTGAAAGGTGTAGTACCTGAAAGCGTTATGCCAGAAGGCTATGCAATATTGAATGCCGACAATCAATACACACTTGGCATGGCGAAAAACCTAGAGTGTAAAGTCGCATTTTTTTCATTAGATGAAAACAATCCTGTCATCCAAAAACACATCAAGGAAGGCGGACTTGCCGCGATTTATGAAAGTGGTTTCGTAACTATCTGCAAAGGCACTTGGAAAATTCGAGTAGATCGTGCTGCAAACATTCCGCTCACCTACGGAGGCAAAGCGCTGTTTAATGTCGCCAACATTCTACCATGTTTACTCGCAGGATTTATCCGCAATTACAAAATCGAAGACATGCGCATGGCACTTGAAACGTTCATTCCTTCTCCGGCGCAAACTCCGGGTAGAATGAATATGTTCCACTTCAAAAATTTCACTGTGATGGTCGACTATGCGCACAATACGCACGGTTTTATGGCTATCAGCGACTTCTTATCGAAGGTTGATGCATCTCCAAAAGTTGGCGTTATTGCAGGAGTTGGCGACCGCAGAGATGAAGACATTATCAATTTAGGCAGAGTTGCAGCAGGAATGTTTGATGAAGTAGTGATTCGTCAGGATAAAAATCTTCGTGGAAGGACCGAAGACGAAATCATTGATCTGATGAAAAAAGGAATCAATGAAATTTCTGCAGATAGAAAAGTTACTGTTATTCCAAAAGAACGTGAAGCCATTGACTACGCTATAAGAAGCGCACAACCTGGCTCATTCATTACTATATGCAGTGATGTTGTTCCAGATGCTTTGGAGCAAATCATGAAATTGAAAGAGGAAGAAGGAATTCCAGTTTGATGTAAATCAAAAATTGAATTAAACAGAACTAAAAAAGGCTGCTTCTTTCGAAGCAGCCTTTTATATTCAAGAGTATTTTACTGAATTGTTATCGCTTTGTTGAATGCCTTGTAGGTCAACCATATCCTTCCACCTTCAGGTGTAGACTGTGAAAGGGACTGAGTTATTGTCCTTGACATATAACCGATATAAGGACCTTCATTGATACCAGAGGTTTGGGAGCCTCCAATTGTAATTGAGGTGGCACCAGATATTGAAGTCGCAAAAACCTTATCAGAAATATTTAACGTTACAACATCATCGCCAGCAATCGGATCACCTTCAAATGGCATGACAAAATCGTTTCCACCTTGTATAACTATTTCTTGATTTGGGAATTCGACACTTTCAAGATTATATGTAGTATTGGTGTAAACATTACCATCAACATCTCCATATAAGAAAGTACCACTTCCTACGTATCCTGTAAACACATCTTCGTAATATGCTAGTGTTGAATTATAAGGAATATAGTTGCCATTAAATTTGACGTAGGCAGGAGAACTCAATTCCAATTTCGTTCCGAACGCGCCACCAAACCTGAACTCTGCACGAACAGTCGTTTGATCCGTGTTCTTATCATAGATAACATCATACTTAACATAAATCTTGTCCTGATCCACTGAGTCGCTCGGCTCCCTTGTGCATGAGACCAAAAAAAATATCGAAGAAAAAATTGCAAGGATAAATCTGATGTTTTTCATAAGAATGAAGTTTGAATCACAATTCTAAGAATTATGCCAAAACTCTAACTTAATGAATAACTCATCGTCAAAAAACCACATTGCGAACAGATCGTAAAAGCTCAACGCGTGGAGATGATTGCAGAACAATTTTAATTTCTTCTAGAATTGAAGATTCCTCATGAAGAAAATCAAGTATTGATGAAATATTCTGATGTCTATAAACTGAAGTAAAAAATTCACTTCCGAGTTCATTCTTACGACAAAGCATGTCCAACATCACTTTATCATAAAAAGCGAAGCGCGTATCAGCAGAAAAGTTCTTCAGACTTTTACCCTTTTTCAAATAATCGCAAAGCTTCTTGGCCATTTTGCCAGAATTGTAGAACGTATATCCGGTGCTTGCCTTAGTCCAACCACCTGCCGTGCCAATGAATACCAGTCCGTCATCATTTCTTTTATCAAATGGAAATGTGGTCATAGGAATAACCCCAAACTCCGTTTCCTCAATCTGATAATTTGAAATATCAAGTGATTCAAGATAAACTTCAATGGCCTTGTCATACTCAGCATCTGCAAGAATATCCTTTGAGAACAAAGTATATTCAACAAGTGCCTCTGTTTCATTTACTGGAAGCACATACATAAACCTAGTGTTAGCTCCTTGGGGAATATCAAAGTCCATCATGATAACTTCAGAACTATTGAATGATGGTCTATCAGTTTTAATATACCACCCTTTGAAGTGCTGCGCTAACCATAAATCCCGCTGGGATTCTTTCATAACATTTTCGTCCAAAATACTGGACAAAACAACCCTTCCAATGAATTCCCCAATTGAAGTATTCACCTTGTATCCATCAGCATATTTAGTCTGTGATAAAACGGATCCTTGAATAATAGTAAAATTTTTCTTCGCGCTCAATCGATCAAGTACATACCCATAGAATTTTCCGCTCTTAAGCATTTTGTAGGTATATTCCTTAAGATCAAATTTCTTGTGAAAATCAATGCTCTTAAAAACTGCGGTCTTCCAACTCGCTTCAAGTATATCATCCCAATTTCCCTTTCCTTTCTCCCAAAAGCACCAAGTGCGATCATTTCCCTCTTTGATAACCTTATCAACTAACAAAATTTTCTTGTTTTGAAAAAAAGGATCATGACTCATAGTCCAAGCCACTTGCAGACCAGCAGCACCCGCGCCTAAGATGATATAGTCATACTGTGTCATAGCGCTATGAAGATATAACAAAGAAAAAACACAAAAAAAGCTAGATACAAGTGAATGCCCATGCTATTTAAACTTCGTCGTGCAGCTTTATGAAAAACAAACTGTGCGATCATTCCTACTAAAAACCAGTCGATGTAATTTTCTAATGGTACATGGCCACCTTCAAACTGCCAGTAATCAAATCTCGGCGCAAGAGGTTCCATTAAAAAGTCTAACAAAACCATAAGCAGCGCACCTGCAATAAAACCCAAATTGGATTTAGGCATTAGGTATGATGTGATTGACCATGTGGCGTAAACTAACAACGCCCAGTTCACACCGATCAATAAAGGCACACCAAAAATCTTTAGCCCTAACTGATCACCATAAGCGTAATTGCCAAATAAAAGTTGAGTATTCACTCCGACAATTTCCGCAACCATACCAATGAAAAATGGGATGAGCATAGCCAATCCCACGCGAGAAGAAACATTGATCAATACAATAAACGCACAAATCATCAGATTCAATGGGCTTAGACTGATGAACCAATTCTTATGTCCGATTGCACCACCAATAATGGCAGAAACATGAAATAACCAGATGGTTAAAACTGACAAACGAAATTTGTTATTGATCAAAAAAGCCATCATAGTTTCGACTGAATCAATTCGGAAGCAATTTTACCTGAAAGCATACAAAGTGGAATTCCACCACCAGGATGAACACTTCCACCACAAAAATATAGTCCGTTTATTTTGGAGGAAAAATTAGGATGACGCAAAAAAGCAGCGAACTTATCATTGCTTGAAGAACCATAAAGAGAACCACGAAAACTTCCAGTTCTGGACTCTATGGACCGTGGGTCCAAAACATCTTCAGTTGTGATATGCTGTTCAATGTCCACTTGAAGAATTCGACTAAGTTTCAATATGATTATTTTTCTTAAATCACCAATAATTTTATCCCAGTCTTGACCCTTATTTCCTGGAGCATTAACCATTACAAACCAATTTTCACAACCATTAGGTGCATCTTCCGCAACAACTTTTGAAGTAATATTGATATAAACGGTAACATCATCAGCAATTTTTTCTTCTTCAAAAATCACCTTAAACTCGTTCCGATAATCATGAGCGAAAAAAATGTTATGCAAACTCAAATCATCGAAAAGTTTATTCATGCCCCAATAAAAAATTACGGCAGAACTCGATCTCTCCTGTTTCAAAATTTTCTCTGGTGCCTTGACGTCGCGCAACAATTTTCTATAAGCAGGCACTACATCCATATTGCACAATACAAAATCCGATTTAATAAAATCACCCTTACAAATTACACCATCCACTTTTCCTTGGCCTAATCGAATTTCCTCAATACTAGAATTAAATCGAAATTCCACGCCCAGATCAAGTGCTAATTTGTAAATACTTTGAGAAATATCGATCATTCCGCCTTTTGGAAGAAAAGTACCAAAATGTTGTTCAAGATGAGGTATCATGCTCATGATTCCCGGCGTCTTGTATGGCGTTGAACCATTGTATGTCGCATAACGATCAAACAATTGAATCAATTTAGGATCACGAAACCATTGTTCATTTTCTTCATGCAACGTTGAATTGATGCCAAGCTTATTAATTTGGAATATGGCCTTTATCGTATCGACAGAAAAATATGTCGAAACTTTATGCAATGATTTCTGAAGAAAAAGACTTTGAGTTAGGTCGTATTTCAATTTACTTCTTTCAAAATACTCTGAAATAGTATTTTCATCAACATCGAATACACGCGCAGCTTCTTTTGCATACTTCTTTGCATCTGAAAAAGCTTTAAACTTAGTACCATCTTCAAAGAAATAATTACAAACAACTTCTTGCTTGGTGTATTGAAAATGTTCCTCTGGTTTTTTTCCCGCTGCGCGGAAAAGCTCATCAACAAACTGTGGCATCGTAAACAGTGATGGACCAGCATCAAATCGAAATTCGCCATTGCGTATTTCAGAAAGTTTACCACCAGGATATGAATTCGACTCAAACACGAGTACTTTGAGTCCAGCCACCTTGAGTCGCACAGAAGCTGCCAATGCAGCAATTCCAGAACCTATGATGACAACAGTTTTCAATTCAAAATTTTGTAATTAATACTTGTACTTCACTTAATATCCAAAAAAAAACGGCTGAAACAAATCCAGTTCAGCCGGTATACCATTCATCCGCGGGATTTAGACCATTGCATAAAGCTTTAGGCTATCTTATTTCAAAAGGCTCCACAACATTTATTCCATCGCCAGTAAGCTCAAGAAAATAGTTTCCTGGTGCAAGGTTGTCTAAATCAATTACCTTTTCTAACCTCGAACCGACATTTAAAACAGTTGAATCGAAAATTTGTTTGCCCATTAGATCATAAGCTTTGATCCTACATTCTCCAGGTCTCAAATCACCAACACTCAGGTTGATAAGACCAGACGAAGGATTCGGATAAAGCATCAAGGTAACATCCTGCTTTATTTCTTTTACATCAACACTCTCAAGAATATTGATATTGTCAACATAAATTACATTGCCATAGTGACCGCGATTCTGAAAAGCAAAAATTACATCCTCACCAGTTATTACATCAAGTAAAATCTGTTGATGCTCCCATTGCGTATTGTCTGGAACAAAATAACTAGTGTTGTCAGGAGCAGTGGCAAGATCATCACCACCCTGAATAAAAATCTCTGTCCATGTTTCACCACAATCCGTTGAATACAAAACTGCCAAAGTATCTGTGTATGCGCCTTCATTGTACTGCGCATAGGCAACATCAAACTCAACAACTGGCCAAGAGTATTGTGACTTACCGAGCCATATTTCATCTCTGTTGCCAGCTGCATCATAGTAAAAATTATCGAATCTCATGCAATACTGCCCCTGACCAAAGGCACTCACTTCAGCAATTGTCCAAGAACCGTTACCATTGTTGATCCAGTTTTCAGGCATTGCTCCAGTTTCGAAATCCTCCATTATGTTTTCAGATGCTGCACTTAACGAAGAAATATAATTTGTTCGTGTAACAGACTGACTATTTCCATTATCAGTAACAACTAACGTTACATCATAAGTGCCCGGCTCATTGTATACGACAGTAGGATACTGCTCTGTACTTGTTGATGGAGTTGCACCGGGAAAACTCCAATTAAAAGTTGCTTCAGCTGAACAAATGCTGTGATTAACGAAATGCACAGGATTCCCTGGACAAAAGAATGATTCAAATTCTGCAGAAAAATTAGCGATCAATTCACTAGGCTCATATGCAGCAGCTTCCCACACACCGAGATTCCAAGTGGCCAGTCTTATAACATTGTCGCGATGAAATGGAACAATACGCAGAGGTTCAGAACTTGCTGGCAAACCTGAGCTATAACTCATCCAATCCGTCATTGAGTTGTTTCTGTAATATACAAGTCCATTGAGCATAGCAATGTAAACGCCTCCATCAGTGCCATATTGATGAGCAATTGCCCAGACACTTTCGTCATTCAATGTGGCCGTTGTTAGGTTATCCCAAGACTGTCCAGCATCCATTGTATGATAAACTTTATTGCCATTTCCACCATCATAATACGACACCCAAAGCTCATCTGGGTTCACTCCTGAAAGTGTAAAACACAAGTAACGCCAAGTTTGTGGAAGGGGAATTTCAGCCCAGGAATCACCATGATCTGCTGACCTCCAAATTTTACTTGTGTTTCCTATTCCTTGCTGAACATACATGAAGTTCTCGTCTGCAAAGCTCTGCTCCATCCAATAGATACCATCATCAGGATTATTACCAAATGTGTGCGCCACGCTAAAAGAACCAGCACCATTTAAAGATTTGTACAAAACATTATTTCTACCACACCAAGCAACATTGAAGTACTGATGATCAAACATGATGCGTGAACTACCGTTATTCCAATAACTTTCATTCGGTGTTTGTCCTAAAGAAAAATATTCAGGATTATCATTTAATGCCTCCGGTAAAGTATATCCGCCGATGTCGCTAAAAAGTGTTTTGTTTTCGTCAGTATACTTTACATATCCGGTTGCAGCTTCGCCTCCTCCAAGGGCAAGAAATTCTCCTTGCGGATAATTTTCATGATAAGCCATATTACCGTTGTGATATCTTCCTCCTACCATAATATCTTCATTCCATCCCTGATCATATCCCCACAAATTCACGGCATAAATCCCTCTATTTAGATTAGTATGAGACTCCATGAAATCATCTGAAAAACCAATTCCGCCATCATTGCTAAACCAAATTTCTTCAGTATCAGGACCTGTTTTGTAAATGCGATATTCTTGCTGATCGACATGAAAATAATCAATGCCTCCTATGTAACCTCCCACCCCTACATATGTTGCTCCTGCATC
>Ga0075163_10004551_pt1 | contig 18605 bp, 14 predicted proteins | sample JI1023141ADNA_FD_71478 | JGI IMG/M metagenome (GOLD analysis project Ga0075163, IMG submission 71478) | Wastewater effluent complex algal communities from Wisconsin, to seasonally profile nutrient transformation and Carbon sequestration -... | ecosystem: Engineered > WWTP > Effluent > Algae...
AGCCGGAGTAGCAACCAGTGCGGTTAATTCGGCTTGTAGTGGTGTGCCTGTAAACGTTTATCTATCGGGCAATAGTAATGTTGCCATTGCAACTTATAACTGGCAATACTCGTTCGATAACATTAGCTGGTTTAATTATTCAGTTCCATCAAATTCATCAGCCAGCATCAACATTACGGCCAATACTTTTGTACGTTGCATTATGACTTGCAGTGGAGTATCTGCGACATCTACCTCACTTTATATCACATTGTTGCCAACTAATCAGTGTTATTGCACCTCAGCGGCCACTAATGGCACTTACACTGATATTGGAAACGTAACAATTGGCTCATTAAATAACGGCTTAGCGAGTCCAATCACAAACAATCCAAATGCAACAGGAGTGTACTCAAATTTTACCAATCTTGCTCCAATAAATCTCGAGCAAAGTGCTATGTACCCAATAACTGTAAGTGCAATTAGTTCAAGTGTAATTTTTACTTCCTATGTAACTATGTACATCGACTTTAACCAAAACGGCCAATTTGAAGCGGCTGAATCGTACAACATTGGATCCATAACAAACGTTGCCGGTGGCAATGTAGTAAGCAATTACATTACCATACCGGCCACTGCAAGCTTAGGTATTACAAGAATGCGTGTTGTATTAAAAGAAAATGGAGCAGCAGGTCAATTGCCCTGCGGAACATATACCTTTGGAGAAACCGAAGATTATTTAGTAAACATACAAACACTTCAGGTGTGTTTATCGGCGCCAATTGCCGGCAATGCAATAGCCAACGACACAACAGTTTGTGCAGGAGCATTGGTGCAAGTTTCGCTCATTAATAATTCAACTATGGCTAGTCAAAGTTATCAGTGGCAAAGCTCTCCTGATAACATTACTTGGACCAACATTATTGGTGGTACGCTGCCTTCAATTAATTTTACCATGTTGTCAATAGTTTACTACCGTTGTGAAATTACTTGTTCAGGGTTTACCAGCTATAGCACAGCGGTGCATATTTTACAAAATCCGGGTTCGCAGTGTTATTGCACTTCAGCAGCAACCAATACCGCCGACGATGATATTGGAAATGTTACTTTCTTAGCAATGAACAATGGAGTTGCAACTCCTGCACTAAATAATCCGGCATCTTCAAATTTGTATACTGATTTTACTTCGCTTACACCTCAATCGGTTATAAGTGGTGCAAGTTATCCTATTTCGGTTACTCAAATTAATTCGGCAGGGTTTTATGTTGCGCACATTAACATTTATATTGATTTCAATAAAAATGGATTGTTTGAAGCTGGAGCAGAAACGTTTGTGTTGGGTGCCACCAATTCGAGTGTTGGAGGAAATACCTTAACCGGAAATATTAGTATTCCTTTTACCGCCTTACCGGGAATTACACGTATGCGAGTAGTTTTGGTAGAAGGAGCTACAGCCACACCTTCACCTTGCGGCACCTATACCTGGGGAGAGACAGAAGATTATTCAATTTTAATTTTACAAAACCAATCATGCTCTGTACCGCCTACTGCAGGTATTTCCAACTCAAGTGCAATGCAGGTATGCCCGGGCGCTCCGTTTACTCTGTTTTTAACCGGTAATAGTTCGGCATTAGGCCAGTATTATCAATGGCAAAGCTCGGCGGATGGAATTACCTGGTTTAATATTGGAAGTATTTCATTGGATTCGTCTTTTGTATTTTCACAAACTGCGTCTGCGTATTATCAATGTATAGTAACTTGCAGCGGATTGAATTCAACCTCGGCACCTGTGCAGGTAACAATGTTGCAATCGCCTGTTTGCGGGTATTGCACCAATGTAGGTGGCACCAGTTGTCCTTCGAATACCAAAATCACCAAGGTCACTTTAATTGGTACTACCTTAACAAATTCAGATACTTTGTGTAATTCAATTAATGGAAGTTCGGTAAGTATTTTTCCTTTTGGAGGAAGTACAACCGGCACTATCATTAGAGGTAATTTATATTCTATAAGTGTTACTTCAACTCAAAATGTGAGTAAAAGTGTGTGGATTGATTATGACCAAGATGGTTATTTTGCGGCCAATGAATATACTTCAATATGTAGCAGTTCAACCTGGGGAGTGCCAGATACTGCTGTTTTGAATATACCTTTTGGAATACCCGCAGGAGCCACCGGAATGCGTATCCGTACACGAATTAACGGTAGTCCGAATGGAGCCGGAGATGCTTGTAGTTTCTACGGAAGTGGCGAAACAGAAGACTATACCATTACTGTTGATATTGGAAATGGGATTGTAAAAAATGAAGCTGTAGAAGCCATTGGTCTATTTCCAAATCCTGCTAATAATACAGTAAGTGTGCTACTTTCTAAAGAAATTGAATTTCCTGCTAAGCTCGTGTTGACGAATATGCTTGGTGAACTAATTAGTGAAACTAGCATTAGTTCTTACAGAACAGAATTAACTCTTACCGACTATCCTAAAGGAATTTATTTTGTTAGTGTAGTAAGTAAACAAGGAAGCAGTTATAAAAAGTTGGTGAGAGAGTAATTTATTCGCTTTGTTTATAGTTACTGTGCGATAGTGCGCGCTAATTTCTTTTATGTTTTGGTAATTATCGTTTATGCTGTTTATAAAACATCTTAAATCCAAAACCAAATTCAAGCACCATTTAGAATGTTGAATTATTAAGATTTAAAAGCGCTTCAATAGTATCAGGTTTATTTAAAATACTTTTTAAAAGCTTCGGTTTCAAATTTTTGCTTCATGTAGTCATTTTGAAATACGGTAACCGAAAACTCAAACAAAGGATAGGCATGATCGATGTGTACAAAGCGGCTTAGGTTCTTAATACAAAAATCGAGTATAAAAGCAGGATCAAAATAAGCTAAATCGGGATCGGTAAAAGTACGGTGTGAAGTAAGCATGTTGAAGGAAATACCAATGCGTGAAATTTCGAACATGCGTTTAATCATGCTGCAAACAAACTCTGTAATTTCGGCTTCATTTCCACCGGTATTTAAATTTAAGGTTCCGCTCAGCAAGGTAACATCTGCCATTGGGATATTTTTATCGGTGATAAGATTGAAATTTTCAACCGAAATATTCGGATACTTTTTTCGCGAAAGCTCAATCATTTCTGGCACAATTTCAATTCCTGAATACTGATGTGCAATTTTTTTATCTAACAAATACTGGTGTAAATCGCAGGTGCCACAACCTATATCGTGCAAGGTATAGCAGTTTTTATCGAGCTCAAATTCGCGAATAATTCGTTCAAAACGTAATTGCTGTGTTTCGCTGTTGTTTTGAAAGGTACCTTCCGGAGTATCGCCATGTGCAATGAAATTTGGACGATAGGCATCTAATTGAGCTTTAATAATTTTATCTGAATTCATAGTATACCAATTTTTATCCTGCTTTAGCTAGCTGTAACAAGTAAACATCCACTATTCTATATTAAACGTTTTACGCACCGAATACAAAGGCCGGTTCTTTACTTCTGCATAAATATTTGCAAGGTAGCGCCCAATAAATCCAAGCATCAAAATAATTAAACTACCAAAGAAAAAGATACTTAAAATAATGGAAGTATAGCCCGGTACCACTGTATCTGAAATATACAAGTACAAGTTATAAAAGGAGGCAAGTGTTGTGAGTAAAAAAATAATCCAACCAAAATGTATCATAATATTTAGCGGAGCACTGCTAAAACTAATAATCACATCAATCATCAAATTAAAACGCTTAATAAAATTATAATTGCTTTTACCTTGAGTTCGTTTTTGATTTTCAATTTCAACTGTAGTAAAAGATAATCCAATATCGTTAACTATACCGGCAATGGTTCTATTTTGTTCGTTGTAAGTATTAAAGCGGTTCAAAAATTCGCGGGTCATCAATTTCATCATTAATTGATAGGGCACCACTTTTACTTTAAATACTTTAGAAAGTAACCACCAAAAAAAGCGAGAGCTCAACGAATCCATCCAGCCATTGCGTTGCTTTCCCACTGTATAAACTAAATCGTATCCTTGCTTAATTTTTGTCAACAATTCTGGAATTTTTTCGGGTGGGTTTTGTAAATCGCCATCCATAATCAGCACATAGTTTCCTTTAGCATGGCGCATTCCGGCACTCATTGCTACTTGCTGACCATAATTGCGGCTGAGTGAAATTCCTTTTACATAACTATTTTTAATTGCTTCCTGTTCAATTGCAGCTTCGCTGTTATCGGGACTGTTGTCGTTCACTAAAATAATCTCATAACTCAGCGACAAGGGTGCAAGCGCATCGCTGATACGTTTTACCAGATGGGGAACAATTTCGGCATCATTATATACCGTAGCAACAACAGAAAGATCCATCAAATAAATTTAATTAGAATTTGAATTGTACGAATATCCTGCTTTTTTTAAAGAATAAAAAACCTAAAGCCTTTAAAAGTCCCAGATATACTTTTTAATTTGTGAAAGTTCGATATGTGCTATTAAATCTAAAATAGAAACAGCATGCTCAAAAGGTTCAGCCATTTGCTTGTAAGTGGGATAAACAGGATATGATTTAAAGCTCAGTTTTAAATTTTTTTCATGGAAAAAATGATGCGAGTCTTTCAAATATTCTTTCGCTGCCGGACCCGAAATGTATTCGGTTGCACCTAATTGCGTGCAAATATTTACCAAACGTTGAACCCTGTCGCCATCCAAATTAAGTGTTGCTGAATCAACAAAACGCGTGGTAATTCCAAGCATCTCCGAAATTTTAACAATCAAATAATGATTCAATTCCTTTAGTGAAGTCCATTTTTTTTGGTGCAGATAATCTTCAATTAACGGTTCCAATTGATGGAAATAAGGAGCAGCTCTGTATCCCATATACAACGATCGGAAATGCGTTTCCTGCCATTCGCTATCAATTACTACTTCGCTGATTTTACTATTCGCAAAGCTATTGTCAACGGGTATTGTCAACCAATGCAAGCCATTTTTGTTGTAAATTTTATTTCGATTTCTCCAATCACGTTTGGTGTATTTTACTTCATCATAAAATACAAATACATCAGCTTCGTTAATCAAATCGAAATAACCTTTCCAGGGAATATAATTGGATTGAAGTATTACTACTTTCATTACACTAAATTTAAAGGATGTGATAAAATTTTAAATGGATTGCCAATAATATGGCTATTGTTGGGAATATTTTTGGTAATTACTGTACCAACGCCGGCCACACAATTACTACCAATACTCACCTGATAAGTTGCTACTGTGCCGCTGCCTAAAAAAGTATAATCGCCCACCTGAATAGCACCCGACAAAATAACGCCCGGTGAAATATAGCTGCAATTACCAATGTTGCAATCGTGTGAAATTACTACCGAATTATTGAGTACGGTTCCATCACCAATAATTACGTTGCTATCGATGTTGCTACAAGGATATAAAAAACTACCTTGCCCTACCCTACTCGATTTTGAGCGAAAAACTGTGGGATGTATAAAGGTCGGTAACTTGCGTCCCTTTTGCAAAAGCTCTGTTATAATTTTATGTTTTAGTGGTAAATTTTTATAGCCCATACTCACATAAAATGAGTAGTCTTTAAATTTATCTTGCGAATATTCAGCAAATGCGAAGGCTCCAGCTACTTTTTGTGCTGCAAGGGCATCGTCAAAATAAATGCTTTCATCGGGGCGTTCAAACTCATCAATAAATGATTTGAACTGATTTCCTAAAATACCAAAACCTATGTAAGCTACTTTCATGCTATTAACGGCGTAGTTTCACTACGGACGCATTAAATATTAATTTTTTGATCTAAAATAAATAAAGGACGTTCCTTCACCTGTTCAAATATTTTTCCGATATAAATTCCTACAATCCCAATACTCATTAATATTAAACCTGTAGAGAACAAAATCGCTAAAAACAAACTTGGCCAACCGGGCTGAAATCCTTTGTAGAAGTATAAAAATGCAACTATGAGTCCGGTAAGAAATGTACAAAATGATAGAAAAAATCCGGTATATACCGACAAGCGCAATAATTTATCGGAGTGTGAAGTCCAGCCTTGTAACGCCAACAAAAGCAATTTCGAAATTGTATAGGAACTGCGTCCTTCGTAGCGTTCGTTATGCTCAACCGTAATGCTGGTGCTTGAAAACCCTACCCATTTAATGAGTTGAATATACAGTCGATCTTTGTCCTTAAGCTTATTAAATTCGTCTTTAACACGTGCCGAAAATAAAATCATGGTTCCTACATCGAGGTCATAATTTTTATCTGAAAAAACGCTAAACAGCAAGTTATACACCTTTGAACTGAGGTATTTGATAAATGAACTTTTGCGATTTTTTCGTTTTGTATACACTACATCAACTTTTTGTTGTGTATAGGCGGCATATAGTTCGTGAATGTGCGAAGGATCGTCTTGTAAATCACAATCCATAATAACAATAACTTCACCGTTGGCAAGTTGCATTCCGGCGCTAACGGCATAATGTTGTCCAAAATTGCGGCTTAGTTTAATTCCTTTCACTCGTTTGTCGCGCGCGCAATTTTCAACAATTTTTTGCCAGCTATTATCAGGACCACAATCTTCGACAAGCAGAATTTCGAAGTTTTCAGATATTTTTTTCAGCTCAGCACTTAGGCGTAGCACCAATTCATCAACAATGCGTTCGGCTTTGTATACAGGGCTAATGACTGAAATTTTAGGTCGGGATGAGTTTTCCACAAACGGCTTCCAAATTTTTAATGGTCACAAATTTAGTGTAATGTTTGAAAATACCATGCTTTTAGATTGTCTTGAATTTTGAATTTTTGCTCTAAATTTGCCCGAATCTAATTTTCAGCAAGCAGCAGGCATTTATGCTTTTTAATTCCATTGATTTTATTCTGTTTTTTTTGGTGGTAACTCCGCTGTATTTTTTGCTGCCTTTTAAATTTAGATGGCTCATGCTATTGCTGGCGAGTTGCTATTTTTATATGGCATTTGTGCCCATCTATATTTTAATATTGGGTGCTACCATAGTGATTGATTATTTTGCCGGAATATGGATTGAACGCAGTAGCGGCCATCAACGAAAGCTGCTTCTAGTTTTAAGCCTAATCAGCAACATAGGAGTTTTAGCTGTTTTTAAATACTATAATTTTTTAAATGAAAATTTTAGTCTGCTCACCCAAAGTTTAGGATTTCAGAATCCCATTCCTTATTTATCCATTTTACTTCCCATTGGCTTAAGTTTTCACACGTTTCAAGCCATGAGCTATACCATTGAAGTTTACAGAGGCAATCAAAAAGCCGAACAACATTTTGGTATTTATTCCTTGTATGTAATGTTTTATCCTCAGTTGGTTGCAGGTCCTATTGAGCGTCCACAAAATATTTTGCACCAATTAAAAGAGGAACATAAATTCAACTACACAAATGCCACACAAGGCCTTAAACTAATGGCTTGGGGCATGTTTAAAAAAGTGGTGATTGCCGATCGACTGGCTACCATGGTGAATGAAGTTTACGATCATTCAGAGTTGTATACCGGTATTCCATTGATTATTGCAACTGTATTTTTTGCTTTTCAAATTTACTGCGACTTCTCGGGATATAGCGATATTGCTATTGGTGCAGCTAGGGTAATGGGAATTAATTTGATGCTCAATTTTAATCGTCCTTATTCGGCTCTGAGTATTTCTGAATTTTGGGGAAAATGGCACATCTCTTTATCAACCTGGTTTCGCGATTATTTGTATATCCCTTTGGGAGGCAATCGCGTAGCGGTTCCACGTTGGTACTTCAATTTATTTTGTGTGTTTTTACTAAGTGGTTTATGGCATGGAGCCAGTTGGAATTACATTATTTGGGGAGCCTTACATGGATTTTATTTGGTATTTGCTTTACTTACTCAAAAGTATCGTGATGCTATTTCAAAGGCTGTTGGATTGAAACAAAATGCACTTTTATACAGCTTGGTGCAACGCCTTATTACTTTTATTCTTGTAGCTTTTGCATGGATTTTTTTCAGAGCCAAAACTTTTGCTAGTGCAAGTTATATTGTAAGTCATTTGCTTGATTTTGCGCCTAATTTCTCAAATTTTGATACAGTAAAATTAGTTTATCTTGGAAAGGATTCAGGTACCTTTCTTACTGCACTAGTTTTTATTGCTTTGTTACAATGGATTGAAAAGAAGCAAGCTGAACCTGCGAATGTGAATTTATTTTCGAATCGTTCGCTGCCACTTCGATGGACTTTTTATTTGTTGCTGATGTTGAGTATTTGCTTGTTTGGTGTGTTTCACACGAATGCTGAATTTATTTATTTTCAATTTTAAAGCTGATGAAAGCATTCTTTTACAAACTCTTAGTGTTTTTCTTAGTACTGATGCTTCCCTTATACGGACTCGAAAAATACTATGATTATTATTTCAGCAAAAACCTTGATTCTTGTAATAAACCTCTTTGGGTGTTGAAGCAACAACAGCAGCACTATGATTTTGCTGCAATAGGTTCATCCCGTGTTTTTAATATGCTCGACATTTTAAGTATTGAAAAAATAACAGGCAAAAAAGGAATCAATATCGCAGCATCAGGTTCGGGTTATGCCGAAAATTACATGCTGTTGAAACAGTTTACAAAGTCGAATACCATTTCTACCTTGCTTGTTCAAGTAGATGTTTATTCCTTGGATGCGCACAATGCATTTGGTTATCCTTTTCACGATTATTTGTATTTGAATAAATTAAACGATGCCGAAGTTGATTCTATTTACCGCGATAATGTGCCCGCTCTGAGGTATTACAGCTGGAAGTTTTTGCCTTTTACAAAATACATGGAATACAGTAATTTTTATTCCTTTTACAAAGTAATGCGTGGAGGCTATGAATGCAGCAGCTCCTTTTTAGATACTACCAAAGGTACATTTTTAGTAGATGGCAGTGAAGCTGCAACTGCTGAAAAAAGCGACAAAAACCAGCAATTTAAATACCGTTATATTGATGCGAAAGACATGGCATATCTGGAAAAAATAATAAGTTATTGTCGTTCAAAAAATATTCGAATACTGTTTTATTCGGCTCCCGAATATGCTAAAAGCTTTGCATTACAAGGCAATCGCGATAAACTATTTAAGGAGATAAAACAACTTGCTGCCAAAAATTCTATTACTTATTATAACTTTGAAACGCCATCGGTAATGCTGTGCAACGATTATACATTGTTTAAAGACAATACACACCTCAACATCAAAGGGAGTTTATTGTTTTCGAAGCAATTTGCCGATAGTCTTAAACAACAATTATGACCAGTTTAAAGGTGCTTTTTATTGCCAAAGAAAATGATGCATACGCTGAAAAAGCAATGGCATTTCTTTCTTCATTATACCCTTCTGCCATTTGTGTAACGGGCAAGCGAGGTTCTGAATTACCTGCAGCTATTGCCAACTGGAAAGGCGATTTACTTATTTCCTATTTATCGCCTTGGATAATTCCTGCAGAAGTATTGGAAAATGCACAACTTGCATCCATTAATTTTCATCCGGGTTCACCGGCCTATCCCGGCATTGGTTGTACCAATTTTGCTTTATACAACAACGAAAAGCAATTTGGAATAACCTGTCATCACATGTTACCAAAAGTTGATACCGGAAACATTATTGCTGTTAGTTACTTTCCTATTGAGCAAAACGACAGTGTTTGGACACTTACACAGCGTTGTTATGTAGCTATTTCCGATTTGTTTGTGAAAGTAATGAGCGAATTGCATGAAAGTGGAAAATTTGCTGTATCGCCCGAAACATGGCAACGAGCTGCCTATCGCAGAGTTGAATTAAATGCGCTTTGCAAAATCACGAGCGATATGAGCGAGGAGGAAGTTAATCGCCGAATACGCGCTACTACCTTTCCGAATATGCCCGGTGCTTATATTGAATTGTATGGTCACAAATTTAACTACACTGTTTGATGGAATCGGATAAAGATTGGATGTATAAATCCTATCATGAATTATTTTCTCCACTGGTAATGCAATTCGATCGAAGTGCAAATTGCTATGCACGCTATTTAAAAAATAAGAGCTACCTAAATGCAAAAACGCTGAAACAAGCCAATAGTGAAATATTGCGTTTGTTGATGGACAAAAGCAGTTTAATTCCTGAAAAGTTAAATTCAGATGCTTTGTTATTAATTGACCATTTGGATGTGTGGTTTGCTCAATTTGAACAACTCGAAAAAGAATTGAATCCGCATGCAAGCAGCGAATTTGTTTTTTACAGAACAGCCGAAGGAACTGAATTTCCTAAGCAAAGTGAACTTCATTTTAGAACTATGAAACAGCAACTAAAGCAGGCTTTTTCTGCTGAAAACAATAGTAATTAAAGAGATGCTATCCTTAACCCGCAAGCAAAAAATTACCTGGTTTAGCTTTATTTTCAGTTGTAAGCTTTTACTCTTTGTATTTTTTGCTTTTGAATTTTCTAAAAATTATCCCACTGAATTTAAATACAATTCGCTTTTTATTATTGATGGCGAAACGGTAAGTTATTACATGCCTATTGAGAGTTTGGCAGAAGGAAATGGATATAGTTTTAAGGAACAAAAAGTGGGTAGCGATGAATACCTCTATTTTCCTTCAACACGCAGGGTTCCAGGTATAGCTGTACTTTATTATCCCTTGCTTAAATTGATGTCGGTAAATGCAGCACGAAGTGTACTAATTTTGCTGCAATTTTTGTTGAGTACGGTATCGGTGTATTTATTGGGATTAATTGCCCTCTACTTATTTTCATCTTATTCGGCCTTTGTAATCACCCTCATTTTATATTCGGCTAGCAGCTTTGTAAGTATTTTCGACCACTACGGAATCAGCGAAAGTTTTTCAATTTCATTTTTGATTTATGGAATGTACTTTTCGGTAAAAGCAGCGAAGCAAGGAGGTTTACAAAATTATTGGTGGGCAGGAGTGTTTTTGTGTTGGAGTACTTTTATACGACCTGCTTTTGGTGTTTGTTTTCCGGCGGCTGCGGTTTTAATTATGTATGAATATTGGAAACAAAAGCAATTAATTAGCCTTTCTTTTTTTAAAGCAATGATGCTGTTGGGGATTCCGCTTTTGTTATGTTTAAGTTTATGGACTTACCGCAATTATAAAGTAAGTGCGAAAATAATTCCATTAGAAGACAATGTTCAAAAAACTCAAGTATTTGCTTACGATGCGCGTTTGGTGGCTATTTGGGATTTGATTGGTGCTTGGGGTGGACAAATTACCCGCTGGTCGCCGAATTCGATGGGTGAATATTTTTTATCGCGCAAACCTGTGCAATCTCAGGAAGCATTTAGCAGCAGAATGTTGAGCAGTGAATGTACTTTTGATTCGATAAAATCCTTGCAACAAAATTACCTTCTTTCGTATGATAAATCGCTCCCTTTTGAGCAGCGACTTCAATTGGCGCATCGTGTAATTGAGCAATCCTATCGTTTTCGAAAAACGTTTATGCGTGAAAAGCCTTTTCAGTATTATGTAGTTTCGCCACTGGCGCTAACAGCTAAGTTTTATTATTTCTCAACGGTAAGTTATTTACCTTTTCCATCGTTGCAGGAAATGAAGCTGTATCAAAAAGCAATAAAGGTTTTTTACATCTTATTTTTTAATTTGATGTTAATTGGAACTATAGCCTGCATAGTATTAATTATTAAAAAACGCATTCTAAGCAATTTGATATTTTTAGCTTTTCCATTCTTGTATACTGCAATCATGATTGGAATTTATTACGCAAGCGAACAACGCTACATGGCACCGGTGTATCCATTTTTAGTGCTGTATGCTGCCTACTTTGTTTCTCTTTTACTACCAAGGTTTAAAAAATAATTAGTTTGGGCTAAGTTGATTATTCTATTTTAATGGAATAAAAAAAATCGAGTCATGTTGATTATTCTATTTTGATAGAATAAAAAAAATCGCGTCAGGTTGAGTATTCTATTCTAATAGAATAAAAAAATTGGGTCAGGTTGAGCGGAGTCGAAACCCGTTTGCTGGCCGTCGCTGATGATGAGCCTGCGCGCTCCTTCGACTTCGCTCAGGATGACCCTGTTGGGTTGGGCGTCAAGTTGAGCATTATTTTTAATAAAAATATTTAGTTCGGGTCAGGTTGATATTCTATTTTGATAGAATATAAAGCTAGGGTCAGGTTGAGCGGAGTCGAAACCCGTGTGCTGGCCGTTGCTGATGATGAGCCTACGCGCTCCTTCGACTTCGCACAGGATGACCCGGCGGGGATGTCGGGTCAGGTTGAGTATTATTATTTACAAAAATATTTAGCTAGGGTCAGGTTGAGCGGAGTCGAAACCCGTGTGCTGGCCGTCGCTGATGATGAGCCTACGCACTCCTTCGACTTCGCTCAGGATGACCCTTTTGGGTTGGGCGTCAAATTGAGCATTATTTTTAATAAAATTATTTAGTTCGGGTCAGGTTGATATTCTATTTTGATAGAATAAAAAGCATGGGTCAGGTTGAGCGGAGTCGAAACCCGTGCGTTAGCCGTCGCTGATGATGAGCCCACGCGCTCCTTCGACTTCGCTCAGGATGACCCGGCGGGGATGTTGGTTCAGGTTGATATTCTATTTTGATAGAATAAAAAGCATGGGTCAGGTTGAGCGGAGTCGAAACCCGTGCGATGGCCGTCGCTGATGATGAGTCTACGCACTCCTTCGACTTCGCTCAGGATGACCCTGTTGGGTTTGGGTCAGGTTGAGTGTTTTATTTTATTTAGAATAAAAAACATGGGACTGGTTGAATATTCTATTTTAATAGAATAAAAAGCTCGGGTCAGGTTGAGTATTCTATATTAATAGAATAAAAAGCATGGGTCAGGTTGAGCGGAGTCGAAACCCGTGTGTTGGCCGTCGCTGATGATGAGGCCATGCGCTCCTTCGACTTCGCTCAGGATGACCCTGTTGGGTTTCGGTCAGGTTGAGTGTTCTATTTTATTTAGACTAAAAAAACATGGGACTGGTTGAGTATTCTATATTAATAGAATAAAAAATTTGGGTCAGGTTGAGCGGAGTCGAAACCCGTGTGCTGGCCGTTGCTGATGATGAGGCCACGCGCTCCTTCGACTTCGCTCAGGATGACCTCGATGGGAAATTAAATTTTACCGGCGATTTTATTTATGGTAGTTACAATTAACTTATCCCATCGATGATTGTTGAGCAATAATTGTTGCGCTTGCTGCTTTTTAAGTAATAATTGGGCTGCCGGCAATTCAATAGCATCCATTAGTGCATTACGAATAGCATGCACCTTTGGTGCAGCCAAAAGCCATCCGGTTTTTTCACTTACCAATTCATTTACAGCCCCAACATCGGTAGCAATAGCTGCTAATCCGCAAGCAAATGCTTCCAAAATTACAGTCGGCATTCCTTCGGCATAACTTGCACAAACCAAAACATCGCAGGCTGTTATTAATTCTTTAATTTTATGTTGATCACTGATTGGTCCATGGTACTTAATCCGTGCATCTTTCAACTTTTTTTCATCCGGAATTGGACCAATAAAATGAAATTCAAATGCAGCATCGGCTGGCAAAAGCTCAATCGCTTTAGTTAGTTCCTCTATCCCCTTTCGGCGCTCATAGCGACCAACAAACACAAATTTTAGTATGCTGTTGCGTGCATTTATTTGCGGATTAATCCACTCGTCTGCTTCAATCCCAATAGGTATTTGAATAATGCGGTTGTGATGAAAACCCATATCCAGCAGTATTTGGGTGAGGTTTCCGCCCAGCGAAAAAATACGATCAGAGTTTTCTAAATTATAGCGCATGGCTCTTTTTAAAAGCAATTGCTGCAATTTAGCTTTAATACCGGGTGCCTGTTGAAAAGGCTCCATACCATGAAAATTAATTCCTGTTCTTGGAAACTTTTCTAGCTCTGTTATCGCTTTCAATATTTTCCAACCGGCAAAACCTTGTATGTAAATAAAATCAACGGGTGCATTTTGCTTCAGCTTGGTATAAATAGCTTCTGAATACTTAAACGACTCGCGCAAATAATGTCCGGGCAATTTACCGGCCTTAGGAAATGGAATAATATAGGAATGCAAATAACGCTTCTCTTCTTCAGTAAAAAATTCGAGCTTAGAACTGTCGTAGCTAGTGTTTTGAATGCAGTGATATAAATGTACCTCTACTTTTTTTTGCGCAAAATACTTCGCTAAGTAATACGAATGCTTTTGCATACCGCCCATGGCGTAAGGAAAAATACCATCGGTGAGCAATGCAATTTTCATCTTAAATAATATTTAATTCCTGCAAAAGCAAAGTATAACTCAAATGATTTTGCGCTGAATCTTTATAAAAATATTTCTTCGACAAGTCTATCAATCGCTGCTTCTCGTCGTGTGGACGTTTGCGCAAATTCATCTCCATATCGGCTCCGGTAACCAACCAACCGCAATGATGATACTTTACAAATTCGGAATAATCACCTAAATTTTCAGAAATAAGTACCGGTAACCCAAGCGCCAAATACTCGGCAAATTTAGTAGGTGAAGCAACCGAATTGGTAAGCGATTGTTCACGAATTAATATTCCATAATCACCAACCGATAAGTACAAATTAATAAAATGATGATCAATCCATTTTGTATACACATTCGATGGATAGCGGCTTTTGAGGTTCGAAACAAATTCATCTTCGCGTGTAAGAAACAAAATTTTTACACGGGGATTTTTCTCAATTTGAGTAGTTAAAAATTCAGTAACCAAATTAAACGATTGCCATCCGGCCGCAGAGCCAGAATAAACCAGCACTACATCCTTTTCATCAAAACCAAACTCAGCACGCACCTCTTTAATTCCTTCTTCAGTAAAATCAGAATGAGCAAAATTACTGAGCAAAGTAGTGGGTATTACAACATGTTTTTTCTGGGTATAGTCAAAATGCGTTTTCCAGTATTCTACCAGCTTATGTGAAACAGCAATACGAAAATCGGAGTCTAGTACTGCAATTTTTTCGGCCGGCTTTATAGCATCGCGAATGTTGGCATCGGGTGTAACATCGTATTCGGTCCACTCGGCAAAAGTAGCTCCACGACCATCGTATACAACCTTTTGCAAAGCGCTATACTTGCGCATCATAATACCCAAATTGGTAGCAAAAGGATTTCGGCAAATAGCAGTTTTATGACGGGCAAAAAAATTAATAAGTAGCAATGGCAAAATATTCCATTTCCAAATTTGCAAAGGAAATAGCGGAAGTACATAACAATGCTTATAAGCACGTTTTATTTTAGCGCGGTTAGCAAAGTAAACACGAGGCGAAAAAAATGCAATGAGCCGAACCCTTGTCGAAAAATTTTTGGATAAATAGGTACAAACATCAATTACCTGACTTTGGTATACCGACGAGTAGCCATCGTCGAGTGTAATATAGAGCATTAGTTTTTGGTAAGAATTTTAATAATACGTTCGGTAGATTTTCCATCCCAATATTTAGGAATTTTTCCTGCTTTGTAGGTACCGTTTACAATGGTATTAATTTTACTTTTTATTTTTTTGAGGTCAAATGCAATCAGTTCGTTTGAGCCAATGGTAATGGTTATCGGCCTTTCGGTATTGGAGCGCAAGGTTAAACAAGGAATCTGCAAAAAGGTAGTTTCTTCCTGTATGCCACCACTATCGGTTATAATAAACTTCGACTCTTTAATTAATTTTTGAAAACTAAAATAATCGAGCGGATCGGTAATAATTAAATTCGGATTGTTTTTAAGTTGCTGATGCAAATTAAAATATTCCATGCTGCTTACAGTGCGCGGATGTATGGGGAAAACCACTTTAAAATCGCGCGTTACCATATCAATCAAGCCAATCAGCTTTTGAAGTCCTTCTTTAGTATCAACGGTTGCCGGGCGATGCATGGTCATTAACACAAATTCTTTCGATTGTAAACCAATTTTGCGCAGTATGGTCGATTTCTCAATTTGCTTCGAAAAGGCCACCATGGTATCAATCATGGTATTGCCTACCATAAAGGTATTTTTATTGGTTTTACCTTCTTTCAATAAGTTATCGAGTCCGCTTTGTTCGGTTACAAAAAACAGGTCGCTAATGGCATCGGTTAATATACGGTTATGTTCCTCGGGCATGCTTTTATCGAAACTGCGCAAACCACTTTCAAGATGCGCAATTTTAATATCCAGTTTATTGGCGGTAAGCGCAGCAGCAAAGGTTGAGTTAACATCGCCCACCACAATCACCCAATCGGGCTTATGGTCGATGAGCACATCCTCGAGCTTGTTAATAATTTCGGCCATTTGCTTGTTGGCAGTGCTTGGCGCGATATTTAAAAAATAATCGGGAACAAGGTTAAACTGTTCAAAAAACACATCCGCCATTTTGGTATCGTAGTGCTGGCCGGTGTGAACTACCTTTATTTCGAGGTTGGGAAACTTTTTAGCTTCCTTTTTAAACTGCGTTATTTTTATAAAATTTGGCCTGGTGCCAATTACAATCAGTATCTTCTTTTTTTTTCCCATCCGGTACAATTCCTATTTTGATAAAGTAGTGATTATCAATACACTTTACCGTACTCATTTCATCCAAAGGCACAAATATAATTGATTTTAAGCAAACGAACTGTGCACTTGGTTGTACATTCAAAATATTGGACATAAAAGGCTTAGTAATTTGGGCATTCTCCGATGAAAAATCGGAGCCGGGCTTTCGCCACTCGCATCCGCCGGCTGGCGGAGTGCTCAAACAAAGGCTCTATCCCTAATGCGGAACTCTACTATTATATTCAACTTAGTTTTCTGCTTCATGATTTATTAAACTTAAGTAAATCAATTAGTTAATCTATAATTATCTTACAAATTAGTGCACATATGTTTCACCACTAAATGCATCCTGAATACCGCACTTATCCTAAATGAAAATTAAACTCAAAATTCATAATTAACCTAATCCTTTTTGGTGAATTTTTGTTCTTAATTCTAAAAATATCCCTAAAAAATCATCCTTTTTGAGTATTGTTCAAAACCAGAATAGCATCTATTTTGCACACCTCTTTTATCCAACAACAACAGTATTCAAAGTCACTAAACGAGTATGTCAAAAAGCTATAGCGCAAGTTGTATTGTACATCGAGGAGCAAACCGAATTGCCGTTAAATTTAAGGCCGATCGAGCGTTAATTGAACGTTTCAGGAAGCTCGAAGGTGCGTTGTGGAGTCAAACTTTAAAAACCTGGCACTTACCCGATACTCCCGAATACCGCAAGCAATTTAAAGTAGAATTTCCCGATGCGACCTCGCAAGTGGCTGCAAACATTGAAGTGAACAATTCTATTCATCAAGTTTCACTAGTAAATTTACCGGCATCACAAGTTTCACCGATTATTAATAAAGCTATCATCGAAAATACTAATGCGGTAACTCAAACAAATTCTGCAAAAAGCGAACAATATCAACAAGTACAAACTACAAACCGGCAAAGTTTGACAAAGGCTAAACAATTTTGGGTAAAGCCTGCCAGCTCAGCTAACAATGAGAAAGTATCCGGTAAATTTTCGTTAAATAAAAGTATACAAGCATCTCAAAAGCAACAGCAAAACAAGGTACAGCAAGCATCAAGTGGTATAAGCGATGAGCGAAGCAAAATCCCAAATCCTATTTCAGATAAGTTGGCTGCCCACATTACCAACTTTAATCGTTGGTTAAAATCGAGGCGCTATAGTTCAAATACGATTAAAACTTATTGTGAAGCAATTAAATCGTTTTTAGTATTCGCCAACAAGGAGCAATTAGATGAAATAAGTAATAGTGATATTATTAATTTCAACAACGATGTAATAGTAAAAAACAATTTATCGGCTTCCTTTCAAAATCAAGTGGTAAATGCAATAAAGTTGTTTTTTAGTACCATCGAAAACCGGCAAATACAAATTGAATTAATACATCGGCCTAAGCGTCCAAAATTATTACCAAATGTTTTGAGTAAAGAAGAAATTAAACTACTTTTAAGCGTTTCTTCAAATATTAAACACCGTACTATGTTAAGTTTAATTTATAGTTGTGGATTGCGTTGCGGTGAGTTGTTGCGATTAAAGCCAGTGCATATAGATACGCAGCGAAAGTTGGTAATAATAAAGCAATCGAAAGGGCGAAAAGATAGAATTGTTCCTTTGAGTGTAAGGGTTTTAGCACTTTTAAATGAATATTATAGTACAGCCGGTATAACTAATTGGATATTTGAAGGACAGGTAAAAGGCGAGCCTTACGACGAAAGAAGTTTACAGGCGGTATTAAAGCAATGTTTGCAAAAGGCAAAAATTAATAAGCCGGCAACTTTGCATTGGTTGCGACACAGTTATGCAACCCATTTATTAGAAAGTGGTACCGATTTGCGGTATATACAAGAGTTGTTGGGTCATAGTAGCAGTAGAACAACCGAAATTTATACACATGTAAGTAACAAGGAAATACAAAAAATTGTTTCACCCTTCGACACCTTATAAGCATGCAACAACAAATCCCCAAAACCTACGCCAATCTCCCACACACCTGCCTACAACACGCAACTTTTAATCGGGTATAAGCTAGTTAGGTGCAAGCGTATAACGACCGACAGAACTAACATAAAC
>Ga0075163_10004552_pt1 | contig 18604 bp, 23 predicted proteins | sample JI1023141ADNA_FD_71478 | JGI IMG/M metagenome (GOLD analysis project Ga0075163, IMG submission 71478) | Wastewater effluent complex algal communities from Wisconsin, to seasonally profile nutrient transformation and Carbon sequestration -... | ecosystem: Engineered > WWTP > Effluent > Algae...
ATGCGGGTGCTGCAGTACCCGTCTGACAGGCACCACGCCATCACGTAGGGGCCGCCGGTCGCCGCGTCGAGCGTCACGAGGCTGCGCAGGCGGCCCCGGTCCGAGACCTCGTAGCGTGAGGCGCCGGGGACCGGCAGCCATCTCTCTTCTCCAAACTTATCAACGTTCTCCATCTCTACTCCACTCCAAACGGCGCCTAAGTGCACCGTGCTGCTCCATGCAGCGCCCACCCACTCTGCGTTGTCAAACAGGGGCCGCCTCAACGAGTCGCCGCGAGGTGGGTCACGCCAGGGCATGTCGAGCGGTGTGTTACAACGGCCTTATGCAGGAGCAACGACCGTTCCCTCCCAACGTCCGTGACGGTGACTCGATTATCATCGAGCTCACAACAGAGCGCTCGGACGACACTCCCGAGAACGAATGGGCGATCCGTTCAGTAAAGGTTCAACACAACGGCCAACCCCTGAAAGTCAACGACGACGACTATCACGACATCGCCCTCCGATTCTTGGCTTTGTACGTTGGAGTTGCCGAGCCGGGCGGCGACGCCGAGCACGCGCGGCGCACTGACCTCGTTCGAGCATCCTTGGACGGCTTGTTGTATGGGGCTAGTCCGGCTGGTGCCTTCACACCCACTAAACAGTGGATCATCAGCGAGTTGTTGAGGGCTCAACTTGCTGGCGGAGACAAGATGGTGACAGTCTTTATACCTCTCGGCGAAAGTCGAGAGGCGGGTAAGCGCGAGGTCGAAGCGCTCATGGAGGATGGCCTCGTCGAGGGAAAGATTGGAGTCAGCAGCGCTCCGATCCGGTTCACCCGCGAAGGATGGGACCGTCATCGCCCTCAGTAAGACCTCGGCAGGTCGTGCCGAGCGGAAGTGTTGCCCTGTTGATTCCTGTTCTTGACTGCGCTAGCGTCTCTTCGACGCTCAGATGACCACGAAGGAAACTCAAAAACCGGACGTGCCGATCATCCCACCCGGTCCGGAAGTTCGGGTCGAACCGCCTGGTCGGGTTCGGGTTGGCCCACCCGTTTGGGTGGACCCACCCATCTGGTCAGACCCACCCATCATCCGGACGGAGCCATCAATCCGGTATTGGTCGTTGGATGACCCCTCCGCAATCTTGCGCTACAGACTGCCCCATATTTTGGCGGAACATCCGGCCCTGTCTCGTGACCCCACCCTGCCAAGCGCAGCGTCTTCCACGGACGCTGAGGCTGAGTTTACGGACGCTGAGATGAATGTGCTAGGAGCCTGGTTGGATGTCATCGAGAGCGCCTGTGCCACAACCAATCAGGAACTTGCAGAGCTCACCGAGCAGGTAGAGCACCTGAGTGACCGCTTGGAGTCGCTCGAGCAGTCAAAGGACTCCCCATGAAGCCCACGGAAGTGCTTGAGCGGATTGAAAAGATCTACCGGGACATCGTCCTGACCAGCGAGCGAGTCAAGGTCTTCAATGAAGCCTTTACGAGGTTGCAGGACAAGGTCGATCGGATCGTTGGCGAGCAGTTCGAGCTGCGCGGCCGTTTGGCAAACCTTGAAGCAAGGACTGGCGAGCTGCAGGGCATGCGCGATAAACTCGTAGAACTCGACGCGCGCTTCAAGGCCACGGTTGAGAACGCGGTGATGACGAGCGCTCGAGAGGGTATCCGCGAGCACGTGCACGAGTACCTAGCGCGGCATCTCTCCACCAACGGAACTCCAAACAGTATCACCTGATCACCGCCCGCAAGCCCTCCTCGCGCAGCACGCTGTGCCCAGTCGGCATCCACGTCGCGGACGCCGCCGAGCTGAGAGCTGATGCAGGTGCTGGCGTAGACGTGACTCTCAGTACAGCCACGTGCGCGGTGCGGTGACCCGGTCCTGGAGGCGGTGGCTGTACCCCGCCGCGTCCACGATCCAGCCCTGCGAGTACTCGCGCTTCAACTCCGACGTGAAGCAGCGGCCGAGGTGCTTGCACACAGTGCTGAACTCCCCGCGGGTGTTGAAGCGAGGGATGCGCTTCTTCTCCTTGGCGTGGTCGGCCATGAGCTCGGCTTCCCGAACACGCATCTCGTCTGGATCGACCAACTCCACCTCGACGATGATGCGCCCCCGATGCTCGTCCGTGAACGCGTCGAGCGCGGGGCGACCGGAGCGTCCGTCCCGGTACTGCTTGATTCGCCGGTAGAGGTCGCCCGAGTGGCCGATGCGCAGGATCGAGCTCAGGCGACGACGGCCGTGCTTGGTCGAAGACACGTGGAAGGCCGAGTCGGCATGGAGGATGCGGTACACGCCCGAGCACTCCTTCAACGCGCGCGGAATCGAATCATCGTGGAGGTTGAACCGGTAGTCTGGATCCATCACGAACTCCTGTTCCGCGTCATAAGACCCGCCGTCAGGGGCAGCAACCGGTGGGCCGGTCCATGCGCTGGTTCGGATCATCCACCCCTGATCACCGTGTCGTTGGCACCAATGTCCCCACCATCAGGATGGAACCGACACACGAGTTGTTGAGCTGATCGGTACAGATAAGTGACCCTCCTGAGCGCGCGGGTAGGGTCACCGTGTGGCGCTTCGGCGATCCAGGCGAGCGACCCCCTTGCGGGCGACATCGAGCACGGGTACGCTCGATGCCGCGCCCATGGTTCTCGCCGCCCTCCACCGCTGGCTTGTCGCGGCGTTCAGCGCCGCGGAGCTACGCCGTGTTGTGCGATTTGGGCCTCGGGGCGAGCAGGTGGCAGCCAGCTTGCCCGAGAACTGTTCGCTAGACGCATTGGCGTTTGAGGCTGTGTTGGCCTGGGACAGGCATGGGGCTCTCAGTAGAGCCCTGTTCGTGCATCTAGCGATAGAGCGGCCAGGTCGAGCCGCCGAGCTCGAGGGCATCAAAGGCCAAATAAAAAAAAACTCTGAACTCCGAGTGATTCTTCTGGTGACTCTGGCGATCCAAATTGGGGGCGCGAGGACCCTGCTCATCGATGAACAACTCGAAATTTTTGATGATCGGGTTGAAGGCATCGCGGCACCTTTCGATGATCGAGTTGAAGGCATCGCGGCACCTTTCGATGATCGGATTGAAGACATCGCGGCACCTCATAGCGAGGCCGCTCCTGGTGGGGCCGCTTCTCAACCCTCTGAGAACCTCGCCCTGAGCCCAGCCCGTTCGTAGAGCCCCTCGAGGATCGCCAGCACCTCTGCCCGCCTCGACCTCGGCACGTAGACGCTGTCGTGCACCGGCACAGCCCGGCAGTTGATCGACTCCAGGAGAGGTCCCAACTGGTCGATCCACAAGGCGGACTCTCGGCGCTGCATCTCGCAGGGCAGGTCTCTCGTGCCGCCGAACTTGCGGCGCCACATCCACGCATGGACGGTCGGCCAGCGCCGGTAGAGGCTCTTACCGATGCTGCTGTTCGCCTGACAATCTTGGAAGGCATACAGCCATGCCCCCATCACCGTCCGCTTCCAACGGTCTCGGGTCTTCCTGTCCGGCGGGTACTTGCCATGGTGGACGAGGTACGTCTCCTCGTAGAACCGGCCCTCTGCGCAGACATCCTGGAAGTCGAGAGCGTCCCGTGTCTGCTTGGTCTCAAGGCAGGCTGCTGCAAGCAGAACCATCTGACTGTTCTTGGCGTCGATGCCAACCAGCTCCTCGCCATCGAGGCTGAGGTGACACCGGAGCTCTCGCGCCAGTCGCGTGACTGGTGAGTGAAAACGGTAACCAGCTGGGTCCCGGCTACAGTTGACCTTGCCGAGCACCCGCCAGGCCCAGAGGTGGCGAACGCGGGACTCGGCCTGCTTGCGGGCGATAACCTGCGCGTCGCGCTTGTCGTCGCTGTCCCGCTCCTCATCGATCGCCGCCAGTAGCTCCGGCGGGGCGATCGATGTCTCGATCACCCCCAGCAGAGACCGCAGGTCGAACGCCTCGGGCTCGGCGATGCCGTAGCGCTCGCGGATCGACACCACCGCAGCGGGAAAGGCGAGGTCGACCCGGTGGATGTTCCGCTCGAACCAGCTACCGGCCCAGGTCACCTGGGTGCCGTCCTCTCGAACCGGGACTCGGGGGACTGGCTCGGGCAGCACCTCGTCGGCAGTGCGCTCGACAGCCTCGACGCCCTCGACGGCGCGCCAGGCAGCGGTGAGGCGGTACGACTTGCTCGAGACCTCGGGGTGGTAGCTCGCGTTCGAGGTCGCCGACGACCACGGCTCGATGATCTTGAGGCGGAGCAGGTCACGAAGGACCGTGGACCAGACCCAGGGTCGACGACCATCAGGGAGCCGGGGATGACCGTAGCGGACCTTGGCCTCCTCGCAGTTGATCGGCAGCCAGCCAGCTGGTCGCTCGGCAAAGCGTTCGGTCAGTCGATCACAGAGTTCGAGAGCACAGGCCCGATAGGCCGGCAGTCCGTAGCAGGGCAGCGCGGCGGCGAGCCCGGTCGGCAGGACCGCAGGATCAGGTTGGCCCAGAAAGGGTCCAACAATGGGTGGGGGTCGGCGGGTCCCGCGGTGTCTCCTGTCTTCCTTGGTGGCGGGTGCCACTGGCCAGGTGGCACCCGCCAGGAGAAGGGAACCGGGAGGCCGGACCGGGCCCGCCACGCCCCCACCCATTGTTGGACCCTTTCGCATTTTTTGCATGACGGCCTGGTCGAAGTAGAGCTCGTCGTCGATGCGCCGGGACTCCTCGGCCGACAGCCAGCCTCCACGAGGAGGCTCTGCCTCATCGATCATCCTCTCGAAGTCAGCCCAGGTCTCCGGCACCTCGAACCAGGAGAAGCTCGACGGGGTGAGCTCGACGGTGCTGTCGGTCTCCTCGCGGGCCGTCGTCGGCTCACAGGTGGTCGCTTCGACGGCTTCCGCAGTCGCTGGTAGGATGGCTGTGTTCATCGAGTAACTCCACTCAGGCCCGCCCCCGGACTCCACCGGCGGCGGGCTTCCTCGTTTCAGGCCTGCTCACCGATGTCGTCGCCGACCAGCTCGGGCACGTCGGTGCCGCCGTTGCCGCCGTTGCTGTCGACCTGCTCGTCGGTGCTGACCGGCGCCAACTTCCATGACCGCTTGCCGCCGCGCGCGGCGAACCAGGCGTCCAGCGTTGAGGCCGCGTAGAGCGGACGGCGGCCGTCCCAACCGTCCGGCGGCGGTGTCCGGCCAGCGGAGCGGAGGCGCACGAAGTGCTCGTAGGCGAGGTCGACGTGTCCGGCAGCGGCGCGGGTGTCGAGGAGAGCGGGAGTGTCAACAGGTACAGGCATCACACCGGCAGACTCGCCGATCGTGTTCGCGGGTGTCGAACACGGCCGCGTGAGCCTCCAGCTGCAGCGCCGCCGATGGGCCGGCGGGCGTGCGCCTGGTCGCGGTCGGTGCTCCTCTATACGGCGCGGACGCGGCGGACCCGCGGACGCTTTGAAGTCGCGTCCGCGGTGCGCAAGGCTGGTGTTGCATGAACGACGACATCAGCAAGCAGCTCCATCTCGCAGCGCAAGACAACTGGCAGGCTGCCATGGCAATCAAGGCCCTCGAGCGGGCGCAGGAAGACGCCAACCGAGCCAACGAAGCGCTCAAGAGCGCCCAGGACGAGGCCAAGGCAGCGCAGCACGCCGCGGAGCAGTCGCTCGCCGAGCTCAAGGCGATGACCGACGCCAAGCAGAACCCATGCGTAATGCGGAGTGCGGCTCCGCTGACGGCGAACGCTGCGGCTCCGCTGACGGCGAACGTTGCGGCCTGCTCCGCTGAGTTGCCGTTCGTCATCGTCGTCGACGGTCTCCCGTACGTCAACATCAGCGGTCCCTCCGCGCTGAGCGCCGAGTACAAACGAATCGGCGTCGGGGACATCGCCGAGTTGGCCAAGCAGGCGCAGCGGGATCTCAATACCCCGATCGTCGGCAAGCCGAAGGCGGAGTGACCGCCATGCAGCTCACCGACTCACAGCGCTACTGCACCCCGCAGGAAATCCTCGACCTCGTCGCCGAGTTCTGGCCCGCAGGCATCGTGATGGACCCGTGCTCGGACCCCGAGTCGCTGGTCATCGCCAAGCACAAGCTCGACCCACGGGCAGGACATGACGGGCTCATCGAGCCATGGCGAGGCCGCTGCTTCGTGAACCCGCCCTACGACCAGACCGGCAGGTGGTTGCTCAAGGCGCTGCAGCACGCGTCGGCCAAGCCGACCAACGAGGTGCTCTGTCTGGTGAACGCGGCGGTCGGGTCGGACTACTGGCGCGAGTACGTGTGGCCACATGCAGCTGCTTTGGCCTGCTTGTCCCCTCGCGTGAAGTTCTACTGCGTCGCCAAGCAGAAGTGGTCGCCGAACCCGGTCGACTCGGCGATGGTCTACTACGGCCCGAACAGGGCACGCTTCGCGGAGGTGTTCGGCAAACGCGGGGTGATCGTCACGGCAGCACCGTCGATCAAGCCAGCGGCCTGACCTTGGTCGACACCGTCAGCGCCAAGACCTCAGGCTGAACGCCGTGACCTCCGCTGACCTCAAGAAGCTGTCCCCGCTAATGCAGCTGCTCCTCTTCCTCCACCTCCTCGCGTTCGTTTGGCGCGACGAGCGCTCGAAGGCGGCATGAGGCAGGTGATCGAGGTCCCGTCGTCGACGCCGGTCGAGACCGGCATCCCGCCGGTGGTGCAGACGGGCTCCATCGTGCTTGTGCTGGCGGTAGCCGTGGTCGCCTTGTGGCGCATCGTGACGCGCGTCCTGTTCGAGCGCCGCGAGCAGAACAAGCAGCTGGTCGAGGCGCAGACCAAGGGCATGTCGGAGCTCGGCAACGCGGTCAAGGCGATGGACACCGCCAACCAGCTTGGTCTGCAACGCGTCACGGACGCCATCGGGCACGCGACGACCCGCATCGACCGGCACGAACAGAAGCTCGACAAGCACGACGGCGAGATCAACGCCCTCGACCGGCGGCTCACCGTGGTCGAGTCCGGCAAGTCTCATTGAACACAAGTCGAGGTGACGGGAACTTTCGCCGCAGGCTCTCGAACCCGGGCGCCGCCTCGACTAGTCCGACTCCGCGGTGAAGGCCTTCACAGCAGCCTGTCAGGTAGTTTCCGCTGTGGTTGCACGGTTGGCCCGCCCCATGCTTGAGAGGAGCTTGCGAACACTTGAATGTGAGCGTGCACGAGGCGAAGGTGTCGTGCAGCGTTAGGTGCGGTCTTGTCGATGACCAGGGATCGGGGTATGCCCGACCATGGTCAAGAAGGTGCGCTCGAGATGGCGGCAACCATCTCGAGCGCGTGTCCAACAAACGACCCGCCAGCAAGCAGGAGCGCCGATGAACGTCGAGAACAGTATCACCCCTTCCGGAAGCCCCCAAGGGGCTGCTGACCAGTCCGTGCTCGTGCCCACTCGCACACTGCCCACGCCTGGCGTCGATCCCGCTTACGTCGTCCTGGGCTTGGCGGCGATCGTGGCCCTTGTCGTGATTGCTGCCTTCGCCATGCGGCCGACGATCAACCAGGCCGGGCGCGACCTCAAGATCGACACCGACCTCGACGTGAAGACCCGGGTCCGGTGACGGCCAAGCCTGGGCGGCATGTCCGCCCTGCAGCTCATCGATCTCTCCGCCAAGGCGCCGACCCAGTACCGCATCCGCCAGCGTGCACCGGACGAGGTCCGGGCCGTGGTGCTCCACCAGACCGGGTTCTCGTGCTGGACCGACGACAACCCGATGTGGTGCCGCGTCCGCAGCCATTATGTCGTCCGGCAAGACGGCAGCATCCTCAAGCTCCACGACCCACTGGTCCGTATGCGGTACGGCTCGGGGGTGTGCAACGCCCAGGGCATCACCATCGAGCACGAAGGCAACCTGCCGAACGCGGCGGGTGCGTGGTGGAAGCCGGAGCGGTACGGCCGCGACCAGCTGGCCGATCACCCCGAGCAGGTGCGGGCGTCGCGCGAGCTGCTGCGCATGCTGGTCGCCGAGTACCCGACGCTGCAGCGGGTCATCGCGCATCGCCACATCTCGAAGGGCAAGGCGAACTGCCCGGGCCCGGACATCTGGCGCGAGGTCGGCGAGTGGTCCATCCGGGAGCTCGGGCTGGTCGAGGTAGCGCCGCTGCCGACAGGTCTCGCGCTGCCGGACACATGGCGGGGTGAGCCGCGGATGCGGTGAGGTGCAGGGTGCATCTGCGACGACGCGAAGCTGTGAACCCTCCGGGTTGGAATGCCCCCCTGCGGCGGGACCATGGGGACCCCAGGGCTGGTCAGGAACCCACGCGCCGGGTCTTTTTGATCAAGCCGATCGCCCCATGTTCCACTGGACGGACACGTAGGCATGCCTGACGACACGAATAACGGTGCACCGGCGAAGCCCGCCAAGGGCCGGGCACCTGGCCGGAAGAAGACCCCCGGGCAATCGGTCGCGGCGACCCGGCTGGTCCGCAAGGCCAAGCGCCGCGGGTTCGGCAAGGACGCCGCCGGTGACGGCATCGTGTTTTTTGGCGGAGTCGACAAGAGGACCACGAAGGGCGGCAAGGACAAGATCACCCTCAACTTGGTGGCCCAGGCCTTCACCATCAACGTGACCGCCGATGTTCCAGTCGACGTGGTGAGCCACGCCCTGCTCATCTACTGGCGGAACACCATCCTCAGCGGCCATCGACCTGATGGCTCGGGTGCTCAGGTCGCGCTCTCGCGGCCCTCGATGGCCCGAGGCGATCGGCTCACGCCCTACCGCGGAGCGGCCTCGGGTGTGCTCGCCGATGGACTCCGCCGCTCGGCCATCACCGGGACGACGACCCGGGCCAAGTGCACCATCCAGCCCCCGACCAACCGGAACGTCTTCATCGCGGGCGAGCTGGCGCGGAACATCAAGTACCTGGGCCTCGGCAACGAAGCTGACGAGGTCATCCGGCTCGCCGTCGTCCAGTGGCTGTCGGCCGCTATCGAGGACAAGGCCCGCGAGGCGAACAAGACAGAGTTGACCGCCTCGAAGGCGGACCGCTGAGATGGGACAGACGACCAAGCGCAAGGGGCTCGACCCCGACAAGATGGCGAAGATCGAAGCCCTCGAGGCGAGCATCGAGACGCTCGAGGCGACCCGGGTCAAGCTCCTCGCCGCTGGCCTGCTCAACGTCAAGGCCCAGGTCGACCACTTGGCCGTCCTCGTCTCGATCAGCTCGCACCTGCTGTCGATCGCCCGCATCCGCGGCGACCTCCACGGCGTCGTCGCGCTGACCGGCGCCATCGCCAAGTTGAACGACGACATGCGCGGCTTGGTCAAGCTGGCCATCGACGACAAGCTCGACGAGCTCCTCAAGCGGGCGAACCAGCAGTCCGAGGCGAAGCGCATCCTGGGGGCAGCGTGACCGCGGTCAGCAAGACCCAGTGGCGTGACGCCGGCCGCGACCAGAAGCTGGCGCTGGTCGAGCAGGCGTACGGGCGCAGTCCGGTCCTCTACGTCGAGACGACGATCTTGGTCCACGATCTGACCAAGGCCGCAGCCGATGCGCTCGCCTCGGTCCAGGCTGGCGAGGAGCTCGCGGAGGCGCCGGACAGCTCGCCGTGCCCGTGCTGCGGGTCCAAGACGGCTCGCATCGTCGAGTCCCGCAAGGATCTCGCGCTGTTCATCGACCGGGACACAGGCCGCCGCGTCCTCGCCTCGAAGCTGTCCGCGGTCGACCGGGCCAAGGTGATCGCCGCCGCTGAGCACGTGCCCATTACCCTCCGGGTCTCGCGGGCGCAGCTGCCGCTCCTGCTCGCGCCGAAGGGCAAGCACATCCTCGCCTCGGGCTCGCACCGCTCGGGCAAGACGCAGGTCGGGGCGTACTGGCTGGCCCGGCAGTGGCTCCTCCGCGGTGGCCGCCGGGCCCAGTTCTGGATCGTCGGGCCGACGCAGTTCGATGCGTTCCGCGTGCTGCAGAAGATGGTCTACGGCGACGACTCGGCCCCGCCGATCCTCCCGGCCTCGCTGTTCACCTACCTGCCAGCGACGGAGCGGATGGCGCTGCAGTGCCGGATGGTCGATGGGTCGCTCCTCGACCTCAAGCACCTGCAGGAGCGTCGCGGCGGCAACCTCAAGCGTGAGGCGGTCCAGGCCATCCTCGTTGACGAGGCCGGCGAGATGTCGACCGTCGACCAGCTCACCACGCTCGAGGGGCGCCTGCTTACCACGAAGGGCTCGCTGTTCCTGGCGACGACGCCGACGGTCGGGTCGTTCCTCAAGGAGCAGATCGTCGACAAGTGCCGGGAGTATGCCGAGCTGAGCGGCGAGGCTCGGACCAAAGCACGGCACCACCGCGGCACCAGGTGGATGCACGTCTCGCTGCAAGTCCGTGGTGATCAGCCCTGGGTCGACCCGGTGTTCGTTCACAACGAGATCATGTCCAAGGGCGGCGAGTCCGACCCGTCCGTCCAACGTGACTACTTCGGATGTTTTGTCAGCAACGCTGGGCCGCTGTGGCGCGAGTTCTCGTTGGAGGACCACGTCATCCGCAACGAGTACCGCGAGCTCGCCGAGTGGCACGAGTGGCGAGACTGCGACATCACCCCGACCGTCGCGCGCCGTCTGTTCGGCACGACCAACCCGCTCTACCGCGGCCTCAAGGCCACGAACCACGCCTTCATCGGCGGCGCTGACGTGAATGTGCACCCGATGACCACGTGTATCTTGCAGGTCGCCGCTGACAAGGCCGAGCCGACCAACAAAGACAAGTGGACGATCTTCGTGTGGGACTGCGTCCAGACGCAGCACGGAAACAGCTACAAGCACGCCGAGGCGCTCAACAGCTTCTCGTTCGCCCGGGTCATGCGGCCGGACGCCAAGGGCCCGCCGTGCAAGGGCATCGGCATCATCGTCGACGCAACGGCCCTCGGCCGGGACCCGACCGCCCACACGTTCGGCGGCGACCCGAAGGGGCTGGTCGACGTGTTCGGCAAGCTGGGATTCGACCTGCGCCCGCCCTGCTGGTCGCACAACCGCAAGCCAGCGCCGGCGCCCAAGAGCGACAGCTACCTGCTCGTGCACCGCCTGCTGCGGGAGGGACGGCTCCTCATCCATGAGCGGTGCCACCGGGCATCGGGCGGGACCAACACGTCGCTGATCGCCGCCCTGCTCGGACAGGAGGACAGCGGCGACGGCGTCACGCCGATCAAGGTGTCGAGCAACGCCAGCGACCGACTGAGCTCGAGCGTCGACGCGCTGCGCTACGCGCTATGGTCGGTGTTCCACGGCGGCCAGTCGATGGCGGTCCTCGTCGACGGCGCCGGCATGCTCCGCTGATTGACGCTGAGCCGGCGAGTGCCGGCACGATCCAAGCCTGGCGTAGTGACTGATCGAGTCGACATCCGGGAGCGCTTCCACTGGGCCGAGAGCAAAGAGCGCCACAAGCTGGCTGCAGCCAAGCTCGAGCTTCTTGAGGGTAGACACGCGAAGACGCTACACGCCCTGATCAGGTCGCGGATGAACAACCAGTCGACGGCAGATGGGGTTGTGCGCTGGGCCAACACCTCGCGGAACCTCCTGGTCCAGATCGTTCGGACGGTGTGTCAGGCGTACAGCCGCGGCGCCGTCCGAGACCTGTCAGGCGAGGCCGGCGCCGATGCTGTCGCGGCCTTCTCCGCAGTGCTCGCAGAATCTCAGATCACTGCCGTGGCCACGCTGATCAACCAGTACGCTTGGCTGCTCGGGCCGACCTTCGTCATTCCGCAGGTCGAAGCTGACGGCACGTTCTGGCTGGATGTGGTCCCATCCAGCCGGGCTGCGGTTATCCTCAAGAATCCGACCACCGTCGCCGAGCTGCTCTACCAGCGACCTGACGGTCTTTTCGTCCACCTCGACGGCGAAGCGTGGCGCTACTACGACAGCGAGGGCGAACCGGTCAAGGGACTGGCACCGGTGGAACACAACCTCGGGTACGCCCCCGTCACTGTGTTCCGGTCTGAGCACTGGACCGGCGACTGGTGGAACGCCCATTCACACACGGCCCTCGTCGATGCGGCCCTCGACGTTGCCAACCTTGAGGCCCTCCTTCACTGGTCCCGTAAGCAGTCCGCGAAGCAGCTCGTTATCTACGCGCCAGCCGAAGCCATCGGCGGCAAGCAAATCTACGCCAACCCAGAAGGCCCTCTGCACTTCAACGGCGGTCCCGGCGATGCCAAGGTCGAGGTGATCGACCTCGAGGGCAACGCGACCACCTACCTCGATCTGATCAACGCGAAGACCGCCGGAGTGTGCGCGCTTTACGGCTTGCCGCCCTCCCTTCTGTCCGGCGTCAACTCGAACGCCGACTGGGGCCAGGTTGGCCTGGCCCGTGCCCCCGATGTGCTCGACGGTCTAAGGGATGACCAAATCAAGTGGCTGCGACCTGGTGAGGCCCAACTGTGGCCGGTGGTCTGCGACCTGCTGCGCGCGTCGACCCACAAGCACGCCCTTGCTCTGCCCCCGGGCGATGAGGTCCGCGACGCGCTCCGCCTCAAGTTCCTCGAGCCGCTGCCGAACGTCGACCGCGCCAAGAAGCGCCTGGAGCTGTTCGCGCTCGAGGAGCGCTACGGAATCTCCAGCGTCACGGACCTCGTGATCGAACAGCGCCCGGAACTCACCCGCGAGCAAGCCGATCAGATCGTCCAGGGCAACCTGACCGCCTACTTCACGCGCCTCGACGAGCAGGCCAAGCGCAACACCCCCGCCGGTCAGCTCGACGCTGTTGACTCCCTCGCCGCGGCCCAGGGCCGGACCGGCGGACTCCAACGCGCCGCGAACGCCAACGCGGCCAAGCCTGACCCCGACGCTGAGACCTCCTCGACATGAGCGACCAGACCTCCATCCCATCGACCACGCCTGAGACGGCCGCGCCCGTCGTCGCCATCGCTGACCCGACCGCCGAGTTCAAGGCCCGAGTGGCCGACCTCGAGGCCAAGCTGGCCGAGCGCGAGACCCTCGTGTCGACGCTGACCGGTGAGCGCGACGCGCTGGCCGACAAGGCCAAGCTGATCGAGTCTCTGACCGGTGAGCGTGACAAGGCTGTCAACGAGGTCGTCCGCCTGACCAACGAAGCCCGCACCACTGCCCTGCTCGACAAGCTCTTCACCGCGCTGCCCCATGCACCGCGGTCCGACGTGCTGCGCACGGTGAAGGCGATGGCTGCCGAGGGCAAGGTGAACCTCCACAGCGAGACGCCCGATCGCACTGCGGCCGACGTGCTTGCTACTCTCAAGTCCGAGAACTCCGCGTTGGTGCGGAGCCCGGTTGGTGCGAACGGCGGCACCAACCCATCGGTATCTGTTTCGCCGCAGGTAGACCCGCTGCTGGCCGTATTCGGCCCGCGGCGCAACAAGTAGGTAGGAGGGCTCCCCCATGGCAGCCAATGCAGGTTTCAACAAGACCTCCCAGAATGATCTGGTCGAGGGCGTCCAGATCGACCAGATCATCCTCGGGATGAACGCGCAGCCCCGCGTGTTCCAGGACGTGGCGTGGATCGCCCCGCAGGTCACCAAGCCGACCTGGCGCATCGCCCGCAACGACCTGATCACGGTCAACGCGACGCTGGCCGAGGCGGACGAGGCATCGTTCACTTCGTTCACCACGAGCGGCGTCGAGATCACGCCGTCGGTCTACCCGGTCCGGTCGCACGTCTCGCTCGAGCTCCAGCAGGACTCGGCGGTCGACGTGCTCAGCAAGGCCATCGCCGACCACGCCGAGGTCATCCTCAACGCGATCGACGCCAACCTCCTGGCCAACATCAGCTCGGCGACCAACACGAGCGACTACAACGGCACCGCGCTCGACAAGGCCAAGTTCGAGGCGGCCCTGCTCGCGTTCAAGAAGCAGAAGCCGAACCCCGGCCCGATCATCTTCGTGGGCGGCTACAAGCAGATCGCCGACATCATCGGCGCCTACGGTGACGCGGGCGGCGCGGTCTACGGCGTGCCGGGTGTCGCGTCGAACGCCGTCGCTGGCCGGCAGGACAGCTCGATCTACTACCGCGGGACCGTAGCCGGGATCGACTTGTTCGAGGCCGCTGTCCCCGCATCCGGCGGCGCCGACGTGTCAGGCGCCTTCATGGTCAAGAATCGGGCCCTCGCGCTCGGCTTCTGGACCATGCTCGACTACAAGCTGACCGACCCCGCTGGTCGCGTCGGCGTCGAGCTGATGACCTACAGCCGCTACGGCAGTGGGATCGCCTCGCAAAGTAACCTCCGCGAGGTCATCTCCCTCGCCTGATAGCTGAGTGAATCGCCAGGGTCTGCCACACCACGGACCCTGGCCTCTGGGTTAGTCCAATGGGAACCAACAACATCGAGAAGTGGGTCGTCGCAAGCGACCCGGGTGAGCGCAAGCTCTGGATCGTCCCAGTGACGAACCCGCAAGGGGTCATCAAGTACGTGCGGGTCTCCCCGCATGTGCAGTCCGGCATCGTCGCGGGCGTCTACGACGAGCGGGCAATGGACCCTCGGCTGGTCGCAGTCCAGCTCAAGGCGGGCCTGGAGGACGCCGGCTGGGCGTTCCTCGCCGACCTGTACGCCGAGGACGGCCAGCTGGTCGCGTGGGCCGCGTTCCAGAAGTGGATGCGCTCGACCCCGATGCTCGGCGCCACCGAGGCGCCCAAGCCGTTCCCCGAGAAGTACCTGCCCAGCGGCATCGCCGAGCGCAAGGCCGGCAAGGCCGACCACCAGCTCGAGTCGGACGACATCGTCATCCCCGAAATGGACGATCCGCGTCCCGCCCACAGCTCGAAGCGTCAGCGTCGCGCCGCTGGGATGGACTGATCGCCGATGGCTGCCCGAGCTCACGATCACATCGAGGGATTCACCACGAACACCGCTCAGGTGTCCGCGATGGTATTCGCGATCGAGCGGGCAACGGCAGCCCTGGAGTCGGCGCCTCTGTCGGACATGAAGCCGGGCGTTGCGGAGGGCAGTCCGGCACTCCTCGACTACCAGGCTGGTCTGGTCCGCCAAGCAAAGGCCGACCTCGCGGCTCGGCTTCGTGGTGCCCTGGATCGCTTTGAGAAGGTCGCGGCCCGGAAGCTCGCGGCGCTGGGGGTCAAGTGATGCGCGAGCACAAGCTGCAGTACGGCCAGGGCCAGCAGACTATTCGCACTGTTGCGGTGTCGGAGCTCGGCTTCGCCGTGCGCCCCTCTGCGGCCACGCTGCAGTTGGTCGACCTGCGCTACGCCGACGACAACGAGTCCTACTCCGTTGCCGACGCTGCCGCCGCGACCATCGACGCCGTGTCGACAACGACCACGGCGGCATGCGGCCGGTCTAGCGGAGCACCGTCGACGATCACACTGACCACCGTCGCAGGTGTCAGCGCTGGCCGCCGATACCTGATCTCCAACGCCACCGGGCAGTCCGAGATCGTCACGGTCACGGCGGTCAACGCCGGGCCGAAAACGGTCCTCGCCCTCAACGAGCCGCAGCACGCCTACCCGAGCGGCGCCACGTTCCAGGGCCTCGAAGTCTCCGGGACTGTCGCTGCTGATGTGGCGAACACGGACGACTACTTCGACGCCAACCTCGCGGTGATCTGGACGTTCACTGGCGTCGAGCCTGCCCGCGTCGTCGAGCGTGTTGAGCTCGTCAGACCCCAGCCGAGCTGGGCGACGATGGATGACCTCGTCAGGCTCGAGCCCGGGCTGACAAGCCGCAACGCTGATCTCGCATCGGCGCTGAGCCAGGCCCATTTCGACTACGCGCTCGACCTCCGCGGCGCTGGGCTCAATCCCTACACCTACTCCGGCGGCGAACTTGCACGAGGAGCTGTGGTTTATTTGGCCTGCTACCACGCGCTCAAGTCGCGCGAGGAAGACGCGGTCCGCGAGCGGGCGACCCGCCACCTCGAGCGCTACCGGGAGCTGCGACTGCAGCTCGTGGTCGGCAAGGATAAGGCCGGGGTGATCGAGCTGGATAAGGTGACCGGCGCGGCCAAGTCTCCCGACATCAGGTCCCTGTTCTCGGGCTGGTGACGACGATGCAGGCGACCAACACCAAGGCACTCCACGATGCGTTTGTCGCCGCGATCCGCGGGACCATGCCGCGGTACGAGTACCTGTCGTCGTCGACCTGGCACCACAGCCCGCAGGCCCGCGACACGGAGCTCGAGGGCGCCGCGACACGGAACTTCTATTTGACGATGTCGCCGGCCCAGCCGAACGAGATGTTCTTCGGTCAGGGGCAGAGCTACGAGACGCAGCTGCGCATCTACACGAGCTACTCCTTCGTCGATCCGGCACACCTCGACCACATGATCACGCAGGACGGGATCGATCTGTGGCAGACGTTCGAGTCCCTGTATGACCCATCGACGCCGGGTCTCTATAGCTGCGAACCTGTAGGCGCTGACATCGATGGTGCTGACGTGGACGAGCAGGGCAACGTCACGCTGGCTCATGTGTTCCGCGTCGTGTTCAACCAAGATTTAGGAGACTGACACCATGGCTGTTACTCACAAACACCGCAACTGGCTCGCGTATCAGCCCGAAGCGACCCCCGCAACCGTCGCAGGCGCGTGGGCCACAGAGGGCCTGCCGCTGCTTCACCGCGAGATCGACACGTCCGGCATCGTCTCCGGCTACGTCGACGACCCGATCCTGGAGACCTACGGCCAGGCGGTCATGACGCGCGACGTGCTCGAGCAGGCTCGCAACGTCGAGTTCAAGTTCGCGGTCGACCTCTACGGTCTCGGCGTGACGGTGGCCCAGGATGCCCAGGCTGAGGCGAACCCGATTCTCGATCTCATCGAGGACGCGATGGGCGGCGCCAGCTACTCGAACACGACCGAGGTCACGGGCGGCGCCGCTGCCCTGCCGATCGTGGACGACGTAACGAACTACGCCGCCGGACAGCTCGCGCAGTTCATCGACACCACCTCGCCGATCAAGGCGAACCAGGTGCACTGGCGCTGCATCACCGCGGTTGACGGCGGGGCAAAGACGCTGGCTTTGTCGGAGAAGCTGCCGTTCACGCCCGCAGCGGGTGATGACGTGCCGGCCTGCGCAACGTTCTACCTCGACGAGCTCGTGCTCGAGGACGCGGTCGCTGCCGGCGCCACGAACTCGTGGTGGGTCCAGATGCACCCGACGAACGCCTCTCACGTCTGGGAGGCCCGCGGGTGCGTGCACTCGATGAACATCAGCGGCCTCGAACGTAATCAACCGCCGAAGCTCGACTTCGCGGTCCTCGGGGCCAACTACAAATACAGCGACGCAGACGGGCTGGCGTGCGTCACGTTCACCGAGACGCCGTTCGGGTTCCCGCCGCTCACGCTCCACGAGACCAAGTGCACGATCGCCGAGGTGACGGACAACGAGCACAACTACGTGTCGATCTCCAGCTTTAGCCTCGAGATGGGCGTCACCCGTGAGCCGGTCCAGACGATCACCGAGCCGCAGACGATGCCCGGTTTCGATGGACTCCACAGCTACACTGTGAAGTTCGCCCCGACCGAGCTCACCATCGTCATCCCGGTCCTCGACAAGGTCTGGTACCAGGGCCTGAGTCAGTCGAAGCACTACCGCGTGACCCTCTACCAGGGCAGCAAGGGTGCGGGGAAGTCGTGGTGCATCCACCTGCGCGACTGCCAGATCATCAGCACGCCCACGCGTGCCGAGGCTGGCGAGGCGAATGCGACGCAGATCAAGTTCCGCGCCGTGCCGAACAGCGCGGGTGCTGACGCGATGCAGGTCAGCCGCGTGCTGATCGGCATCGGCTGAGTGAGGACAACGACCATGGCGATCAAGAACCTGCGACCCCCGCACTACGCCGCCGACAAGCCCGGCCACTACGTCTACCGCGGCGATGACAGCGTCGACCGCGAGCGCATCGACCGCGAGCTCGCCGAGCTGGGCGCCGCTGCCGAGGAACGGCTCAAGGCCGACCCCGACGCGGACGTGTCTGACCTGCTGCCGCACATGCACCCGTACGAGCGGTGGATGACGGGCATCGGCCGCTACGACCTGGACGCGGTCGACTACTTCATGGGCAAGCCCGTGCGAGTGGGCGACTACTTCTGCAAGGGCAAGCCGACGATCTTCGTGCTCCGCCGGCTCTCGGCCGAGCAGATCGTCTCCTGTACGATGATGCGCCATCGCGGTGAGGCCCAGCTCTCGTCGCTGCGCGCCTGCCGGCTCGGCCTCGTCGACATCATCGACGGTGGCGTCAAGCTCGTTCGCAACGCGGACGGCGAGGTCAGCGACGCGACCATCAACCAGCTCATGGCCGCCGACACGTGGCTGCCGGTCTGGATCGGGACGGCGATCTTGCTGGGCTACTGCGCCCCGATCACGGACGCCGAGGGAAAGCGCTGAGGCTACATGCACGCCGGTTCGTTCCCCAGCGTGTAGCCAATCCTCAAGGGGACCAGCCCAGGTTCAAGTCGATCGAGGTGTTCGACTGCGCCTCGCTCGACATGTGTCGGCGCTACGCGTCCGACAAGTTCGACCCGGAACAGCGGGCTGCGCACTGCTGCGCGCTCCCCGACTTCGACACGAACGCCTGGACGGCCTCAGACATCCGGTTCGAGCACATGGGCGCCGATCCGAACTACGCGGCCGAGTCGATGGACTCGGCCTGGCAGCACCCACCCGAGCCGATCGAGGATGCTTGTCCGGGTAGTTGGTACCGATGCGAGTTCGTTCGGAGCTTGGCCAAGTACCGGCGCCAGCAAGACGCGAACGGCGGCCGCGT